>Ga0209098_1000778_pt1 | contig 33125 bp, 26 predicted proteins | sample AD_JPNHW1_MetaG_FD_184429 | JGI IMG/M metagenome (GOLD analysis project Ga0209098, IMG submission 184429) | Active sludge microbial communities of municipal wastewater-treating anaerobic digesters from Japan - AD_JPNHW1_MetaG (SPAdes) (version 2) | ecosystem: Engineered > Bioreactor > Anaerobic...
GCTGCGAGATGGTCTCGCTGATGACCGAAAGGGACATCTCGTCGAGCTCAGCGTTCGGCTCGTTATTGACGAGGCTGACTATCTTCTGGGCAAGCTCCGGGGGAAGCACGAAAAGGTGGTCCCCGGGGATCCCAGCGTTGAAATCGATAACGCAGCCGACGACCATCTCGGGAAGCTTGCGGAGGAAGGTATCGCGCTTATGCGTCTCGACGATGGTTGCGCCGAACTCCGCGGTCTTCGAGGTCATGGACTCGAGATTGCTCTTGACGCTGTCTATGTTCGCGCCGAGGAATTTTTTGAGCGCGCCTACCTGGGAGTCGGAAAGCCCTTGCGAAGGAGCGGCGGACGCGGCACCCATTCCCCCCATGTCGACACCGGCCAACAGGGCATCAATCTCGTCTTGAGATATGGAACCGTCACTCATATGCTTCCTCTCCTTCTACTGTTAATTCCTCGAATTCTTCCTGTTCCAGATCAGCGAGTTTCTTTATGACTTGCACGGCGACCTTTTTCCCGATGACGCCCGCCTGGCACAGGAATTTCTTCTTGCTTCCGACGCTGAGGGTAAAGGGATCGCCCACGCGGACGTTCGAGAGCCTCACGACGTCGCCCAGGCGAAGGTTAAGCACGTCGCGCACCGAGAGGTTGATCGTACCGATCTCGGCGACGACGTCCATCTCGACCGTCGAGAGCTTTTCCTTGAGGACGCCCATGTACTGGGTCGTGGAGCTTCTGCGAACCGACGAAAACCAAAATTGGCTCGATAGCTTCGATATGATAGGCTCGATGGTGATGTACGGGATGCAAAAGTTCATCATCCCCTCTTCCTCTCCGACCTTCGTCTCGAGGGTCACGAGGACGACCATTTCCGACGGGGGAACGATCTGCGCGAACTGCGGGTTCGTCTCGATCTGACCGAGACGGGGCCTGAGGTCGATAACCTGCGTCCACGCCTCGCGCATGTTCGCGAGGATGCGCACGATGATCCCTTCCATGACCGAGGACTCGATATCGGTAAGGTCGCGCTGGACCTTCGTGCCCTGGCCCGTGCCGCCGAAAAGGCGATCGATGATCGAGAAGGTGACCGACGGGTCGATCTCGAGGATCGCGTTTCCCTTCAGGGGGTCCATATTGATGACCGCGAGCGTCGTCGGGGTCGGTATCGATCGGATGAATTCCTCGTAGGTAAGCTGGTCGACCGAGGCGACGTGTACGTGCGCCATGCTCCTGAGCTGCGCGGAAAGCGCGGTGGTCGTCAGGCGCGCGAAGGTTTCGTGCATGATCGAAACCGTGCGGATCTGTTCTTTCGAGAACTTGTCGGGACGCTTGAAATCGTAGATCTTAATCTTGCGGGTATCGTTTACCGGACGAAAGTCCTCGGTATCCGTGTCACCCGCGCTGATCGCGGTGAGAAGCTGGTCTATTTCATCCTGCGAAAGAACTTCGGTCATGTGCTTCCTTACTGTTCGACTATTTCGTACTTGGTAAAGCGGACGTCCTTAATCTTCGACTTCGTCAGGATATTGTCGTTAATCTCGTTTCTTATCTCTATCTTAATCTTTTCCTCGTTCCGGAGATCCTCGGCGGTATTGCGCTGGAAATAGGAACGAAGGTAATCCTTGAGCTCGACGATGCGCGATGAAAGTTCGGTCGGCGCGATCTTGTCGTTTTCCTCGTAGCCGAGCGCGACGTCGACGACGACCGAAGCGGGGATTGGGTCGGCAGTTCGGGTCTGAATGGTGCCGATCGCCTGCGAAAACCAGGCGAGAACCTCTCGCTGGCCGGTATATTCCTCTGAAATGGGGATCGGCGACTGGCTTTTCCCGGCGCCTCCCATGATATTGACGGTCACGACGACGACAGTAACGATAAAAACGAGCGCCCCTAACACGATCGCGACCCACTTCAGGAGCTGCGGAAGCATTCCGCTGCCGCCCTTTTTCGAGCCGCCCTCGCTTGAACCGGTGTCCGCGCCTTCTAGATTGATGTCATCCTGCTCATCCATAGCCTGTATCCTTTTTTATACCCAGAATAGTATCATTAAAAATGACCTTCGTCCAGGATAATTATATCGATGCGTCTGTTGTAGGCACGGCCCTCAGCGGTGTCGTTCGAGTAGAACGGCCGCGTGTCGGCGTAGCCCGTGACCGCGAACCGTTTTTCGTCCGCGCCGAAATCGGTCAGATAATGGAGGACATTGATGGCGCGCATGCTCGAAAGTTCCCAGTTGCTCGGCCACTTCTTCGGGTCCGTGTCGCCCGAATCGGTATGTCCCTCGATCCTGAAGCGCCGCTTCGCGAGATCGGTCTGGGAGAGGAATTGCGCGACGCGAAGGAGCGAGTCCCGCGTCTGCTCGATCTTGATCTCCGCGCTACCGGTCTCGAAGAAGGAATCCGCCGCGAGGGTGATGACGAGTCCGCGCTCGTCGCTCGTGACGGTTATCTTATTTGATTTGATGTCGGGCGCGAAGGCGCTGACCGCCCGCTTGACCGCGGTCCCGAGCGACTTGCCCTTTTCCATGGAAGGAAGCTCGTTGATGTTGTTGCCGAGATCGGAAAGCGTGCCCGAGGCGAGGGACTTGCCGCCGCCCGTGGCGTCGTTCGTGATCGCCGCCTGCATCGCCTGCACTTGGACGACATCAGCTTCTGATGGCTCGTAGAGCATGACGAAAAAGCACAGACACAGCGTGATCATGTCCGCGTAGGTGTTGAGCCATCCCATTGTCGAAGGCTTGGCTTGCCTTTTCTGTGCCATAGTATGCGTCAGTCCTTCAGCACGTCTGACTCGATGGTCCTACGGTCCTTCGGGTTCAGGTAGGTGAGCATCTTCTGCGCCAGGATGCGCGGGTTGTCGCCCGCCTGTATCGAAAGGACGCCCTCGATGATCATCTCCCGGGAGCGCGCCTCGCAGTTATTCTGATAGCCAAGCTTTCCGGCCATCGGAACGAAAAGCCAGTTCTGCATCATCGAGCCATACAGGGTCGTGACGAGCGCGACGGCCATATTCGGCCCGAGCGAGCTCTTATCGGCGAGGTTCGAGAGCATTCCGATGAGTCCGATAACCGTTCCGAGCATTCCGAATCCCGGGGACAGGGTCGCCCACTGGTTGACGAGGGTAATCCAGGTGTTGTGTCTGGCCTCCATCTGGTTGAGCTCGTTCTCCATGAGCGAGCGGATGACCTCGCCGTCGGTGCCGTCGACGACCAGCCTCAGGCCGTTCCGCATGAACTCGTCGTCAAGGTCCTGGATCTCGTCCTCGAGCGCGAGGATCCCCTCGCGGCGCGCCTTCTCCGAGAAGGCCACGAGCTTTTGCACGATCGTTTTCTCGCCGAAATCCCACGTCCTAAAGCAGCGGCTTAAGACCCCGAAGATCCCGACGACGTACGAGAGCGGGTAGGTCATGTAGAGGCACATGTAGGAACCGCCGCCCGTGATGCAAAGGGACGGAAGGTCGACGAGCCCTCCGAGCGATCCGCCGAGGAACGCGCCGAATATAACGATGCCGAGTCCCCCAAAAAGCCCAATCCACGATGCTATGTCCATAGGCTCCCTACTCCTCGTTCTTAAACGCGCCGATCTGTCGGCGATACGCGATGATTCGATCGATTATGTCTTCGGGTTTTTCCTTGATGACGACGTGCTTGCCCGAAAGCATGACGAGCGTGACGTCGGGATTAACCTCGATTGATTCTATTTGATGGGGATTGATCCAATACTGTTTGCCGTTCAGCTGCGTAACCGCTATCATTGGTCTACCTTTTTAAAACGGGTTTCTCGAGGGCATGGCGCTCGCGGGCTGCGCGCGGCGGCTGCAATGACGCCGCGTGCCGCGAAATCCCGCGCGAAGCGCGATAAAGAAAGCGAGCAAGCCCGGCCATCACGCCGGGCTTACTGCATTATACCCTATTAGCGTTTCAAACTCAACACGGTTTCAAGCAAAGTGTCCGACGTCTGAATCGTCTTGGAGTTCGCCTGGAATCCGCGCTGGGTCACGATCATGTCGGTAAACTGCTCGGTGAGGTCGACGTTGCTCATCTCGAGCGCGCCGGCGATCAGCTTACCCTTTCCCGCGACGCCCGAAACGCTCACGTTCGCGATACCCGAGTTATTCGACTGCACGTAGGTGTTCTCGCCGGCCTTCTCGAGACCGCCCTGGTTGGCGAAGCTCGCCATCGCGATCTGCCCGAGGGTACGGTTCGCGCCGTTCGAGTAGACGCCGGTGATCACGCCCGACTGGTCGATCTTGAAGTTCTCAAGATATCCCATCGCGAAGCCGTCCTGCTCGTAGGCCTTCGTCGAGCTCTTCTCGGCAAACTGGGTGACGGTATTCTTCACGCTGCCGATCTCCCCGAGGTTCACGTTGAAGGTATGGCGGGTCGGTGCCCCGTTCGCGTCCGGGTTCGCGCCCAAGACGTTATAGGAAACCTGGACCTGCACCTTTCCCGCCGGGGCGGTCGTGTTGCCCGCGGTGTCGGTGACGCCCTGAAGCATGCCGTTGTTGTCGAAGGTCACGTTGAAGGTGTTCGCGGTCCCGTCGGTCGTTTTGAGCCCGACGCGGGTCGCCGTCTGGTCGGCCTTCGTGGGGTCGACATTTACCGTCGCCTTCCACTGGTTCTGGGTTCCCGGAACGCGTGTGAAGGACACGTTGAGGGTGTGCTCCTCGCCGAAGTTGTCGTATACCTTAAACTCCGTCGCCCAGGTAGCGCCCGCAACGTCCGCCGCCGACGCACCGTCGGGAAGCTCGGGAAGGCGCTTGTCGAGGTTACACGCGTAGTCGACGTTGGTCGTCGCGCGCGCGGCGATCTTCGAGCCGACGGGGATCACGAGGTCCTCGGTCTGGCTCGAGGTGTTGAGCACGAGCCTTCCGCCGACGTCCTTCGCCTGCCAGCCCTGCACGCGCATGCCGTTTCCCGGGTTGACGAGCGTTCCCTGGTTGTCGAGCCCGAAGGTTCCCGCCCGGGTGTAAAAGCTTTTCTCGCCCGCCTTCATCACGAAGAAGCCGTTTCCGGATATCGCGACGTCGGTCTGGATGCCGGTCGTCTGGAGCGAGCCCTGGGTGTGGATCGTGTCGATGCTCGCGATGTTCATGCCGAGTCCGACCTCTTTCGGGTTCACGCCGCCGAGCTCGTCGGTGGGCTTCGCCGCGCCGGACATCTGCTGCGAGATGAGGTCCTGGAAGTTCACGCGCCCGCGCTTAAAGCCGGTCGTGTTGACGTTCGAGATATTGTTACCGATGACGTCCATGCGCGTCTGGTGATTCTGCATTCCGGCTACCGCGGAATAAAGCGATCGCATCATAGTGTTTGTCCCCCGTTGTCTGCGTATACGGTCTTTACCGACGACCAGTCGTACCAGGTGCCGTTCACCATTACCTGCGGATAGTCCCCGCGGGTCGTGGCGGTAATCTTACCGGACACCTTGCTTTCACCCATGTCGATATCGACCGTCTTGCCGACGGACGACGCCGCCTCGCTTCCGGTGAGCAGCGACGTGAGTCTCGTGAAGCCGGAGCTCATGTTGGTCATTTGCTCGAGGCTCGAGAACTGCGCCATCTGCGCGATAAACTGGGTGTCCTCGGTCGGCGCGGTTGGGTCCTGGTGGGATAGCTGCGCGATGAGGAGCTGGAGAAAATCATCCTTGCCGAGTTCTGTCTTGGGGGTCCTTCCATTGACCGCAAGCGTTTTGTTCAGTGCGTCGACCTGAAACTGAGTCTTCGTGCGCTCTTGCGCACTCATCCCAGTGTCAAGCGTCATTGCTGCATCCATTTTTACCCCGCTTACGCGAAAACGTTAATGGCGGACACGCCGGCTTCCCGGTATCCGTCACCAATACTATCGACAGGTTCGACGCCCGACATTACATCGGGAATCGCCGAAGCGTAGAAAGGCGAGCTTTTGTTGCCCATCGCCTCGCGCTGGCCTGAGCCCGCGCCGTTTTCTCCCGCGAAGGAGAGGTCGAAGCCCGCGCTCTCGAAGCCGCCGTCGACGAACGCGTCGGAAAGCCCGCCCATATTCTCGTTGAAGGCCTCATAGGCCTCCGCGGAGGAGACGACGATCTTTCCCGATATCTTCCGGTCGCCCGAAAGCTCGAGGCTGATCTTGACGTTTCCGAGCGATTCGGGATGAAGGGTGAGCTTGATGGTTCCCGCGTTGTTGTCGCGGAGGACGATGGCTCCCGTCTTCACGATGTCGGCCGCGTTCGACCGGAGTTCCTGCGAAAGCATCGAGGCGAAGCTTCTGCCCTCGCCGTCGCGCTTCTCCGCGATCCGGGACTCCTGGCCCGCGAGCGAACCCTTATTATCGTCGGCGCCCCTGATCGCGAGCGTCATGTCGGCGCTGCCGTCATTGTTGAGCTTGACGGTCTTCGCGAAGGGGCTATCGCCCGCGGCGAGGGGATTGTCCGCCGTCCGCTCGTCGCGGACCGTGATGACGGCCTTCTTCTCGCCTCTGCCCGCCTTCGCGCCCTTTACGCCCTGCGTTTGCTCGGTGCCCGCTTCAAGCGAGCCCTGTGTCTTTTGCGCGCCGGATGCGGCTAGCGTTCCGCCGCGCGCAAGGAGCATTCCCGCGGGGATCGCGCCTTCCATGCCATCGGTGGCTTGGCGGACGTTCCCGCCCTTTTTACCCGGGCGGGGCGAGGCGCTCGAGGCTTCGCGCGCTTCAAGGGCATCGGCGCCCCGTTCGGCGCTCTTGTCCTCGAGGTTTGCCGCGAGCGTTTCGCGCGCGTTGGTTTGGACGGGGTTTTCCCCCTCGGGGGATTCCGCGTCATGCCCGAGGGCATGGCCACCGGACGCCTTCGCGCCCTTCGCCGCGCGCGGGCGGTCGTTTTGCGCCTTGTCGGCTATCGACGGGGGCTTTTTCCCGTCCTTTCCGGCATCCTTGTTGATGAGGGTGTGTCTTTCACCCGGGACCGCTTTCGCGTCCCCTGCTCCCCTTCCGGCGATTCCGTGGCCCAACGGGGATACCCCGTCGGCCATACCGTCCATGGCGCCGGCAATCATCTTGTCGATCATTGCGAGGAATGAAGATCCGTTTCGTGCAGTTTCAGCGCCCGTTTTTCCGCCCATGACCCCATGAAATGCCGGCAGCGGGCCCTTCGCGCCTTTCGGTCGCGGGGGTTCTGCGGATTTTGGCGTCAGAACGTCAAGCGTTTGCATCACTTACGTACCTCCTTAACGGTCGGCGCGTTCCCGCACCGGGGACACGCCTACCCTTCAATTGTCGAGAGGTACGGATGAAGGATTGATTCTTTTTTTCGGTAAAGTAAAAAAAAACGCGAACCGGGCCATTCGCCGATTCGCGTTTTCGTCAGAACGATTTCGTGTTTATGGAAGGGATGCGGGCTTATTCGCCATCTTCCGCTGTATCTCGGCGGCGCGATCCGGGGGCATGAGCGAAAACCAGTAGGCGACCGACGAGGCGTTTCCGGCTTTTTTCGCCTTCGCCTCGACGTTCCTAAGGATATCGATGATGTCCTGATCGTCCATCGCAAGCAGGTTATCGACGGCTTTCTTCGGGGGCATACCATTCATGTAATCGGCGATCTGGCTGATGTTCGCGTCGCGGTCGTCGGTCTGCTTGAGCATCTCGTTGAAGGTCCGCTCTCGCTCCTCGACCGACGCGAGCCGGTCGTCGAGTTCCTGCGACATCTGCATGATCTCGCCTTCCTTTCGGTCGAGATCCTTTTCCTTGCTGTCGAGTTCCTCGGAGCGGAGATTAACCGCCTCCAGGCGCTTGGCGATGCGATCCGCGTCAAGGTCGCCGTCCTCGGCCGGCAAGGTCGAGATCCCGGCGCGCGGGGTCATGCCGAAAAGCCTGTACACCGGCGCGAAAACGGCGCGCGACTGAATGACGCCGAGATAGTCGAACCAGAGAATGCCGCCGCCGGCGAGCAGGAGAATGAGAATGAGCAGCACGAAAACCCTACCGATTGTACCCCGACCAGCCACGTTTCCTCCAAATGCGGACCATGAGCGCTCAAAAACGAGCCCAACGCATCAATAGCCCATTATAAACGCAGTTTTTACGCCTATACAAGAGCATTTTCGGCAAGAAGGGGTACCGGCTTGAAGGGCTTTACCCGATCTGCTCGAGAAAGGTATACGCCTGCCCCGCCTTTCCCGCGCGGCCCGTCCTTCCGATGCGGTGAACGTAGTCCTCGTAGGTGGTCGGCTGGGAGAAGTTGATGACGTGGGTGATGTCCGACACGTCAAGCCCGCGGGCCGCGACGTCGGTCGCGACGAGGATATCGATCTCCCCGGACTTGAGCTTCGCGATCGCGCGCGTGCGCTGCGCTTGGCTCTTGTTCCCGTGGATGCGGTCGGCGCTGAAGCCGCGCGCGACGAGTTCCTTGCAGAGCTTTTCGACCTGGTGCTTGGTGTCGTCGAAGATGATCGTCTTGCCGCGCCCCTCGGAGATGAGGAGGTCATGGAGCTTGCCGATCTTGTCTTCCTTCCCGCGGTACCAGATGACGTCTTGGTTGACGCCGTCGGCGGTGACGCCCGTCTTGGTGGAAACCGTCACGGCGTCGCGCGCGAAGCGGCAGATGAGCTTTTCGGTCTCGCCTTCCATCGTCGCGCTGAAGAAGAGCGATTGGCGGTCGGGATTGACCTTCGAGAGGATCGCGGTGATGTCGCGGATAAAGCCCATGTCAAGCATTCGGTCGACCTCGTCGAGCACGACGCGGTTGAAGCGGGAAAGGTTGAGCGTACCCTGCCCGATGTGGTCCTTGATGCGGCCGGGCGTGCCGACGACGATCCGGGGTCCCTGGGCGAGCGCGCGGGTCTGGAGGTGCATCGAGGCGCCGCCGATGACGAGCGCGATCTTAAGCCCGCAGCCCTTCGAGAAGGAAAGGAGCTCGTCGACGATCTGCTGCGCGAGCTCGCGGGTCGGCGCCATGACGATGAGCCGGTTTTCCATGTGGGTGACGAGATCGTGGATGAAGGGCACGGCGAACGCGGCGGTCTTGCCGGTTCCCGTATTCGCGATGCCGACGACGTCATGGCCGTCGAGCACGAGCTGGATCGTCTGGTCCTGGATCGGGGTCGGTTCCTTATATCCCTTCGCGAGGATGTTCTCGATAATCTTCGGATGCACCTTGAAATCGGTGAACTCGTACTTCGGGACGTATTCCTCTTCCTGGACGATGACGGCCTTGCGGACGAACTTCGCCGGATCGATGTACTGCTTTACCCTGCCGCCGCGCTGCCGGGCTTCCCCGCCTGAGGCCCGTCCGCCCCGCTGGGGATTTCCCCGCAAATGAGGCTGAACGTAGGCAGCCTCGGGTTTTTTCCGGGAATCCGGGCGAGCCGCTTCGCGGGAATCGTTCCGTCGGGCGCCCCGCTGGGCGGGAGCGTCGGCGCGGCCTGAGTCGCGCGCGGTTTCGCGATTGGAATTGCGCGCGGTGTCCCGATCAAAATCGCGGCCAGAATCGCGCTCGGCGCGATATGCGCTTCGGGCGGGACGAGGGCGAGAAGAAAAGCCCGATCCGGCCACCTCGGCTACGGATGCGGCGATATCGGCGGTGGACGCTTGAGGGCGTCTCGAGCCTGCTCTTGATGAATGCCGGGAATCGGAGGCCGGCCCATGGTTTCCGGTGTTGCCCGAGGGCCGTTTACCGGACTGCCGGGAAGAGCCCGGCTTTGCAGATAATAAAGAAGATTGCATAATTTAACATATAATACTATTTATCGCAGATAATGTCATCTGTTTGAACCTTGTATATGAAGAAAATATCTAGTTACGCCAAGGAAAGGGGTTTTCGATGGCCTAAGGGCGAACAATCTGCTATACTCGCGTTCCCATGACATTCGACTATCAGGCAGAGCTCAATCCAGAACAATACGAAGCCGTTTCCTCGATCGACGGCCCGGTGCTTATCATCGCGGGCGCGGGATCCGGGAAAACCCGCGTCATTACCTTCCGGATGGCCTATATGCTCGATAAAGGCGTCCCGCAATCCCAGATTCTCGCCCTCACCTTCACGAACAAGGCGTCACGGGAGATGGCCGAGCGCGTTAAGGAGCTCACGGGGAAAAAGCTCCAGATGCTCACCGTAAGCACCTTTCACGCCTTTGGGGTCAAGATCCTCCGCGAGGACATCCAGCGACTCGGATGGCGCGAGAACTTCAGCATCTACGACGACGTCGACCGAAACCAGCTCATCAAGGAAACGGGGCGCGAACTCGGCTTTACCGCCGACGCGCTCGACGTGTACGCGATCGGCAACCTCTTTTCCCAGATCAAGACCGGCATGAAGCATTGGGGCGAAGGCGCGAACGACCAGTACGAGCGCCTCTACGAGGAATACCAAAGCGGGCTCAAGCTCTATAACGCGGTCGACTTCGACGACCTCATCGTCCTTCCCATCAAGCTCTTCCGCGAGCACCCCGAGGTTCTCGCCAAGTACCGCGACCGCTTCAAATACATCATGGTCGACGAGTTCCAGGACACGAGCCTCCAACAGTATCAGTTCATGCACGCGATCGCCGACCGGAACGTCTGCGTCGTCGGCGACGACGACCAGTCGATCTACTCCTGGCGCGGCGCGAACTACGAGAATATCGTGATGTTCGAGCGCGACTTTCCCGGCCTCAAGGAGATCAAGCTCGAGCAGAACTACCGCTCGACGGGGACCATCCTCGCCGCGGCGAACGGCGTCATCGCGCACAACACGAACCGGAAGGAAAAGTCCCTGTGGTCGGGAAACGACTCGGGTAAGCCCATCGAGATCTATATCCCGGAAAACGAGGCTGACGAGGCGGACTTCGTCGCCGACACGATCCAGGAAATTCGGATGGAAGAAAAGCGGAGCTACGCGGACTTCGGCGTGCTGATCCGGGCGAACACCCTCTCGCGCGCGGTCGAAGAAGCGTTCCTCGAGGCGAACATCCCGTACCTCATGTCCGGCGGCACGAGCTTCTTCCAACGGAAGGAGATCAAGGACGTCATCAGCTACCTCCGCGTGATCGCGAACCCCGACGACGACATCAACCTCCTCAGGATCATCAACACGCCGAGGCGCGGCATCGGACGAAAAAGCATCGAGGACATCTCCGCCGTCGCGACGAACATGAAGTGCTCGCTGTGGGTCGCCATCGAATCGCTCATCGCGATCCCGGAGTTTACCCTCGGCGCCGAGCCGCCACCCGGCGCGCTATCCGAGAAGTCGCGCGCCGATCTCGAAACCTTCGTCAACTTCATCAACGAGCACCGCGCGACGATGCTCTCGGGAAAGGACCTTTCGAACAAGGTCAAGAAGATGGTCGACGAGATTGACTACTGGAGCTATCTCGTGCAGGAGTACCAGAAGAACGAGAAGGCCGCGCGCTACAAGTTCCTCAACATCGACAGCCTCATCAACTCGATCTCGACCTGGGAGAAGGACCCCGATAACTTCAAGAAGTCGCTCTACGATTACCTCAACCGGATCACGCTCATCAGCCGCGACGACATGGACGATGACGAGGACAAGGGAAAGGTAAACCTCATGACGATCCACGCGTCGAAGGGGCTCGAGTTCCCGGTCGTCTTCATCGTCGGCGCGGAGGACGGAATCATCCCGCACGCCCGGAGCATGGAGGAAGGCGGCGGCAGCGTCGAGGAGGAACGGCGCCTTTTCTACGTCGCGATCACCCGCGCGCGGGACAAGCTCTTTATCTCGAGCTGCCACCACCGGCGCAAGATGGGCGGCGTCGTCGAGTGCGCGCCCTCGCCGTTCCTCGAGGAAATTCCGGCGGAGCTCGTCGAATACCACGAGCCGACCGAGCCGATGGAGACGGACGACGCGCTCGACATACTCGCTAAGATGAAGGCGAAGTTCACGATGTGACCGAAGGCGCGCGGCGAACCGATGCGCTGACGCCGCGAGGCTGCTCATTGACAGCGCTTTACCCGTAAGCGTATGATTCAAGGCATGAACTTCGAGAAATTCCTTATCGACGGCGCCGACGTGCGCTTTCGCCAACTCGCGTGGACGCCTTTTTCCCGCGCGGACTTCGAGCGCATCTCGGCGGGAGCCGCCCCCGAATCCTTCAGGCAGAGCGACCGCGTCCCGCTTTGGGGTATCGCGTATATCCTCGACGACGCGGTCGGCTTCTACGTGAACGCGAGCGTCCCCTCCTCGCTTTCGTCGATGGTCGGCCTGAAAAGCGAGCCCCTGCCCGCCATTGACCTCAGGATCCCCTTTACCGCGTTCCGCGCCGCGCGCTATACGAGGCCGCGGGAACCGAAAACGCGGTTTGGCAAATTCCTTTCGTCGTTTATCGTGAAAAGCGAGAACGTCATCGAGCTCGAGTGGGGAACCGCGGGCGGTGAGGCGTTTTGCGTCAGGGTATTCGCCGCGCAGGACACGCGCGAGTTCGAGCGCCTTCTTTCCGAGAAGTCAGGCCGCTAGTCTTCCTCAAACCGCAAGGTTCCGTCCTTACCGACATAGAGCGAGTACTCTTTACCGGGCTCGATCGACTGGAGCCCGACCGTTCGGTGCGCGAGCGAGCCGAACGCCGATGGCATCCAAAGCTCGGTTCGCGCGACCGAGAAGAGGCGGCGCAGCGCCTTCCGCTCGAGGGGCGAAAGCCGCGGCGAGTCGTATATCGCGGGAAAGCCCGAGCGGTTATAATACCGAACGAGGTCGACGCCGCTTCCGGGCGGCGTCGCGTCGGTATACATGAGGAACGGAAAGACGATCCACCCGTTTCCCGCCTTAATCTCAATGCAGTCCATCTTGATTTCCCAGCCAGCCCACGAGCGCTCGAGGGTTCCCGCGAGGTCACCGTCGACAGTCTGGAACTCGGCGCGCGCGCTTACCGTGTCGACGCTTCGGCCATAGACGGTAACGGTCACCGGCAATCGGGCGTCGGAGAGGGCGAGCCTGTTGAGCTCGCCGCCCATGCGCTCTGACCAGAGGTAAAACGACACGAATCGCGCCGTCGCGAAAACTGCGACGGCCGCCGCGAGAAGCGCGACCGCGATGACCGTCCACTTACCCCGGGCGGTCTTCATTACGCGCCCTGCCTGAGCGCGGAGTAAATCTCGATAAGGGTGTTGAGCGGATACCGCCCCCGGTTCGCAGGGCTCGTCGAGGGAAGCGGTATCGAGTCGATGCCGGTCGTCGGCCTGCAAAGCTTTCGGTACAGGCTATCGGCCTTTTCGCCGGTCGTGTACACCGTGCGTATCGAGGTCCCGCGCAGGAGTTTGGCGATGTCGTTCGCGACGGGTTTTTTAATCGAAGAATCCTCGGAGCCCTTTATCTCGCAGCTCGCGAGCACGTCCCAAAGCGCGATGCCATGGCCGAGCACGAAGGCGGTTTTCTGCTCGACCGTGTACGGGAGGGGCTCGTCGAACACGGCCGAAAGGACCTGCCAGAATCGGTTCTGCGGATGCGAGTAGTAGAACCCGGCCTCGCGCGAAGCGGTCGAAGGCATGGTTCCCAGGATGAGTATCGAGCTCGACTCGCTATAAACGGGATCGAGCGAATGGAATACGAGCGAAGGTTGATTCATAGGTTTAGTTCCATTTGCGAGCGCGCGTCGGTCTTTGCCTTTTTCGCGCCCGCGCTATTCGATGCCGAGGCGGGCATCTTTCCCTCGAGAATGCCGAGAAAGGCCGCCTCGTCGATAATCGCCACGCCAAGGTCGCGCGCCTTTGCGTTCTTCGATGAGCCCGAGTCGGGCGAGTTGGTTACGAGAAAGCTCAACCCCTTGACCACCGAGGACTTTGCCTGGCCCCCGAGCTCCTTGACCCGCGCCTCAGCCTCGGGCCGCTTCATCGACTCAAGCTCGCCGGTAAAGCAGAAGGAAAGCCCGGAGAGGATCCCCCCCGCGACGGGAGGCTTTATGGTAACGGCGCCTGAGGAAAGGAGCGCGTCCATCTCGCCCGCGAGCGAGGCGAGCCCGGCCTTGAGCGCGCGCGCCATGATCTGCCCGAACTGGTAGACTTCCGCGATGGATTCTTCGTCCGCACCCTTGAGCTTCTCGAGGGTATCGTAGCCGCTCGCGACGAGCTTCTCGACCATCGTCTCGCCGATTCCCTCGATGTCGAATCCCGCCACGAACTGCGCGAGGCTCACGCTGCTTTTCGCGCGGAGGGACTTGAGCGCCTTCGCGGCGCTGAGATCTCCCATCCGGTCGAGCGCGGAAAGCTCCTCGAGGGTCAGGGTATAGAGGTCGGGGATCGAGCGAACGCGGCCCGAGTCGAAAAGCCGCTTGATCAAAAGCTCCCCGAAGTCGCGGACGTCGAGCACGCCTATCCATTTCTCGATCCGGTGGTGGATGAGCTTCGGGCATTCGGGATTCGGGCAAAAAAGGCGCGTCCCCTCGTCGACGAGCGCGGACCCGCACGCGGCGCAGGCGTCGGGCTGCCCGATGGGAACCGAGTCTTCCGGGTTCGAGACGAGGGCCTCGATCTTCGGGATGATCTCCCCGCGCTTGGTCACGACGACGCGGCTTCCGATGCGGAGGTTCATCGACGCGATCATGTTCGGGTTCGCGAGGTTCGCGCGCTGCACGCAGGTTCCCGCGAGCTGCACGGGGTCGATCCGCGCGATCGGGGTATAGGTCGCGCCCGACTCGCTCCACTCGACCTCGCGGAGCACGGTCACCGCCTCCTCGAGGCTGAACTTGAAGGCGATCTGCTTTTCGGGCCTTGAGCGCGCGAGGTCGGCGGGGTCTATCTCCCTGCCCTTGATCACGAGCCCGTCGATGTCGTAGTCGATCGAGGAACGCGCGTCCATGACGCGCGCGCGGTACTCGATGACCTCATGCGCTCCCGCGCACGTCTCGGTGGGCACGGTCGTGAAGCCGTTTCCCTTGAGCCACTCGAGCTTTCCGTATTCGTCGGAAAAGGGCATATACCCGGTAAAGGGGCTCCCCGGGATCCCCGGCGCCGCGTCGTAGCAGATAACCTCGAGCCGCTCGCTGCCCGAACCGTCCTTCCGCTTCATGAGGCCATTCGCCGCGTTCCGGCAATTCGCCTTGTCGCTGAAGAACTCGTCGTGCACGGCGTGCGTCATGATGACCTCGCCCCGCACGCCGCCCGAGAAGGGATGCGCGCCCTTGGGGCCCGACTCTCCCGAAAGGACGGGAACCACGCCGCGCATCTTCCGCGCGTTAGCCGTGATGTCGTCGCCGATCCTCCCGTCGCCGCGGGTTACCGCCTTCGCGAACGAACCCCGCTCGTACTGAAGCTCGAGGCTCGCGCCGTCGAGCTTGTACTGCACGATGAATTCGTCGAAGGCCATCTTTTCGGCCCACGCCTCGAAGGCCTCGGGATTCGCGGCCTTCTCCTGGCTTCCCATCGGGATCAGGTGATATTCCTTCGGGAAGCCGTCGGTCGACTCGGAGTTGATCGTGGAGAAAAGCGGGTTATCGGGCTCGAGGCCTTTGAGCTCGTCCCAGAGGACGTCGAAGTCCGCGTCCGATATCTCGGGGTTTCCGTTGTAATAGAGGTCTTGGTGATGCTTGATTGCGCGCTCAAGCTCGCGCGCGCGGTTCTTTCGTGCCATGGGCGCTACTCCGCCACGGGCTTTTTCTTGAACATGAGCTCATAGATCTCGTGGTTCGCCGCGCGTCCCTTCTCCTCGAAGCGGGTCTCGGGCCGCCAAGTTTGCCGCGGCGCGAACCCCTCGTACGCGCTTTCGAGTCCCTGCGTGGCGGCAAGTTCCAGAAAAGCCTCTTCGCCATAGGGTTCCCAATCGGTCACCATGTAGATATACCCGCCGGGCGCGAGCTTTTGCTCCATGAGGTTCGTCCGGGGCCGCTGCACGAGCCGCCTTTTATGGTGCCGCTTCTTTTGCCACGGGTCGGGAAAGAAGATATGAAACGCGGCGACCGAGCCGTCCGGTATCATGCAGCGGAGCACCTCGAGCGCGTCGTACTCGATGACCCTGAGGTTCGAGAGGTTCCGCCGCTCGATCTCCCCTAAGAGGCGCCCGACTCCCGCGCGATGCACCTCGATCCCGAGATAGTTCTTTTCCGGGTTTTCCGCCGCGATGATCGCGGTCGCCCGACCCATGCCGAAGCCGATTTCTATCGTCACCGGCATGGTGTTCTCGTAGACGTCGGTAAAATTAAGGATTGATTCCTGAAACGGGAGGCTCCAGCGCGCGGAATGAATCTCGTAGTCGCGTTTTTGCGCCTCGGTCATTCTGCCGGCGCGAAGCGCGTAGGTATGAATGCTGCGTAAGTGTGCCGTCTTGTCCTGATCGGAATTTTCCATATTATTCTATATTTTAGCGCATCTTTATCGATGACAACAATACCCCGGCCGTCCCCGCGCCGTTTTCGGCGTAGCACTGCGCGGTTACGGCGTTTTGGGCGACCGCCTCGAGGGTCATGACGGATCCCGTGGTCACGCGCGTGCCCGATTCGGGAACCTTCCACGAATTGACGAGCGTGCCATCCCGGTTGAAAAGGAGTATCCATATCCGCTTGAACCCGGCTGAGTCGGGATTCCGCTCGAGCGTCCAGGTATCGCCCGATATCGCGAACGAGCACGGCGCGCGCTCGGGGAAGGTTTGCTTCGTGACCGAGATTTCCGCGGTCGTCTCGTTTCCCGCGAGGTCGCTCGCGACGATCGTGTACGAGCCCGTCGGTATCGCCGAGCCCGCCGGCCCGGCGAGGATGTTGGAGCCGATCCAGCGATCCTTACCCCACTGACGGAACTCGGCCTGGTCTGAGTTGATGGTCCAGGAAAGGCCCGTTTCATCGTGCGTGACGGTAAGGTAGCCGAAATCGGCGGGGCCGTCCGAGTCCTCGTACGACACGAAGACCGAAAGCCGTTCCGAGAAGGTACCGTCCGCACCCTCGACGCGGAGAACCTTGACGTTTTCCGACCTGAGCTCGGGGCTCCCCGAGGAACAGGAAAGCGAAAGCGACGCGGCAAAAAACGCGAGCGAAAGAAGCGCGATGATTGAAAGGTTTCGGTGAGATATGGTCATGGCGATATTTTTTTAAAACCCAAAGGATAGATTGATGACGGTGAGATCGGAATCGCGGAATTGGTTCGCGTTGGACTCGAACCTGACGTTAACCTTCTCGCATGCCTCCGAGAGATACGAAAGATAGTACATGCCGAGACTCGTATCCTCCTCGCCCTCGGGTATCTCTCGGTAGAAGTCGATCAGGGATTTCTTTTTAAGATCGGCGTTCTTCTTGTCGTTGATGCTCTCGCGCACGGTCTCCGACTGCTCGTCCTTGTTGTAGAGGGTGATCTGGAGCTTTCCCTGCGTTCCGATCGAGGTCGAGCCGCCGCCGAGCTTCCACGAAAGGAATACGAGCTCGTGCTTGCGCTCGAGCTCGGCGATCACCTTCTTGCGGATGTTCGGGTCGAACATGACGGTGTTCGGGTCCACCGAGCCCTTGTACATGGTCTTGACCTCCTTGCGGAGGTTGTTGTTCTCGGCGTTGATGACGAGCTCCATGAGCATGAGCGAGATGTACTCGGCGATCTTCGCCTTGTCCATGTATTCGGTGAGGCTCGAGCGGATCGTCCTCAGGATCGCGTCAAACCCGTCGGCGTCCTTGAACTTCGTGATGATGAACCAGGTGAAGGGCCTGAGGTTATTCATGAACTTCTCGCTCAAGAGAAGCTGGATGTTCTTTTCCTCCGGCAGAAGCGAGGTATTCTTGTTGATGAAGGTATATAACGGCGACAGGATCTCCTGCTTCGCCTCGAAGATGATCTTCTCGTTCTTCTTGAGGACGTTCCGGAGGAAGTTATCGTTGATGTGGGTCTTGTCGTCGATGATGTTCGCCGGATTGAGCCGGTTCCATTTCTTAATGACGTCCGAGCTGAGGATTTGGTTGAAGATGTACGCGTCGTACTGGCGATAGAGCACGGAATACACGATGAGCTTTGAGAGATCCATCGTCTCCTGGCGCGAGGAGACGAATTCGGGCTTCGATATCTCGATTTTCGAGATATAGTCGATCAAAAGGAGGCGTTGGACGGTCGCGGGGGTGAATTCTTCGAGGGAAATGCCGTATTCCTCAACGTTATCGGCGAGCTTGAACTTGAGGAGTTTCTTGTTTTGCTTGATAAAGAAGGTCGACCCTTCCTGGGTAAGGATAATTTTCAACGGCAGGTTGAGAATACTTTTTTTTTCGCCGGCAGCCATCAATTCCCCCCGTACACTATACCTGGCGGGTTCAGTATATACCAGATATTTTTGTTTGTACAACCAATTTAACTATCGGCGTATTGCGTAAAAGCCTGTACTTGACGCCTAGCGCGCTCTGCCCGTATTCTATACAAAAAGATGAACTACCGCATATTCCTTACTATATTATCACTACTCGTTTCGGTAGCAATCCCCGCGTTTTCAGTCGATAACCGGGTATTTACCGCCGGCCCTTCCTCGGGGCCGCATCTGGTCATAACCTGCCCTCAAGAAGCGGGAAAGGAGCTTGTTGGGCGGCTCGAGCGGCTCGCCGACTCGTTTCGCGCGGATCCGCCGCCGATCGCCGTTTCCGTCATCATCACCTCGGGCGATTATTCCTCCCTCCCGCCCGACATCGCCTCGGGTACCCCCGAAGGCACCTCGAAGGTCATTTCGCTTATTTCCGAAGAGGAATCGCCGGTCGTCCTCCTCGTCGCCCCGAGCGCGGGCATCGCAACCCGGATAATACCCGGCGTGCGCGGAACCACCGCGCCCCGCTGGTATCTTGAAGCGGTCACCGAGAGTCTCTCAAAGAAAGGAATCCCGTGGGCCCTCGCCGAAAAGAGAATGGCGATCTACCGAATCGGATGGACCGCCGAAAACCCGCTCCTCGCCCAATATCTCCGCGCGGGAATACCCGCCATTGCCCTTGAGTCGAACGCGGACCTCTCCGCAGTCGTGCGGGACCTTGCCGACTCGCTGAGCGCGGGCATGCCCGTGAACCAGGACCGGCATTACCTCGTCTTCCCCACCGCGAAACGGCTCGCCTTCGTTTCCGAGCGCGCGCTCGTCGCGATCGTCATGGCCGCCTCGGCGGGGATTTTGATGTTCCTTTTCATCTTCAGTTTCCTCTTCGGCAAAAAAAGCGAGCAGCACCTCAGGGACCTCGTGCGCGTGTGGTGGCTCCCGTTCATCTACCTCCTCGTGACGACCGCAAGCCTCTACGCGGGAAGCGCGCTCGTTTCCTTTCTTTTCAAATTCCGGTTTGGCGACGCCGAGTCATGGACGCTTTTGCCCCGGCTCGCGCTCGTCGGGAAGTTTCTCCTTTCGTGGTTTATCATCGCGCTCGTCATGTCGCTCAACCAACTCGTCAGGTTCCCGGAGTCCGGGTTCATCTACGGGTATATCGCGAGCGTCGCGTGCATCGTGAACCTCTTCGCGTTTTCGTCACTCGATTTCTCGCTCACGCTCCTTTTCCTTTCCGTGTATTGCATCTCGTTTATCAGCTACCATCTGAATCACCCCGTGCTTCAGGGTATTGGCATCCTGTGCATAATCGCTCCGTTTTCGCCCTACCTCGCGCTCCTCATCAAGGGAGACTCGTCGATCCTCGCGCCGCTTTTCGCAAACGGCGGTTTTTGGAATCTCAGGATGGCGCTCTTCGTCATGCCCCTTCAGCTCATGTTCTCCCGCCTCTACCACTCCCTCGGCGCCTTCGGCAGAAGGCGAGAGTTCTATCTTCCCTTTTCGCCCGTCATCGCCTTCTTCTTCGCGCTTTCGGTGACGGGGCTTATCCTGTTCATGCCGGCATGGTCGAAGGAACGTCCGCTCCCGGTCGAGCTTCGCCAGACGCTCGACGCGCGGGGCTTTACCGATCGCGTGATCTCGAAGGCCAGGCTCGGCAATCTCTCGATCGTCGAGGAGCCGCGCCTCGCGGAATATCCCGATCTCGGTTCGACGCCGGAATCCTTCGTGAACGTCTCCTCGACGTCGAGGAAATTCATCGAGCGCAGGATTTCCGAGCTTACCGTTACCCCCGCTATCCCGGCGCAGAAAATCGAGGTTACCGTCTCCGACCCCGAGAACGTCGCGGTATACGATGCCTCGACGCCCTACGAGCCCCTCGACGCGGGCCGCTCGTGCCGCTTCTCCTCAGGCGAGAATCCCGCGGTACCCTTCGTGATCAGGTTCTCCTCGGCGCGCGACGCAAACCTTACCGCGCGCGTTAGGGTTTGGACCCGCGCGAACCCGCGCGGCCTTTCCGTGCTTAATCCCGACATCCGCGCCTCCTACCTTCTCGAGATCGACACCGACTATGCCTTTCCCGAGGGGGAAGGCAAGTGAGCGCTGCGGGGGCGATCGAGCCGGTTTTCTTTCACGTCGACCTCGACGCCTTCTTCGCGTCCGTCGAGCAGCTCGACAACCCCGAGTATCGGGGAAAGCCGGTCATCGTCGGCGGCGAGGTCGGGAAGCGCGGCGTCGTCTCTACGTGCTCCTACGAGGCGCGAAAGTTCGGCGTCCGCTCCGCGATGCCGATGAACCGCGCCGTGGAGCTCTGCCCGCACGCGATATTCCTCCGCGGGCGCATGGGCCGCTATCACGAAAAATCACGCGAGGTCATGGCCGTCTTCGCCGAGTTCTCGCCCGAGGTCGCCCAGATGTCCGTCGACGAGGCATTCCTCGACATGACCGGAACGAAGCGGCTTTTCGGGGAACCGGCCGACGCGGCGCGCACCCTTAAGGCGCGCGTTCTCGAGCGGACGGGGCTCACCGTTTCGGTCGGGGTCGCCCCGAATCGCTACATCGCCAAGATCGCCTCGGGACTCTCGAAGCCCGACGGTCTCGTCGTCGTCCCGCCGGGGGGTGAGGCCGCGTTCATGGCTTCCCTGAGGCTCAAGGACGTGTGGGGCATCGGCGAGAAAACGCGTGAGCGGCTTCAGGCCTCGGGACTCGGCGACCTTCCCTCGATACTCGCGTGCTCGGAAAAGCTCCTCGCAAGCATCATCGGGGACTCAGGCGGCGCGTTTCTCCATTCGGTCGCACGGGGCATCGACCCCGGCGTTTTCGAGGGAGAGACGCTCACGCGTTCGATCAGCGCGGAGCATACCTTCGGCGCCGATATCGTCGACCCCGAATGCCTCGAGAACGCACTCTTCGAGCTATCCTCCGAGGTCATGTACCGCCTCCTCGACGAGGGGCTTTCGGGACGGACCGTCCACGTCAAGATTCGCTACGGCGACTTCAGGACCGTGTCCTGCCAGGAAACCGGAGATATCTCGGTCAACGATACGGGCGACCTCTTCGCGCGCGCGCAAAAGATCTTTCGAAAGAAATGGGAACGCGGAAACCCCGTCAGGCTCATCGGCATCGGGATCTTCAACGTGCGCGAGGGCACCTCAGGTGAGCAGCGCTCGCTTTTCGATTTTGGCGACGCGAATCGGAAGCGGAAGGTCGAGGAGACGGTACTCGCGATCGCGAGAAAGCGGGGGAAACGGCTCGTCACGCGGGGAAGGCTCATCGATCGGGAGGACGAGGAATGAGCGCACATCGCGCGCATCGAGCGCCTCACGCGACATCGGACTCGCCTGAAATCGCGGCGCCGCGCCGTTTACCACGCGCACGGTCCCTGTCGACGCTGATCGTGGCCTTGGTCCTCGCCGGCTTACCGCTTACCGCGCATGCGCAGGCGCAACCCGACGTTCCCAGAGCGAGCGAAGCCGCGCGCGCGGGGAACGCGACGGCAACGGGCGAAAACGATCAGAGCAAAGCGAATAACCCAAGCGACGCAGATCACCCGAGCGACGCATCCCCGAGCAAACCGACCTATCCCGAGGGGCTCAATCCCGACGCCGCGCTTCTCGCGCGCCTAAGCGGGCTCTTCAACGTCGAGGACCCGACCTCGATCTACGACTTCGGGATCAACGACAACAACGTGGAGTTCGTGCTCGACGGAACCTGGGAGGCGCGGTTCGATAGCTTCCTCAACATCACGATCGACAAGGGTACCTCGACGATGTCGTACACCCCTCCCGTGTTCACCCAGGCAGTCGACCTTTCTTCGTGGATACTGATCAACGGCACCTGGTATTTCGAGTCGTCGTTCCAGGAGCAATTCACGAAGAACACCGTTGCCGCCGGATACATCGGCGGCGAGGACGACCCGGTCAAGCACGTCAGGCTCGGGAATTCGGGTATTCGCTTCCCCGACGCGTATCCCTTCGTCACGATCGGAGGCGGCGCGGCGATCTCGCCCGGCGTTATGGGAACCTTCGGCGGGAAAAACTGGGACGCCGACGCGATCGTGCGCTACGACGCCGCGGCGTCGCGATCATTAACCCTTTCCGGCATGAACGAGGTCACTGACGAGTTCGTGCCCGTCGCGAACTTCGTGCGGGGCAAATGGTTTATCCTTCCCGACGCGCCCGTGTCCGGGGCGGTAACGGTCTACGTCACCGACGAGGACGGCGCGTATCGCGACGGCTCCGGCAGGATTTCAGGCCGCAGGTGGCGAAAGCTCGAGCAAGCGGAATATGCCGTTCACGGAACCGAGGGCATCCTCGAGCTCAAGAACGAGACGGCCGAAAGCGTCGCCGTCGTCTACTATGGCGGATACGCCGCGTCAAGCGCCGCGCCCGGTACCTCGCTCGTCTCCTTTGTCGGCGCGACGCGCGAGTTCTTCGACGAGCTGCCTCAGTCGATGCCTTCGGGATACCTCCCGAACCCGACGTCGCCGGGCTACGCCTCCCAGCTCGCGGATCGCTTTCTCGTCGACATCAACGGCACACCCGCGCTCCTCGTCCGCGAACGCGGGCATTTCTCGCCGTTTGAAATCCTCTCGCGCTATCGCGCGGAAAGCTCCGAGCCCTCGCTCGTATACACGGAGACCGGCATCTCCCCGAAGCAGCTCGCGGTCGACGACTTTGACGGCGTCTACGTCGAGGCGTTCAGGACCGACGGCAACGCGGCGACGAGCGCGCGAGACCCGGTGAGCCGTTACCCGCTCGCCTATGAGTTCCCGCTCATCTACCTTCCCTCGGGCGGCGGCCAGAAGGCGGACACCGACCTCGCCGTCAGGAACCGAACCTGGAAACCGATCACGAACATAGCCCTCGGCGCGGACGTCATCGCCGGAACGATTCAGGTGACGCGCGACGGGATCGCGGACACCGCGTTCCAGTTCGACGACCAGACCGGCATCCTTACCCTTGAGAAGGACCCATCGACGACCGAAACGGTCCACATTACCTGGTACGACACCGACGACTCCGCGCGAAACGCCACGATCACCCTCGGGGGCGGCGTCAGGTGGAGGCCGACCGACAAGCTTTCGCTTTTCTCCGCGACCGCGTTCCGCTGGAACGTCACGAAGGCGGGCTATACCGACTCGGACGAGCAGAGTCCGGGGTCGTTCATTCTCTCCGCGGGAACCGCCTACACCGGAGAAAACTCCAAGGCCTCGACCGCGTTCGCGCTCGACGTCTCCGTTCCCGACACGACCGGCTATTACCGCGCCCTTGGGATGGACTCGGGAACAAACGAGCTCTACCCCTCTGACGATTGGTACGAAACGATCGGGGACGAAATCGATCCGGCACTTGGCCTCCCCGCGAATGCCTCGGCGCTCAAACTCGATCACGCCAATCGCGTCGATACTGCGGGAACTGACGGGGACCAATGCGGTACCGTAACCGACTCCGCGATGACCGGCTCCGTGCTCGTCCTCTCCTCCAGCTTCCCCTCAAGCGCCTCGTGGGCGGGCGCGTCAATACTCACCGAAAAAAACGCCGACATGGACTGGTCTTCGGTCTCGACCGTCTCGCTCTGGCTCAAGAACTCGGGAACCGACGATGACTTCGACGTGTATCTCCAACTGGGAACGGGAACGGAGGACTCAGGCGAGGATCCCGAGACCGTCCGAACATGGAAGCTCGAGACGCCGCCGCACGGCGGCGACTGGACTAAGCGCACCGTCACCCTCACCGACGCCGATCGCTCGGCGCTTACCGCGAGCCAAAACGCGCGCGTCATAGTCGTCCCCTCGGCCGCGTCTTCCCCGACCGCGTCCTCGCCGCTTACCGTGAACCTTCGCTCGGGCATGCTCTCCTACACCGACACGGGTTTCTCCGCGAAGGCGGAGCCACGGTTCACGGGAACCTCGGGGCGTCTCGCGGTCGAGGAAACAACGGACCCGGCGCCCGTGACCCTTATCGGGTCGGGAGCCGACCAACCCCGACGGTTCAACTCGGGGTCCGTGAACACCGTGCTCGTCACCCGATTCACGCCCGAGGCCGAGACCGAGCGGGTAAGCGCGTCCTCGCACGTTCCGATGATCCCCTTGAGCCAGTACCGCGAGCTCTCGTTCTTCGTGTACGCCGACGCCCTTCCGAGCGAATCTGAGGAGAGCCTCATCCGCGTCACGATGACGCGCCCCGCCTCCTCGGGCTCCGGTGTTAAGACCGCGCTCGAGCTTGAGATCTCGACAGCCGCGCTCTCCGCGGGCGCATGGCAGGAGGTTACGGTCGACCTTGACTCGGAGGCAGTCTCCGTCGACGGCGTCGAGATGCCGTACTCGAAGGCGCACGTCGTTTCGGTCGACCGCGAAAGGTCCCCGACGCGCGTCGAGTTCGCCATGGAAGGATGGCCAGTGCCGAAAGTCACTCCCTCAGCGGGCACAGCCGCGTACACGGTAGCCTTCGACGAGCTCTACCTCGGGCAAAGCGACACGACGTATACCTTCAGGAATAAAAGCGAGTACTCGTGGAAAAAAAGCGGCGCCGTCATTACGCTCGGCGATACGGCGCTCGTCTCTGACCCGTCGATCGCCCTCACGGCCGATTCATCCGTGCGGAAAGACGGAAGCGAGCCCATGGTCTCAAGTACCGCCGCGGGTGGGCTCTCGATCCTCCGCGCGCGCGCCGACGGCACGATCACCGCGTCGAGCGAGACCGCGCGCGTCGCCGACAGCACGAGCCACTCCGTCACCGTGCCGTTCGGCCCCCTTTCGCTCCACGAAAGCTACACCGCCGAGTTTATCGAAAGCGACTTCGAGCGCGCCGACTCGGCGTCCCTTTCGGGCCCGCTTTCCCTCAACGCGGGAACCGGGGTTAAGTCGAGCGGGCGAAACCTTATCCGCACGGCGAACTTTGGCGTCACGCCGCGCTTTCCCGAGACGGGCATCGGCACGTTCAGCCTTTCGGGCACCTCGGCTTTCACGCAAACGGGGCTCTCGCCCGCGCAGGACATCACCCGCGCCGACTGGGGCGACCTCTGGACCGATACCCTCCGCTACTCGCTTTCGACCGGCGAGTCGGACGCGACCAAGCGCGCGGGGAAAACCTCCGGGGAGATCGGCTGGAAGACCGATAATGGGTCGGGCATTTCGCTCGAGGCGGACGCCTCATCGGAGTACGCATCCACGAGCGCCGTCACGATCGGCTCGACCTTCGCGTTCACGCTCTCCACGCCGATACGGCTGGGGCTTTCCACGCTCACCCCGTCGTGGACGCGAACGGCTAAGGAATCGCGCTCGGTCGACGAAGGCGGATCCTACTTCAGCGATACCGATTCCCTCATGGCGTCATTCCCGAGGCTCGACTACCTCTATTCGACCGCGCCCTTCCGAGACCTCTTCGAGGATGGCATAGCCGACAGGATCGCGGACGCAGGCAATATCTTCGCGCGATCCTTTGAAAACCAGTACGGCGTTTCTTGGAACCGTCCCTCGCTCGGTATGCTCTCCGATCTTTGGATACCGTCGATGATCGACACCTCGTTCGGCCGAAAGACCGAAACGGACGCGACCGTCACGAACGTGTCGGACGAATGGACCGCCACCGCGCGCGCGGGATTCACCGCGCTAAATATGGCCGGTGCCTTCGGCGCGCGAAAGATATTCAAGTGGTACGATCAGGACGAGATTTCGCAACTGTACGCCTGGAACGGCACGTGGGGAGACTCATGGTTTACCTGGAACGTCGACACCCTGCATTCGCTCATGCTGCTCTACCCGAAGAAGGGAAGCTTCGTGACGGACAACGCGTTCCATTACGACTCGCCCGATATCGCGGGAGACGGAAGGCTCATCAGGGACACGATTCGGGTTATCTGGAAACGCCCCGGCAAGGATTCATTCGTCTCGGCCTTCGCCGAGCGCTGGACCAAACTCCCGCTTTCGACCATGAGAGAGGAAACCTTCTCTTTCACCGTCACCCGCAGCGACACGAACTCCGAGGCCCTCTCGTTCGATCATGTCTTGAGAACGGGAATCGGCGTGAACGGCGAGGTTTCGCTCAATACCGGCATGAGCTGGACGCGAACCTCGGACGACATCACGGCCATCGAGCTTCGCGTCGGCATCGGCGGAAAACTCACCTATTGACGATAAGGCGCGTCACTCGAGCGGCGCGAAATACCCCGTCTCGTCCCGGCCCGATCGGTTCATGAGATAGGCTTCGACCTCGACCGGAAGGTATTTCCGCCCGAAGTCGGTCGGGAGCGTCGAGGTGTAGGTAAGCTCGTATGAGCCGTTCGGCGCCTCAAGGATATCGCGAACGACCGATGCGAGACCCTCGTTCCGATACACGTAATATGATTTTCCGCCGGTGCTGTCCACGAGATACTCGTATTCGCCGATCTTACCCGTCTGCTTGAGGTATACCACCGAGAAGAGCACGCCGTTATTGCTCATGTACGCGGCGAGGTCGTTGAGCCCGTAGCGCTTGAATCCCGTCTGGGGAACGTCGCCGGTCGAAAGGAAGACGACCGCGCGCTTTTTCTCCGCGCCGATGAGGTCGTTGACCGCGAGCCTGAGCCCGAGGTCGAAGGCCCATCGGTCTGACGCCTGAGCCTTGAGCCTGAGCGCGGACCACGTGCCGGTGTTGGGCGGCCCTGAGCCTTCCTGCACGGGAACGTTTCCCGCCGACACGATCCTGAGCGTGCCCTTCCCGTTCATCGCGCCCGCGATCTCAGAGATCGCGCTCACGATCTCGCCCATCGAGGCGTCGGATGCGACCGAGCGATCGACGAGTATGGTCAGGTCGCACGCGTCGTCGAGATAGGCGGAACCCGCGAGCTTCATCTTCGTGACGGGGCGGTTCTCCTCGGTCACGAGGAAGTTATGCTCCTTGAGGCCAACGATCGGGTTGCGGTTGCGGTCCTCGACGCGCACCTCGAGCGCCATGGAGGGAAACTTATCCGAGACCACGCGCTCGATCTGCACGAACATCCCGCCGACGAGCTCGCTCATCCGCGTGACGACCTGAATCATGTTTCCCTTGTAGTCGGTGAGGATCAGGTTTCCGTTCGCGTCGGGTATGGCCCCGGTTATGCGAACGGGCGCGTTCCCGAGCCGGGCGGCGTCGAAGGAGGCGCCCGAGTCGGGATCGACCATCATGACGCGGTTAAGTATCGAAACCAAGAGATAGCCGTTCCACACGCGGATGGACTCCGCTTGAAGGAGGGACTTCTCGGGAAGGAGCGTCCCTGAGTAGTTCCCCGCCGTGTCGAAAACGTAGAGCGCGCCCTTGACGGTATCCGCGACGAACACGCGGTCTCCGATGACCGCGATCCCGCCCGGCGCGATAAAGCCCGGGAAGGTCTCGCTTTTCTTGCCGAAGTCGAAAAGGGGCTTGCCCTCGGGATCGAACACCGACACCCGCGCGTTCCCGTAATCGGTGACGTAGATGTTTCCCGTCTCGTCGATGGCCATAAACTGCGGGCCGACGAACTCGCCGAGGCCGCGACCCTTCTTCCCGAACGACGAAAGGTACCCGCCGTCGGCCTTGAGGAAGCTCACGCGGTCCGCGGCGACCTCGCTCACGAGCATGCGCCCGTCCTTGAGGCGCACGAGGTCGAACGGCCGGTCGAAGCCGGTAAGGGAGCCGCGCGAGCGGCCGATCACGACGCCGTTGACGTCGAAATGGAGGAGCTCGTTCGAGCCGTACGCGGTTACCCAAAAGGTGCCGTCGGGCGCCGCCGCGACCGAAACGGGCTGGCGAAAGATAAACCCGTTCTCGCCCTTTGCCTTGATTTGCGTCGCCTCGACGAAGCGCGCCGACTCGTCGAAATCAGGCCTGATCGTCCGGCGCTCGCGGACGACTTCCATGCGCGTCTTGAGGAGCATCCCGCCGTATCCCGCGTCGACCGCGTATTGCCATTGCTGGAGCGCCGCGCCCTCGACGCCGGTTCGGTAATAGGCCTTGCCGAGCCAGTCGAGGATGAGCGGCTCGCCCGGCAGGAATGAAAGGGCCTTCTCGAAGATTAGGATTGAGTCGTTGAAGGCGCCGCGGTAATAGGACTGCACGCCTCGGCGGAATTCGTCGCCTGCCATCGCGCGATCGGCGGGCGAAGCGGTTGAAGCCGGGGAAGAAGCCGCGGTCGAAGCCGCCTGATACGATCCCTTGCCTGAGTCCTTTGCCTCCGCGCCCGAGGGAAGGGCCGCGAGGGAGATGACGAGCGCGAGCGCGAGGGGATACGCCGCGGCGCGCGAGGCGCGCCCGAATTTCAGCGCGCCGAAATGGAATGCTTTCATAGGAGCGGTGCCCTCCCCGACTGCATGATTTCCGAAAGGTGCTCGGTGATGACGCGATTCTCGGGCGCGTTATCCCGCGCGCGGCGGGTGTAGGCCTTCGCCTCGACGTCGAGCCCGAGCTTGTAGTAAACCCATCCCAAGGAATCGAGGTAGGCGGGATTGTCGGGCTGATCGTCCGCCGCCTTCTTGCACATCGTGAGCGCCCGCGTCAGGTCGCGTCCCGTGTCGGCGAGCACGAACCCGAGGCCGTTGAGCGCGGTCGAGTTATTCGCGTCGATGTCGAGCGCCTTCTGATACCACTCCATCGCCTCGTCCGCGTTGCGGTGCTCGAAGGCGACGTACCCGAGTGAGCAGAACACCTGAGGCGACTCGTATCCGGCCTCAATGAGCTTTCGGAGCTCGAAGTCGGCGAGCCTCGTGCGGCCGGTAAGCGTGTAGATGACCGACAGGACCATGCGGCATTGGTACACGCGCGCGAGGTCGGTGTCCGCGGTGACGACCTGCTCGAGGTATAAAAGCGCGTCGTCGTACCGCTCGAGCCGGGCGTAGCAAAGCCCGACGTAATAGGCGATCTCGAGATTGTTCCCCGGTTCCCCCGCGGGAACCCCGAGAAATATCGTAAGCGCGCCCTCGTATTTTCCGTTCCGGTACAGCTTGATGCCATCCCTCATCGTCTCAGCCATCGATCCCTCCCTCAAGGAATACCCGAATAGTTTACACCGTGAACGGGGGCATGTCATTCCCCCCCGGGGCCGCGACCGGCAAGGCAAGCACGCGGGTGACCGACACGAAACCGGCCTCGACCGCGTCCCAGTCCGTCGAGCCGTCCCCGTCGGTCCGGATGGTGCCGCCCCGGAAAAAGCTGTATTTGCACCCGTCGGGGCCGTCATGCATGATGATGCTGTCGCGATACACCCGCCGCGAGATCCCGGTGAGCTTCACGCCCCGGTACCGCGGCTGGGACGGCGCGTTCACGTTGACGAAGACGTCGCGTTCGGAAAGCGATGCGAGCGATTCGAGGTTCTCGAGCACGAAGCGTGCAAGCGGTTCCCACAGGTATTCGTCGGTCTTCGAGACGAGGCTGACCGCGACGCCGGGGATGCCGTCGATCGAGGCTTGCCGCGCGGCGGCGGCTGTTCCCGAATAAACGATGTCGGTGCCGAGATTCGCGCCGCGGTTGATCCCGGATATCACGAGATCGGGAAGGCACGGCATGATCCCCTGCGACCCGGTTATCGCGCAATCGACGGGGAGACCGGAACAGGTAAAGTCCCGCTCGCCCTCGACGCGAAAGCGCAAGGGATCCTCCATGGTTAGCCCGTGGGAGACGCCGGAACGGTTCGCGGCCGGGGCGACGACCCAAACCTCATGTCGGGTGCGTAAGGCGGACGCGAGGGCTTGGATGCCCTCGGACGCGTACCCGTCGTCATTGGTAACAAGGATTCTCATCGGGGCATTCTATCATAAAACGCGGGCGCCGTCAGAGGGCGCGACCGTATAGCGAATCGGCTTAAAGCCGAAAATCCGCTCGTATTCGTCGAGTTTCTGGCAATAGGTTTTCTCGTCGGATGAGCGGACGATGGCGTACGTGCACCCGCCGAAGCCGCGGCCGGTCATCCGGGAGCAGACGAGGTCGGGGACGTCCGGGATGACGAACTCGAGCGCGCGCTTGACGAGCCAATCGAGCTCGGGGCAGGATATCTCGAACCGATCGCGAAGCCCCTCGTGGGAGCGGTTCACGATGCGCGAAAAGGTGAAGTAATCGCGGTTCGTCAGGGCGGACACCGCCTCGCGGACGCTTTCCGATTCCCGGATGATGAAGATGACCCGGCGCCTCACCGACTCGGGGATATCGGTAATCTCCTCGAGGATGGACTCGGTCAGCTGGTTAAAATCGGACGGCGCGTCGGGGTCGGTCTTGACGATCTCGTAGGCGCGGATGCATTCCTGAATCCTGAGCGCGAGCTCCTCGCGCGCGAGCAGCCGGGGCACCCGCGAGTCGGTAAGGATGACCGAATACCCCTCCTCGGGAAACGGGACGAGATCCGCGGTCGCGCGGTTATGGTCGGTGCGCACGCAATGGCCTTTCTTCGCGGTCATGGCGGTCAGGATGTCGGCGCGGTGCGCGTAGGTTTTCAGGAAATGGACGTTCGCGCGCTCGAGCAGGGCGACGACGGTCGCGTCCGCCATCGTGGGCGCGAAGAGCTTACGAAGCGCGAATGCCGTGGCGACCTTCAGCGCGTTCGGCGTCCCGAGCCCGGCGTCCGCCGGTATCTCGGAAAGGATCGTGAAATTGAGCCCCGGAACCTGGATGCCGTACTCGATGAAGGCGGAAACGACCGCCTTCGCCGAGTTTGCCCAGCGGTCTTCCTTGCGATATTTGAGGTTCGACGCGGAAATCTTTTTGCGTTCGCCGAGGGCGACGGAATAGAGGCGAAAATTCGAGTCATTCCTGACTGATAGCGAGAGAAAAAGACTATAGTTGATGGCCATTGAAAGGGTATTCCCCTTCGCAAACCACGTATGCTCGCCCAGAAGATGGAAACGGCCGGGAACCGCTACGATAACATCCGGTGCAGCCTCATATTCGCCGGAATGGAACGACACGATTTTCTGCATAGCTCTATAATAGAGGCAATATTGAAACAATTCAACAAAAAAGAGTAGAGTGTTCTTTATTATGACAGTGCCAGCATCGATTTTATCGGTCATTCTCTCGGCGATACTGCTCTCGCTCGGCATCCCGAACGAGCTTTTTAAGCAAGGATCGGCCCTTTTCGGGCTTATCTCGCTCATCCCGCTCTATCTTGCCTTCCGCGACTCGCGCAGTTGGGCGCACGCCGGGTTCCTCGGCGGCCTGATGATGTTCCTGGTGCATGTCTTCTCGAGCTTTTGGCTTGCCTACTTCAAGGATTTCGCCATATTTACCCTCGGTGCCTCCGCGCTCGCCTACTTTGGCCTCGGCGTTCTCGCCGGCTGGCTCCTCCGCTACGCGCTCCAGCATTCCCGCCAGACGCGGCCATTCCTCTTTGCCGGGGTTTGGCTCGCTTGGGAATGGGGGAAGTCCACCGGTTTTCTCGCCTATCCTTGGGGCACGCTCGCCATGTCGAGCCGCGAGCTTTCGGCCCTTATCCAGGTCGCCGAGCTCACCGGGGTCTGGGGTATTAGCTTTCTCATGGCCCTCCCCCAAGCGGTGCTCGCCGAAACCCTCTTTCCCCGCCTCACCCCGGTACGCCTCGGGCGCAAGGCGCACCTCCCCCTCACCAACCCCGCCTATGAGCGCTTTTCCGCAAACGTGGATACCATCGCCGCGCCTGGCTCGCCGAGACGGTTCGCCGCTTTCATCGGGCAATCCGCTCGCGAGATGCGCGCGCCGCTCGCCTGCGTCGCGGGCATCCTCATCCTGACCGTGGCTTTCGGCGCCTGGAAGCTTTCCTTCCCGCCCAAACCGTACACGACGCTCAACGTCGTCATGGTTCAGCAAAACGGCGACCCGTGGGTCGACGGCGGCCTCGGGAGAAATCTCCGCGTTTCCGAGCGACTCACCCGGGAGGCGATCGCGAAAAGCGGAAAATCCGCGGATCTTGCCGTTTGGAGCGAGTCAATCCTCTCCTGGCCCTATGAAAACAATAAAGCCTATTACGCGAATCACCCGAAGGACGATCCCTTTCTCCCTTTCATGGCCACGACGGGCGTTCCCCTTCTCGTCGGCTCTCCCGTCGTCTTAAACGCCGCGAACAACGATTTCGCGAACGCCGTCATCTACGTCGCGCCCGACGGAACCCAGCTCGGGTGGTACGGAAAGATGCAACTCGTTCCCTTCGCCGAGTATATTCCGTTCGCACAAAACCCCATCGTCGGGAAATTCTTCGACGCCCTCGTCGGCTTTTCCAAGGGATGGATTCCCGGTACCGAGTATACGGTCTTTACGGTCACGAACAAGGAAGGCAAGACCATCCATTTTACCGCGCCGATCTGCTTCGAGGACGCGTTCCCGACGCAAACCGCGCGGCTTCATAACGCCGGCAGCGACGTATTGATCAACCTCACGAACGATGCCTGGTCTAAAACCGATAGCGCCGAATACCAGCACTTCGCGATCGCGTCCTTCAGGACCATCGAGCTCAGGACAACCTTAATCCGCTCGACCAATGGCGGCTATTCGGCCGTCATCAACCCCTTGGGCCAGGTCATCGAGGACCTCCCGCTCTTTACCGAGGCTTCGGTGAACGCCTCGGTGCCGATCTATCCTCACCGGACGACCTTCTATGCCCGCTTTGGGGATTGGTTTCCGCTCCTTATATCGCTTCTCATCCTGGGCGTGGCGATTCGCTCCGAGTTTATTGACAGAAGGCGGGTATTCCGTTAACCTTTCATAAGTAATGGTTAACGGAAGTCAGAGTGCCAGCACGCGAGCGCAGATCCTCGCGATCCTCAGAAACTCCTCAGGCCCGATTTCAGGCGAAGCGATAGCCTCGGCGCTTTCCATCTCTCGGGTCGCCGTCTGGAAGGCAATCAAGGCATTGGGCGACGCCGGGTATGGGATTACCGCGGGCGCGACTGGCTATTCCCTCACCGCGGACCTGACCGATTGCCTTGATCCGTGGGAATTCGGTCAAGCAGAAAGCCTCATCGCGCATTTGCCGGAAACCGACTCAACGATGAACCGGGCACGCGACGCCGCGCTTGCCGCGTGCCCCGACGGGTTCGTCGTGATCGCCGACGCA
>Ga0209098_1000782_pt1 | contig 33042 bp, 22 predicted proteins | sample AD_JPNHW1_MetaG_FD_184429 | JGI IMG/M metagenome (GOLD analysis project Ga0209098, IMG submission 184429) | Active sludge microbial communities of municipal wastewater-treating anaerobic digesters from Japan - AD_JPNHW1_MetaG (SPAdes) (version 2) | ecosystem: Engineered > Bioreactor > Anaerobic...
TAATGAATGGTTTGGATTAATCCTTTACCGATATCCCTGTAAGGTAAATTTTCAATCGGTTTTGCCTTAGTTTCGAGCAATTCCCAAACCTGCCGGGCGGTTAAATCCGGAAATTGTTCCATGTACAACGCAGCCAGTCCCGATACATGTGGAGTAGCCATACTGGTGCCACTTAGCAGTTTATAATCGGTTGTACTTCCGCTTTTTCGCGGATACGAGCTCAGAATATCCACACCCGGGGCGCAAACGTTGATATTGCCACCGGTGCTTGCATTAATTCCGGCATTGGAAAACCGGGCAACTTTCATCTGATTATCAATAGCCGCCACAGCCATTATTGAAAGCGAATTGGCAGGAGCCGATACGGGTGCCGGCAGAGATGGCCGCTGACTGTCGTTGCCGGCCGCAGCTATGATAAGTACATTGTTTTCAAGGGCTCTGGTCCCTACCGTTTCGAACAGCACAGAGGGCTTTTCGTTAATCTGTACCGGCGATGCGAGCGACATGGAAATTATCCGGAACTTTTTGGTTATCGCCCAGTCAATGGCATCAATAATACTACTGGTGGTTCCATTGCCACTATTGGAAAGCACTTTTCCAATTTTCAGGTTACAATCTTTGGCTATACCATAACGGACGCCGGTATCATTCCTTACATTTCCACAAGCAACTCCGGCACAGTGTGTGCCATGTCCGTTTGGGTCTTTGTCCCAATCCTCACCCTGAATAAATGATTTTCCTTCGATAGTTCTTCCTGTAAAATCGGGGTGTGAAATGTCAAATCCGGTATCCAGTATGCAAACATCAATTCCTTTGCCGGTGAATAGCGTTTTATCCATACCGATGGCCTTCAGGCCCCATTGCCATTCGATGACGGGCTGCTGAGGTATGGGTTTATGCAGGATAAAATTTTCCAGTTCGGTGATTTTGGATTTCAACTGGTCAACGGTCGTTTTCAGTTCATTGATAAGCGTTATTTCATCGGCTGCAAAAAAATCTCTTTCTTTTTCAAACCAGATAACCGGACTTTTAGTGTCTTTGACTGACAGGGTTAATTGTTGTTCATCCATATCGTCAACAACCACAACTCCCAGATTTTTATAAAGGACAGCATTCTTACTGTCAATAATATTATAAGAACGGTTATCCTTTGACAACAATTCGGATGAAGTTACACTTACAGAGAATTCCCTTTCCACGCTTTGAATTGAAGATTTATGCTGATCTTTCAATAAAACGATATACCTGTTTTGTTTCATAATTATTGGTTTATTGAGATTTTATTTTGGCAATAATTTTCTCGAGCAGCAAATAAATGTCTTCTGATATTAATTTCATCAGTAGTTTTTTATGGATTACCGTGATAGATCCGTTTTGAGTTAGAAGAGAATTCCAGTAAGCTTCAATCTTTGGAATTGTATCCAGTTCCATCAGTTTCTGATCGGTCAGAAATCCCTGCTGAATAAGATTCAAAATCAGATTGGAAAGAAGTTCTTCGCCTTCTTCGAGTTTTGAGGTTTCTTTTCCGTAAATCTCCTGCATCAGCGAGTTCAGATTTTCAATCCCGTTGTAGGCGAACCCCCACAACAATTCCCTTCTGCCGGTATTTACTTTTTCCTGATTGGTGGGATTGAAACCTCTTTTCACCGTATGAAGCATATTGGTTACGCGGAGCACTTCCGATTCTTTGGCCTGGTCGCCCGAGGTCTTAAAATAATCCGACAATTTATTCAGAAAAACGGTAAACCGACTTTCAAATTCAAACGACTTTTCAGCATACAGTCTCTGAACCTGATTGAATTCAGTAAAAAGCTCGTCTAGGACTTTTACTTTGTTGTGAATAAATTCCTGCATCTATTCAAAAATTATTTCTTCTACAGTCTTGCCATTTTTATCGGTGAAAGTTACAAGCCGTATTCCTTCCTCCTCCATTTCGATGTGGAGATTGATGAATAGTTTGTCTTTATCCACTGCTCCCGAGGTTTTTGGATCAATAAACAGATCATTCAGTTTTGTAGAAACCAGTGAAAAATTGTTGCTGATAACATCCCGTAATATTTTTTTCATCTCAGCGGTTTCTGTTTCTGTCTTGGTATCCTGAGGTCTGAAAACCCCGACTTTCAGCGACTTAATCTGAGGCAGAAGATCTATTTTATTAAGTTCGTCGCTCAGGTTTTTCACCATTTTCTGGTCTTTGCTTTCCAGAGTTTTGAAAAGCTGCTGAAATTCGGGTTTTTGCAGTTGTTCCTTGTTTAGCGGTGCTAAATTGAGGCGCTTTTCCTGATTAACGGTTTTGATTTTTTCATTTATATCGTTCAGAAACTTCTCCTCGTTGAGATCAAAATTATATTTTGACCGGGAACTTATATCCGTTATTTTTAATGGGATATCCATTTTCACACTCGGAAAAGCATATCTGGGAGCCTTAAAGAATTTCAAATACTCATGCTTTGCATATTCTTTGGCAACAAGAACCGTATTTTCGTCGGCTTTTTTCCGAGCCTGGATTATCTCATTGTTGAGATAATCCAGATAATCAGAAAGTTTAATCATGAGGTTAGTTTGTTGATCCTAACATACCTAAAACCTTTTCCAGACCGGCTGGCATTTCGTCGTTGGTTGCCCTCACTTTCACAGCCAGTGAATATTCCTTTTCCACTTTAATTCCGGTGCTCGAAGACCGTTTGTAAGAAACATCCACTTTGAATTTTACCGGACCGATACCACCCGACGCTCCTGCACTGATTCCGAATTCACTGCTTACATTTTTGGTGTAGGTGGAGTTCAGTTTTACATTGAAATCCACTTCGCAGGATTCTATTCTGAAACTCGGAACATTGAGAAGAGCTATGAATGGCACCTTGATCTCGGCATCCTGTTCTATTGTCTTTTTATTTGTATCACTCACAGGTTTCGTACTATCAAATTCCGGATTTGGAACATTTTTTTTGTACATAAACTCGGCCATTCTGAGTTTCTTGGTACCGGAAGTTGTGTCTGTTTCAAATCCTACTTCATTGATAAAGCTTACCGTGCTGATGGAAGCATTGGACTGCGCTTTCACGCAAGCGTCGAGTGGTCCGCCGATAATGGTGGCAAAGTCAATACTACCCAATTCTGCTGCAAAATCCGAATCCGATGCACCTGCAACTCTAAATCCTTTTTCATCCGCAGCCATCTGACCAAAAATCAATTTCATTACATCGGATGATAGTTTTGCTACCGAACTTTCCCAGCCGGGATCATAACCCGCTTTGAAACTTTCTGCAATATCAACAATCTCTTTTTTGGTTAGACCTTGTAGTTCTGAAGGTAAAATCCCGCTAATTCGTTCGTACACCTGTGGTGTTAATGCGCTTTCCAATGCTGTCAACAATTCAATCAATTCATTTTTTGTTTTTTTACTGAAGTCTTCGTCCAGAACAGATTTCAAAGTTTTCATAATGCATGCTTTTTTTTTAGATTAAAGTACCTGAAAATGAATTTATTAACACATAAAACGACAATAATACTTTTATAACAAATTATAAACAATTATTCCTCGTCAACAATGTTATATTTTGTATAATTCAATACGATTTTGATTGCATTTTGATTAATAAAACATAATTTATCTATTATATTTATAGTTTTCGCATAAATATGTAACAATTTGTTGTAAAACCGATTCGTAATAAACAGAAGAATGATGTTGGTGCATTGCCAATAGTACCCGAGCTACCAATTACTTACAGCAGGTGATTTAGTATTATTATTTTTAAAAAACTATTACGGCATAAAAAGTGTTTTTACATTGTATATGAATGAATTAGAATATACATAAACCAGATTTTTTCCGGCGTGTGGTTTCAGATAAATCATTCTCAAATTCAGCTCATTATCCGCTTTCTTCCATCGTCAACTTACAGACAATTGGAAATTGAAAAAATGAAAAAAATTCTGCAATCAATCGATGAGTGGCAAACCCGGAAATTAACTTTTCCGGGGATTGACGACAACACCCTCACTATCAGGAAAAATATCTGGCTAAGTTCCTTTGCTTCCACTTTCTCCATAGCGGGTATGACGTTGCTTGCACTGTTGCTGGACATACCTACCATTGTGGAATACGGACTGGTGCTCATCGCATTATCACTTCCCGTTCTGTTTGGATTACCTTTTACAAAGCGAAATTACCACTGGCTGCTGTTTCCCGTGCAGTTATCGATTATTCTGGTCACATGTTACTTCATGATCCGGCTCGGAGGACTGCTTCATTCCGGAGGACTTCTCGTCACGGGTTTTTCTATCCTGTTCATGTCCATCAATATGCAAAACCCGCGGTTAACCCTGGGTTTGTTTATAGTCTATATTCTCACGTTGATTGCCACCGTGATTTTAGAAACCGTATTTTCACCAACACACGAGTTGACCGATTTCCAAAACAAATTGTTTTTTATTGTCAATCTTACCTGGCAGGCCGGTTACACACTCATTATCATTATCAACAACATCAATCAGAAAAAGCAGCTCTGGGAGCTGAAGCAAGCCGAAGCCACCCGACTGAAAGAACTGGATGAAACCAAAACAAAACTGCTCACCAATATCTCACACGAGTTTCGGACACCCCTTACCATTATTCTGGGCATGGCCAAGTTGGTCAGGGAAAAACCGGAAGAATGGCTCAAAAAAGGGACTGAAAAAATTATTCAAAGCGGGTATGCGTTGCTGCATCTGGTCAACGACCTGCTCGATATGGCGAGGCTCGAAGCCGGTGCCATGACCGTAAATTGCCTGCAGCAGGACATTATCACTCAGTTGCGGTATCTTGTGGGGTCGTTCAGTTCTGTGGCACTGGAAAAAAACATCGACCTGAAGTATTCGCCTCATATTGGGGAGTTTTTGATGGATTTTGATGCGGATAAATTGATGCAGATTGTCTCCAACCTGCTCTCCAACGCACTGAAATTTACTCCAAATAATGGAAAAGTGGAACTGGCGACCGAAAACTCCCTAAACCCACATACGTTTTCAATCCGTGTGAAAGACAACGGTTCGGGAATTGCGGCCGAACATCTGCCACAGATTTTCGACCGGTTTTACCGCGTTGAAAATCCGCTGCTTCAGTCGCAGAGCGGCTCCGGACTGGGACTGGCACTGACGCGCGAACTGATCAGACTGATGAACGGTACCATTACGGTGGAGAGTGAACCGGGAGTGGGAACTCTGTTTACAATCACGCTTCCTGTGACCAACGAGGCACCTGTCAAGGAGCAAATGAGAGAAGCCGAAACCTCAAAAGATGAAATTTCAGATACCGTCGGGGTTACAAGTAGTGAGAAGTCACCTGAAATAAAACCTTCAGACGAAAATGCTCCGGTAGTGCTCATTGTGGAAGATAACGCCGATCTGACCGAATACCTGCAACATATTCTGGCTGCGGAATATCAGGTGATAAGTGCTTCCGATGGTGAAGCGGGACTGAATAGGGCTGTAGAAATGATACCGGATATCATAGTCAGTGATGTGATGATGCCTGTGATGGATGGCATAGCAATGCTCGGACAATTGAAAAACGACATCCGTACCAGCCACATTCCGGTGGTCATGCTCACCGCCAAAGCCGACATCGCATCGCGTCTCACCGGACTGGAGAAAGGCGCTGATGATTACCTGGCAAAACCGTTTCATGAAAAAGAGCTACGCATTAGGCTCCGAAATCTGATAGACATGCGTGAGCGAATGCAACTGCATTTCGCCTCGCTGACACCCGATGAAGGACATTTGAAGGATAAATCGCTGCTGATTGAAAATGAATTTATCAGCAAAATAAGAGCATTCATGGAAATAAATATAGCCGCCGAAGAATTTGACATTCATCTTTTGTGCCAGGAAACAGCCATGAGCCGCGCCCAGCTTTACCGCAAATTCAAGGCACTGACCGGCAAATCGGTGTTCGAATACCTGCGCACACTCCGCCTCCACAAAGCAAAGGAGCTGCTGCTCTCCTCCACGCTCAACGTAACGCAGGTCTGTTTCGATGTCGGATTTAACAATCTCTCCCACTTCAGCCGCATTTTCACCGAAGAATTCGGACGTAAACCCAGCGATTTCAGAAAATAATTCCTCTTTTGACACTTTGATACTGTCAGAAAACAAGTTGAGACGGTAAGAAAACCTTTTGCTGCAAACAGATGATAAATTTGTTTTGTAAAAAAAGTGTATGAACGTGGTTCCCGGAAATATTGAAATGTATTCATATTTCTCCAAAGACAACAGCGACTAATCTGTTTGAATACAGAATTTTAACCTGAGAAAAACCGGCTAAGTAAGCTAATTAACAACCAATGACACTCCTATTTGGAAATTAGGAAACCGCCGGACATTGCAAAAAAGATATTTTACTAAATTTTTTCTTTCTTCTTAACAAGATCAGACGATGAAAACTTTAATTAAACTCTCAGGATTACTTTTATTTTTACTGGTTGGATGTACCCTGGATCAGGGAATGGATGAACTGAATGCTCCGGCATTAACAAAATCGAAAGATCAGGTAGAACTGCAGGTTCAGGAACCTAAAACGGTGACCGTACCCTGGAAATGTGAATTTGCGTCCGATCCGGACAGGTCTCTTTCACCTCTTCAATGCAACCCACTACCCGCTAACATGTTTATAGGAGGCGGCGGATGGGTAAGAGGAAATGCCACTCACTTAGGCAAAGTAAATCAGGCTGAAAGTCACTATATAAATACAGGTTGTGACTTAAATCCCGTGCTCATGCAATTGACTGGCTGGGTAGAAGGAAAGATCACGGGTGCCAACGGCGATTACTTCTACTATTCCGGATTTGCAGTAACTCAGTTGCCCGAAGGAACATTTGAAGGTGACATAGTGATGGATGATGGAACCGGAAAATTCGAGGGATGTAAAGGAGCAGTTCATATGATAGGTTCTGTTGATTTTACAACAGGCATAATGACCTGGAAAGGCGAAGGTACTGTCACGCTTGTAGTTGGTAAAAGATAGAAAAACTCTTATGTAAACAATTATCATCAGTCATTTTTCGGATTTTCGCTAAAAAAATAAAACCGGCTTTTTGCAGCCGGTTTTTCTTGTTTTCTGCCAACAGAAAATTCATTGATAGTAAATATTATTTTGAAAAAAATCTTATGGTGCCACCAAAGCTCAGTTGACGGCACAAATTGTTTGATTTTATTAAACGCATATGAATAGCATTCGTGGAATATTTCCGGTATGATTTCAAACATACAATAATGAAAGAGTCATCATAATAAAAGAACTTTAAAATACAGCTATTTATCTATATATCTTAGCTTTAATACATTCACCTTAAAAACACACTGTTATCCGATAGGACTAATATATTGCCACGCTGTGGCAAAATTCTTTTTTTTCACTTCATACTACAAAGATTTAGCCACACTGTGGCTTTTTTAGTAATAGCGTTCCAAAATATTTGCAGCGTTTTTGCAACTACAGAAAAGCAAGTTTAGACGGATCTAAATATTCCTATTTATCTGTATTAGTGCACATTACAGGCGTTTCTGTGTTTTTTGGCCGGACAACAATGGTAAAAATATATTTATTTTTTTTGAAAGTACATATATTTATTAATAAAAATTAGTATGTTTGTATTCTAATTCTTTCCTTGCCCTATTCCTTCAACATTTGCAATTTCTTTGATTAGTAATAACCTGATAATAATTAAAGCAATGACAGTAAAAGATAAGTTTTTAAAACTGGAACAAAACACGAAAAGCAGCCAAATCAAGAAAGAAATCATCAGTTATTTTCTGAATTACGGAAAAACTTCAATTTCCGAACTTGCCAAAGAAATGGACTTAAGCGTTCCTACTGTCACTAAGCTGATCAATAACATGTCGGATGACGGGCTTTTATCTGACTACGGTAAAATGCCCACCCCCGAAGGCCGACACCCGAATTTTTACGGTTTGAATCCAACTTCAGCCTATTTCATGGGCATTGATATGACCCGCGATTATTTGAATATGGCACTTATGGATTTTAGCGGGGATATAGTGAAGATTAAAATGAATATACGGTACAACTATGAGAACACCCTTGAATCGCTGGACGACCTTTGTACCAAAGTTGAGGAGTTTATCAATGAAGAGCCCGTAGAAATCAGAAATAATATCTTCAATATCAACCTGAATATTGCTGGCAGAGTAAACCCCGAGTCGGGTTACAGCTACAGCAGTTTTTACTTTAGCGAAGAGCCTATAAGCAGCATACTTTCAAAGAAACTCAACCGAAATGTAGGTATTGACAACGATACCCGGGCAATGACTTATGGTGAATATATGAAAGGAATAGTAACCGGACAAAAAAATGTACTTTTGATCAATTACAGCTGGGGTTTGGGCATTGGCATCATTATCGATGGTAAACCATACTACGGAAAATCGGGATTTTCAGGTGAATTTGGCCATTTTCCTGCTTTCGACAATGAAATGATCTGCCATTGCGGCAAAAAAGGCTGCCTCGAGACCGAAGCTTCCGGATTTGCCATCTACCGCACCGTGCTCGACAGGATTAAAAAAGGCGAATCATCCATACTCTCCGATCGCGTGGATGACGTCAACAACCTTACACTGACAGATATCATCGATGCAACCAATCAGGAAGACACCCTGTGTATAGAAGTGGTGGAAGCTGTAAGCGCAAAACTGGGTAAATACATCGCCGGACTTATCAACATATTTAACCCTGAACTGGTGGTAATAGGTGGACAGGTTGCCGATACAGGCGGTTTTGTACTGCTGCCAATCCGCAGCGCTATCCGAAAATACTCCCTCAATCTGGTCAACAAGGACTCCCAAATTGAACTTTCAAAATTGAAAAACAAAGCCGGTGTTTATGGCGCCTGCCTGTTAGGAAGAAACAGATTGCTTTCCAATTAAATGGCTCATATTTTATTTTTTCCATTTATTTACCACATCACTAACCCTCCGGATCCACCGGATTTCAATGTTTTAAGTCTTAATTTTAACTTACCACAAGTTAATATTGATTAAATAGCGCATATAACATGCGCTATTATTTTTTTATTCATTCATTTAATAAATTATTTTATTTATCTTTGGGTCGTTTTTAATTTTATTCGTTTTTTTATTCTCTTTTAATTAGCATTTTTATTTTCCTTACTGAATTACAGAATATTAGATTTTGAAGAAAATAGCACTTTCTGGTATGTCGCTGACTATCAAAAGTCATGAACTTAATAAAATATTCAAACAATTCAGTCAAAATACGAACAGAATAATGATAAGATTATCTAATACTAAATAATACTAACTATTAAAAAATGAGCATGAACAAACAAAAAATTTTAATTCATTGGAGAAGTATTCTCACCATTTTGATGTGTGCGATTACTTTGTCGGGCTATGCACAGACCAAAACAGTGACAGGAACTGTTGTGGACAAGCAAAATGAGCCGTTAATTGGTGTTACAGTGAAGGTACAGGGCACTACTAATGGCACTGTCAGCAACTTCAACGGAGTATACACTTTGAACAATGTTCCCCAAAACGCAAATTTAGAGTTGAGTTATGTGGGAATGAAAACGCAAACCATTAACGTTTCGGGACAATCCGTAGTCAACGTAACTATGGACGAAGACACCGAAATGCTTGAGGAAGTGGTAGTTGTTGGGTATGGTACACAGAAGAAAGTGAATGTGACCGGTGCAGTATCAACCGTTTCATCAAAAGAACTTGAGTCCAGACCGGTACAGAACGTATCTCAGGCACTGCAGGGTATCGTTCCGGGGTTGAACTTATCACAAACCAATTCCGGTGGTGCACTGAACAGTTCGATGTCGGTCAACATCCGTGGTACAGGCTCCATTGGCGATGGATCTGCTGCATCACCCTTGATATTGATTGATGGTGTGGAAGGAAACATGAATGCGCTTAATCCCAACGACATTGAAAGCATTTCAGTGTTAAAGGATGCCGCTTCTTCTTCCATTTATGGTGCAAGAGCTTCTTTCGGTGTTATATTAATTACTACCAAATCGGGTAAAACAGGAAAAACGAGAGTATCATACGGTGGTAACCTCCGGTATTCAAATGCCGTACAAATTCCCGAGATGTTAGACTCATACCGGTTTGCACAATACTTTAACCAGGCTGCTATCAACGATGGCCAGGGAGCTGTATTCTCCGACAAAGCGCTGCAGAATATTCTTGATTATCAGGCTTATCAAAACGGAACATATACCGGAACACTGACTGATGAAAACAGAAATCAAATCATGTACGGAACCACAGCAGATTCAAATAATCGCTGGTTGATGTATGGTGGTGCCAATGCAAGTACCAACTGGTTCAAGGAAATGTATTCGGACTGGGCACCTGCACAGGAACATAATGTGAATGTTAGCGGTGGTACTGATAAAGTTACTTTTTTGGTTAGCGGAAACCTTCTCGACCAAAAAGGATTGATTCGTCATGGAGAAGATAAATTCAACCGTTATTCATTGAACGGAAAAATGTCCATAAAAATGGCTCCGTGGGCTACATTAGACTACAACAACAGATGGATTCGGGAAACTTACAGTCGTCCTGCCTATATGACCGGATTATTTTTCCACAACATAGCACGTCGCTGGCCGACTAACCCGGTTTATGATCCAAACGGACACTACATGGAAGGAAATGAAATTCTTCAAATGGAAGGCGGAGGTCTTGATAAGAATGAGAAAGATTATCTGAATCAACAATTGAAATTATCTCTTGAGCCTCTTTCAGACTGGTTTGTAAGACTGGAGGGCAGTTATAATACTACCATCAATTTCAACCATTGGGACAAATTGCCTATTTATGGTTATGATGCAAAAAACCAGCCATTTGCTGCTCCCTGGGAAGGTGGCGATGCCGGACAATCTGCAGTTGGTGAAAGCACCTATAAGTACAATTTCTGGAGTGTAAACTTATATACTGATTATTCAAAAAGCATCAATGACCACAACTTCAAAGTGCTGGCAGGTACTAACATTGAATTGATGAAAACCAGAACGTTGGGTGGATCAAAGAAAGATTTGATTACTCCTTTGATTCCGACTATCAATACCGCTACAAACAGCACTCCAAGTTTATCAGGTGGATATGACCAATGGTCAACAGTTGGATTCTTTGGTCGTCTTAACTACAATTACAAAGAAAAATACCTGTTAGAAGCCAATTTACGTCATGACGGTTCTTCCCGGTTTATCAACGACAAAATGTGGGGTACATTCCCATCATTCTCTGCCGGATGGAATATTGCCAACGAAGACTTCTTCAAAAATCTGAATACACCAATCTCAACTCTTAAACTGAGAGCTTCATGGGGACAACTGGGCAATATGAATACCACACAGTGGCATCCCTGGTTCCTGAGTATGCCAATATCTACCGGTTCAGGTACCTGGCTCGTGGGAAATGTAAAACCAAATACATCTTCAGCACCCGGCATCGTAAGCTCACTGATGACCTGGGAAACCATCCAGTCATCTAATATCGGGTTGGACTGGAATGCATTGAATGGTCGTTTTACCGGCTCTTTTGAGTTATTTAACCGCAGAACATTGAATATGATTGGTCAGGCCATTGAGTTGTCGTCAATATTAGGCACTTCAGTTCCTAAGTTGAACAACGCTGACATGGAGTCAAAGGGTTGGGAACTGGAACTGAACTGGCGTGACAGAATCAGTGATTTAAGCTATGGAGTTAAATTCGTTTTATCGGATGACAGACAGCAAATTCTACGTTTCCCGAACCCAACAAAAGCGCTTAGTAACTGGTACGAAGGTCAGGTTGTTGGAGAGATATGGGGATATACTACGGCAGGCATTGCAAAATCCAATGAAGAGATGATTAATCACCTGGCAACCAACAAGCCATCGTGGGGAAGTAACTGGGCAGCCGGTGATGTAATGTATAAAGACCTGAACGATGACCAAAAAGTGAATAGTGGAAAATCAACCCTGGATGATCATGGCGATTTATCGGTTATCGGTAATTCAAATCCAAGATTTAAATATGGTTTTACACTTGATGTTGCTTATAAAGGCTTTGATTTCAGAGCATTCCTGCAGGGTGTAGCCAAACGTGATTATATGTTAGGTGGCCCTTATTTTTGGGGTGCCAGTGGCGGTATGTGGCAATCAGCAGCTTTTACTCAGCATTGGGACTTCTTCCGTCCTGAAGGTGATCCGTTGGGAGCTAATCTGGATGCATATTACCCAAGACCTCAGTTTAGTCAAAGTTCAAAAAACCAACAGACACAGACCAGATATTTGCAAAATGCAGCTTACATGCGTTTGAAAAACATCCAGTTAGGTTACACTTTACCGGCTTCTATTGTAAAATATGCAGCAATGCAGTCAGCCAGAATATATGTTTCCGCTGATAATCTATTAACAGTATCTCAGATTACAGGAATTTTTGATCCTGAATTGTTGGGTGGCGACTGGGGACAAGGTAAACTTTATCCTTTGAGCAGAACAGTATCTTTTGGTGTTAACTTAAACTTTTAATAATTAGAAACTATGAAACTAGTAAAATTAAATAAAAAACTGCTGTCAGCTGCAGGATTGCTGGCAGTGCTGATTACATTTAATTCATGTAATGAATTCCTCGACAGACCACCTCTTAGTCAGGTAGGGCCGGGTGTATTCCTGAATTCTGAAGCTGACTTAGCTTCCTATCCCCTCAGCTATTACGGATCGGTATTCCCATCACACGGTGGTTGGGGTGTAGGTATCGGCAACAATGACAATGGTACTGACAATCAGGCAACTGCTAATCCCAACCTGAATTTATATACCAAAGGCACCTGGCTGGTACCCAATGATGGTGATTTAGGTTTTGGAACCATTCGCGGATGTAACTACTTTTTGGAACAGGTATTGCCAAAATGGAAAGATGGAAAAATTTCCGGCAATTCACAAAACATCAATCACTACGTAGGCGAAATTTACATGATACGCGCTATGGCTTATTTTGAGAAGCTTAAAACGTATGGCGATTTTCCTATCGTAAAAACCACTTTACCCGACCAGGGAGATGTACTTATTGCAGCTGCAAAGCGCGCTCCAAGAAACCTGGTAGCCCGTCAGATTTTATCCGATTTAGATTCTGCTATTCTTCTTCTTTCAAGTTCTTCGTTCAATAAAGTAAGAATTACAAAAGAAGCCGCATTAATTGCCAAATCAAGAGTAGCTCTGTACGAAGGCAGTTTCCTGAATTACCACAAAGGCACTCCCCGTGTTCCGGGTGGACCGGGATGGCCGGGAGCTTCCATGGAGTATAATAAGTATTTCAAAATCGAAATTGATACGGAAATTAATTTCTTCCTCGATCAGGCAATGGCAGCGGCCAAAGAAGTAGCCGATAAAACTGCATTGACAGCTAACTCCGGAGTTACCAATCCTCCTGCAAGAGATAAATTCTCTGGCTGGAACCAATACTTTGAAATGTTTGGATCCAAAGATTTGAGTAAGTTTGCGGAAGTAGCCATGTGGCGTCAATACAACCTTGGCTTGAGTGTAACACACGGGGTGACTATCTATGTTGAACGCGGTGGTAATACCGGATATACCAAAAGTCTGGTTGACAGCTATCTGATGAAAAACGGATTACCCTGGTATGCAGCGGGTTCAGGTTATCAGGGAGATGTGAAGATTATGGATGTCAAAAAAGACCGTGACCTCCGTCTTCAGCTTTTCCTTGCAGGTGAAGAAGATGTTCGTACTGTAAAGAAAGATGCAGATTTATTCGGCAGACCATCGATAATCAATATTCCTGAAACAAGAGACGTGACCGGATACAGAAGCCGTAAATACTTGAATTATGACCCTACCGAAGCTCCTGGCTCTGACTTAACCTGTGTTTCGGGTAGCATTGTGTTCCGCGCTTCAGAAGCTTACCTCAACTATATTGAAGCTTGCTACATCCGTAAAAAATCAATAGACGGAGATGCTGACAAATACTGGAAAGCTTTAAGAACACGCGCCGGCGTTGATACCGACTATACCAAAACGATAGCTGCTACCGATATGGATAAAGAAAAAAGTGACTGGGGCGCATATTCTGCTGGTAATATGGTAGATGCAACCTTGTATAATATCCGCAGGGAAAGAAGAAACGAATTGGCAAGCGAAGGTTTCCGTTTTAACGACGTAGTAAGATGGCGCGCAATGGATCAGGTTTCCAATTATATAGTGGAAGGATTTAATCTTTGGGATGAAGCCTATAATGATAAGGTATATACCGATCCTAAACCGGGTGAAGTTACCTCTACAGGATTAATCGCTGATGGTTCTTCAAAAGCTAACGTGTCCAATAAAAGTTTGAGTAAATATTTGCGTCCTTATCAAATCGTTAATTTATCAACCAATCTTGTATTTAACGGTTACAACTGGAGTAAAGCAAATTATCTTTCACCAATGCCTTACAGACAAATGCAGCTGGCATCACCCACCGGAGATGCAGCCACATCCAATCTGTATCAGAATCCGTATTGGCCTTCAGAACCTAACGCTGCAGCGATTGAATAAGCTGGCCGGTTATGTGAATAATAAATAACTATAGATCAAAAAGGTGTCCGGATTGACTGGACACCTTTTTTTTGTTTAAAATTTTCCGGTCATTGTCCCTGATGCCTACTTGAAAGTATCGTATTTTTTCAGGATCTAATAACTTCGTATATTTTGTAACTGACTAATTCAGGCGTTAAGTGTCACTTGCAGGCTTGTTATACTGCGTTAATTCATGACATTGACAGAGGAAATGGAAAAATGCTACAGATTTGTTAACAGATTAGAATAAAAAGTATATATTTGTCAGGTTCTGACTTTATACAAATAAATTCCTTAAAAAAAAACACATTCACTGCCATGGATCAACCCAAACTCGAGCGCCTGCTGCGCGTTATGAAAATGCTTACTGCCAATAATTCACTGACTGTGGACGAAATAGCCGACCAGCTTTCCATCTCGCCCCGATCGGTATATCGCTATATCGACACATTCCGCGAAGCCGGTTTTGTAATCAAGAAAAAAAACAACTGCATCAAACTCGACAAATCATCGCCCTATTTCAAAGACATCAGTGATTTGCTCCATTTCAGCCCCGAAGAGGCATACATTCTCAAAGAGGCAATTGAGAGCATCGATGAGAACAACGTGCTCAAGCAAAACCTCAAAAAGAAACTTTACACCGTCTATAACTACAACATACTGGCCGAAACGATCGTGAACGGCAAAAACGGGCGAAATGTGGAGCGGCTGGTGGATGCCATAGAAAGCAGACGCCCTGTGATACTGCGCAATTATTCATCGGCACATGGCAATGACATACGCGACCGCTGCGTGGAAGCCTTCGCCTTCACCACCAACTACGTGCAGGTGTGGTGCTATTGCCCGGATGAAAACTGCAATAAGCTTTTCAAGGTTTCCCGCATCGGTTCAGTGGATATTCAACCCGGATACTGGAAACACACCCGAAAGCACAAAACCGGCAAAATAGATATTTTCCGGATGAACAGCAGTGAGACATTCCACATCACACTGAAACTCGGGCTGCGGGCTATGAACCTGCTCGTGGAGGAGTTTCCACTGGCGGCCCCACAGCTCCGCAAATTACCCGGGAATCAATGGTTGCTCGATACAGATGTGTGCTCTCCGGAAGGTGTAGGCCGGTTTGTGATGGGTCTGCCCGAAGATATTGAAATCATCAATTCACCCGAACTGAGGGATTATATTGTTAATAATTTAGTTAAAATGAAAAATAAATATTTTGTGTCATAAGCTGTCAAACTTCCGCTCTATCTTTGTGGTTTGGTATTTTTAAGCAATAAAATAATCTAAAAACCCATACATTATGGAAACAAAACACCAGGTACACAATCTTATTCTGCTGGATGAAAGCGGTTCTATGACTTCAATTAAAAACACCATTATTCAGGGATTCAACGAAATAGTTCAAACCGTGAAAGGCATTGCCCTGCAATACCCTGAGCAGGAACACCTGATTACCTTCGTCACGTTCAATGGACTGGGCATGAAAACATTACATTTTTGCGAACCGGTAGAAAAACTCAATGAGATTGATGATGAAAAGTATCAACCGGATGCAATGACACCGCTATACGACGCCATGGGGTTCAGCTTTGCCAAACTTAGAAAAAAACTGGAAGGAAAATCCGAATACAACGTGCTGGTTACTATTCTCACCGATGGTGAAGAAAATTCTTCGAAAGAATTCTCGGGTGCCACTATTAAACAACTTGTGGAAGAACTTTCACAAAAAAACTGGACATTTACCTACATCGGTGCCGACCACGATGTAGAGAAATTTGCTGTTTCCATCTCCATCACCAACACCATGCAGTTCAACAAAAACGAGGCTGATATGAAACAAATGTTTGTGAAAGAACAAAATGCCAGAATGAGGTATAGTCAGAAAATTCATACGAAGGAAAATACAAGTATGTCCTTTTACGACGAAGAGGAAGATCCGAAAAAAAGTTAACTATATACACCCAATGCCTCTATCAAAGTAATTTTCTGTTTGTTTACAATTAAAAAAGCCACTTATCAGGTGGCTTTTTTAATGGTGTTTGTGCAACATGTATGACGAATTAATATTCTCAACCAGTCGGGTAATTTGAACTTTTAAGGAATAATTGACCTTAAATCGTTGCGTTTTTGATTTGTTCATTGTGGCAGACCAGCGGATTCGTCCTGTCGCCGTGCCAGTAGTGAAGTCCGTTACCCCGGCAGTCCCTGTAATCCTTGCAATCGGCACATTTGCCCGTTCGGGTCCAAGATCGGTTGCGAAACAACTGATACTTTGTCTGCCAGACTGTAAAGAAATTGTCGCGATAGATATTACCCTGAGCCAGCGTTCGGTCGATGTTTGGGCAGGCCGAAATGGAACCATCAATCAGTATGGAACCGATATTGATACCGGCACGACAGAAAAAGGGCGTATCTCTCACTTTTGGTTCATAGTTGCCCACATAGCCTTCGCAGCTGAATTTGACTTCGATATCCTCTTTTTTTCTTGACCGGCTGATGAATTCCATCAGTTCTTTCATCTGATTATCGGTCAGAAACATTTCCGCATCGTCTTTGGCGCGGCCAATAGGAATAATGGTAAACAGCCGCCAGGCTTTCACACCTTTGCTTATCAGGTATTTTCTAATTTTTTCCAGCTCATGAAAGTTGCGCTGATTTACGCAGGTTACCACATCAAAGTTGAGGCGCGGAGTGCCGGCTGCCAGGCCTATAGCCCTGTCAACCCTTTCGAAACTTTTATTGTTATTCCGGAGCCAGTTGTGTGATTGTTCCAGCCCGTCCACACTGATGGTGAGCGCTCCCAGGCCGGCATTAAGCAGTGCGATGTGTTTCGCTTCGTCGTACAAATAACCGTTAGAAACCATGCTCCACCGCATTCCCCGTTTTCGGATTTCTCTTCCGCAGTGTTCAATATCAGTGCGCAAAAGCGGTTCGCCGCCTGTAAGAACGACTGTGAAATTTTCGGAGGGTGAAGGGATGGTATCCAGCGCTTTCAAAAAGTCGGTCAGGGGCATATCCTTGAATAGGCTGTCTTTGGAGCAATCGCTGCCACAATGCCGGCAATTGAGATTACACCGGGTAGTGCATTCCCAAAACAAATAACTGAGTTCGTGACGTTTAGTTTCGGATTTTCTGAACTGCCTGAAAATAAATTGTTGAAGTGAGGCGTTCATCTATTTTTCTTCCAGCTGGATAGCGAGATTTATTTCATCCACGTCTTTACTGGTTGTCAGCAGTGTATCCCTAGTCTGGAATGTGCCATTCGCATCAGCATCAACATCTTCGAATTTAAGTCTTATACTTTCTGTTTTTCCGATATAAAGGGAAAATTTACCGGCATCATCAGTTTTGATATATTGTATCCCATCCACCACCGATACCTTTATCCCTTTTACAGGCAGACCAGTTTTCTTAGAATTAACCTGCCCGGTAAGCAGTAAATCATTGCCAAAGTCTTGCGGAGTGCCATAGCAAGCCTGAAATACAAAGGCAATGGAGGTTAACCATAATCCACCGTAGATTTTCCTTTTCCAGTCTTTTTTCATTGGGTTATTAATTTACTTATCGGCCCCCTAACCCCCTAAAGGGGGAATATTGAGCGTCTCTCATTTGTTATGCGTTATTTAATCATGCCTTTGTGTGTCCAAAATTTTTAGTTGGACATGGGTGTTTCATTGGGTTAATTTTTTTATTCAATAAATTCAGTGAACGAATATTTTGCTTGTATTGTATTCGTATGTAAAAAAAATTACCTGTAGATTTTAAATCTTATCACACTCAAAGATACCAAAATAAATCGGTAAATTAGTTCTATTTAAAAGAATATTTAACACAACTTTCCATTTGATTATTGGAAGAACGTTTAAGTATTCTGTTTTCGTACAAATGGGATTGATGACAGTTGGTGGGGTGAATGTGAAACTTATTAAAAAAAACAATGGATAACTTCACAGTCACCCATTGCCCAATTTTAACCTAAATCTTTGTTTAGAAAAATTTATCTGTTTGTTTACAATACAAAGTTAATGTAATTTTTCTCAATTCCAAATGAAATATGCTGTTTTTTTTAATAAATAAAAAATTTCATTACCCTTTTAACGCACTTCATGTCAAAAAACGGGCACTTAATGTCGTAATATTGCCATTTCATGCATTGGAACGTAATAAAACCGGCAATAATTACAATGAATTTTCGTCGACTATAGGGATGTTGTCGAACTATTACATTAATAATAACCAGCAACAACCTGATACCAATAATTAGCATATCAATCCGATATTCGGTTTCCGGTATCGAAATTCATCAATAAAAGAAATAAATGCTTATTTTTGTCATTCGTTACTTTATGATTATTTGAACGTTATCGCAATGAAAAAAATTACCCGTAATATATACCTGCTGTTTTTACTGCTATTTCTGTTTGGTGCGGCAACTGCCGACGCCACCGGTTACTATTTTTATGTCCAGCTCGGTGATAAATCCAATTCGCCTTACTCCATCAGTCATCCTGAGGCCTATTTATCAGCGCGTGCACTGGAGCGCAGGGCTTATTATTTTATTGATGTGGACAGTACCGATCTTCCGGTAAGTCCGGTGTATGAGCAGCAGATTAGAGATCTTGGTATTCATATTCATTGCCGTACAAAGTGGCTCAATGGTCTGACTGTACTCGTGGCGGATAGCAGCGTTATGTCACAGGTGAGGGGGTTGCCTTTTGTGAAAAGGGTGCAATTCACCGGCATTACCAATGAGAATACTGCTGCAGGAAGCCGCAGAAGGATATCTAAGGCTGTGAATTTTAACTATGGCGCAGCCGCCACACAAATCAACCAACTGAATGGCAGCATACTGCATGACAGCGGTTTCAGGGGAGAAAACATTCATATTGCGGTGCTCGATGCCGGTTTCCTGAATGTTGACCTTAACCCCGCATTCGACAGCCTGCGTATGGAAAACCGGCTGTTAGGCACCAAAGATTTTGTAAATCCCGCCTCCAATATATACGATGAAGATCCTCATGGTGCGTATGTCCTTTCGTCGATGACGGGCAACATTCCCGGCAAATACATTGGAACCGCTCCACGAGCTTCCTATCTGCTCCTGCGCACCGAAGCTGATGAAGGTGAGTATCTGTGCGAACCCGATTTCTGGGTTTCGGGTATAGAATATGCCGACAGTGCAGGAGTGGATCTCGCCACCACCTCGCTCGGATATACCCAATTCGACGACAGTACGATGAATTACACCTACGCTGATATGGATGGCAAAACAGCCCGGGCAAGTATTGCAGCAACGATGGCATTCAGAAAAGGTATCATGTTGCTCAACAGTGCCGGCAATGACGGTGGTTACGACTGGCATTACATTGGCGTACCTGCCGATGCCGACGGAGTTATCACAGTGGGATCAGTGACCAAAACCGGAACACCAAGTTACTTCTCATCCTTCGGTCCAAGCTCAGACGGACGCGTTAAGCCCGAACTCTGCGCCATGGGTTCCTCTTCTTCACTAGTTTCTTATGCCGACAGTGTTGTTATTAATGGGAGCGGCACATCCTTTGCATGCCCCATATTAGCCGGAATGACTGCCTGCTATCTGCAGGCTGCCAAAGCAAAGGCGCCTTCACATACATTATCGCTGCTGCGTAGGTACCTGACAGAAAGTGGAAATCTTTACAATGCCCCTACCGATCAGATGGGTTACGGCATTCCGGACTTTGCAAAAGCGTACACAGCCATTAATAATACTTCGGTGGAAAATATTAAAAATGAGTTGCACGTAAAACTGTTGGTTAACTCAACCGAAAGAAAACTCAAAATCAGAATACTGGACAGTACATTGAATCTAAACAAAGCTATGCTGGTACTTTATTCCATCAGCGGGCAGGCAGTACTCAGCGTGCCCATTAAGTTCCGGTCATCCGATTGCGATATTGCTGCTTTGAGGAGTGGTATCTATCTGCTTACAATAGAAGAAAGCGGAATAAAATACCGGAATAATATTTTAATACGATGAACTCAGTATCTCTCTCAGAACTTACCGATCGGATACAGGGTGTAATCAGGGCAAATTTCGAAACGTCAGTTTGGGTACGTGCAGAAATAAGCGAACTGCGTGAAAACAACGGGCATTGCTACCTGGAACTGATAGAGAAAGATGCCGATACGGATGGTATTCTGGCGAAAACACGGGCTACCTGCTGGGCAAGTGTATTCCGGATGCTAAAACCCTACTTCGAAAGCAGTACCGGTGAGAGCCTGCGGGCAGGACTGAATGTACTGGTAGCGGTTACTGTTGAATTTAGTGGCCTTTACGGTTTCAGTCTCAATGTGCGCGACATTGATCCTTCATTTACCATTGGCGAACTGGCAGCCCGCCGGCTGCAAATAATCCGACAGCTGGAAGCCGACGGCATTGCCGATATGAATAAGCAGCTTCCTTTCCCACATCTCCCACAACGGTTAGCCATTATTTCATCGGCTACAGCTGCGGGTTACGGCGATTTTTGTGACCAGTTGAAAAGAGATAGTTCCCAATTTGCCTTTTACCCGAAACTCTTCCCCGCAACCATGCAGGGCGAGCAGGCTGAAGCTTCCATCATAGCTGCACTGGAAAGAATTTATAAACACATGGACCTTTTCGATGTGGTGGTAATCATCCGTGGTGGTGGAGCCACAACCGATTTGGCCTGCTTCGACACATATAACCTGGCACTGAACTGTGCGCAGTTTCCACTTCCGGTGATAGCCGGTATCGGACATCAGCGCGACATTTCCATACTGGATATGGTGGCACACACCAGTGTAAAAACACCAACTGCAGCAGCCGAATTTCTTATAGGCAAAATGCAGGATGCCAAAGATGAACTCCTGAACCTGGCCGATGATATACATTCCGTCATTAGCCAGCTGATAAGTACACAGGAACAACAACTCGAACGCATGAAACTGCAAATAGAGCAGGCTGCCCGAACCGGCTACCTGAGACAACAGCACCAGCTTGAGCAGCAAGGTTACCGGATACGTACGGCAGTGAGACAAATCATGCAGAACCATCAAATAAAACTGGAGCAGCTACGCAACCGGATTGATATCCATTCGCCCGCTTTCTTACTTCAGCGGGGCTACAGTATCACCACCCTGAATGGGAAACGGCTGACATCAGTAGTTCAGGTGAAACCCGGGAACGTGATAAAGACGTGGCTGGCGGATGGGGAATTTGAGAGCGAAGTGGGAAGCCCCCAACCCCCCAAAAGGGGGCTTTAAGACGTTTATAGCAAACAATTCTTCAATACTGTAAACTAATTTAAGGAGAATGCACATCATTAAGGTCTCAAATCTTCATATTAGCACATTTTCAAATTGACACATTTTCAAATTGGTATTTCGTTTCTAAAAAGAAACAGGTTTCCGGAAGAAGCCCGGACACCTGTTATGTTTGTAATTAGGGTTTAATCAGTAATTAAACAGTGATTAATGAGCAGCAAATTTCCTGCGGTAAAGGATGTAACCAGCTGATAGGAAGAGCATTACCCACACGCCGTTGCCTACAGGCATTCCTTCGGGTGGAGGATTATCACCTTCACCTTCCATTCTCATAGGACCGGAGATATTACCATCGGAGAAAGGAGCAGACATATTGGAGGCTACAAGATCGCCTTGTACATCTTTACCCGTGGTAACCAGGTTCATGGTGCCGGATGGCTTTGTAATCCGCACAGGCATTACTGTCAGCGTTTGATTATTCATCGAATTGTCGTCTGCCGATTTTTTTGATCTTCGTGAGTAAATGGCATTATTGGTAGCAGGCAAAGAAAATCCGGAAGAAATTCCCTGTTCGACACTCTTCAGGGGCACATACACATTGGGTGTACTCTGCCTGGCGACCGATCTGCCCGACTGTCTGTGATGATTTACAGCGATACCTCCCGATTTGTGAGCCGACACTTTCATCACATAAGCATTGGTGTTATACGTTGGAGTTGCAGTGCCCTGATACACCTTGTAGGGGTTCTTTGCCTCTTCATTCATTACCCGGAATACCGTTCTCATCACAAAGAAAGCCAATACAAAGACTCCTAACGTCATTAAACTTATAGTTCTTATTTTTGTTTTCATAGCTTTATTTTTTTGTTGTTATCACTAATGCCTTGTGTCCAATGTCCCGGTATTGAGATATGAAATTGATTTGATCAATGGGTATAGGGCAAAGTTTATTACGACGTTAGTTAATGAATAATTGCCTTTACGGTTGTCCTGCTGCCGGAGTGAACCGACTTAGCTTCAATCAGGTACGTTCCTTTCGTCAGGTTGTGATTGATGTACTGAACGCCCACAGCGGCTTTCTCAATCAGCACGTTTTGTCCTGTTAAATTGTACACTTTCAGTGATACTTCGCCATTCGTGTTATTGTCCACTCTTATTGTCGAAGGATTGGCTGTCACTTTAATTGCCTCATCCCTATCAGAGCTGTTTACACCGGTTTTAATTCTGAAAGCCGATATTTTGAACCGTTTCTCGGCTGTGCCGGCTGCTGCTGCAAAGTTAAAGATGGTACCATCTGTAATTTGCTGCGTAATACCTGTGGCCATGTCATTCACAAAGAGCGTTTCATAAGCACCCTGCATCTCAGTGTTGAATTTGATTTTCAGAGAGTACGTACTTTCACCGCCGGTGCGGAAACCGATGTAGGTATCGTTCAGGTCGCAATCGGTACTGACCTGCAAGCGCTTGTTGTTGATATCCAGGGCGTAAAGCTGCACAACATTGTCGGTGTTGAGGGTTTTGTAGCCATCCCAGCCCGCGTCGTATCCTTTGGTAGTGCCATCGGCTGTAATGAGATACACCCTGTCTGAACTATTCTCGCCAATTACATCCATGGTTAACAAAGGCTTAACGTCAGCTGCTTCTGTTCTTTTGATTTTCATCGGTTCATTGGGGTATGTAAGTCCATCGCGATATACGGTCGGATATCGGAAATTAAAGCTTACAGCAGTTGGTGGATTAGTCAATGCTTTCACCATAAATGCCTGCATGGATGGTATCATTGGTTTACCGATAGTGTTTGCTGTAAGAATGGGAATGGCAGAATAGGTTCCCGGTAAATCTCCAATCTGATTCTCACTTGCACCATTACTGGTCATCCAATTCTGGCGACTTCCGGTATTGTATATGTAGATGGTCTGTGCTAAGTTTTCAAAGTCAGACGGGAGCATCTTGCTGATAAATATCGGTGCAGTAAACGGATTAGCCAGCACGAAATTTCCACGGGCGTATGTACCCGATGGCGAAATGTTGAAAGTAAGCGTTTTAGTCATATCTGTCACCAGAGTACCTGCGAAACTGTGTTTCATATTGGCTGCGGGCTGGGTAATTTCATATCCTTCATACGGTTTCATCACATGGGTGGGCTCCAGGTCTTCCCATTTTTCCTGATTACTGTAGCTTAAATTCAGCGCTTCGTTGTGTTTTCTGACAATTTCATTGGTGCTTGGGTCACCTCCGTAAATGCTTCCCTGCACGTTGGTACCGAAGAGGTTTGCAAGTGTTCGGTTAACTACCGGCACTCCGAAGAACTGCCATACGCGGGGCCAGGTTCCCGAACCGGGTTGGGATTTGGATGCAAACTCCACAGTTGCCTGTACTGTCTGATTCAGAAGAGGGTTGTTGAATATCAGGGCCCCATTGGCCTGACCAACTTCCGACTGGATTACAAGTTGTGGAGCATTTCCTGTATCGGCTTTCTTATCCACCACCAGCGTCCTATTTACCGGAATGATAAGTTTTTTGTCAGAATGATTGATTACATCACCGATTACTCTGTCCTGATCCAGCCTGAGATCTTTGATAGCTTGCTGCCCGTAATTGATGGGTGTAGCAAAAATCACACTTTCTGACGCTCCATTGGGCACATGATTTCCTGTCCAGTTTGTGGCAGTACCCCAGTCATCACTTGTTGTACCGTACCACAGGTTGCAATCATCTACTTCGATGGTAAATTCCCACCAGCAGGTTGTAATACCCGGAGGTACTGCAAAATACGTATTTGTTCCAGTGGTATTGGGAAAACCTGATGCTGAAGTATACTCAACTGCGGTGGCTGTGGGTATATTTGAGCCTTGCACCAATGCGCTGTAATATCGGGTACCCGGAGGAAATTTTCCGATAACATCAGCAAAAGGAATATTTGGTCTGGTAAAGTAACAATAATTAAAATGCTGAACCGTATAATCCACGCCTGCAGGACAATTCGCTGCAAGATATTCAGCTCCGTCGATAAGAATGGATACGGGATCATAAATTGGCTCTCCCTGACAAGCACCATTCATGTGATAACCCTGAATAAATTTCACATTATCGAATGCAGTACCCGATATATGCCCTACCCCGCTTGTTGTTCCATCAACGGTCAGACGGGGTACGCAATTCTTGTTGGCAAGAATAAAACAATCGGTTGTTGCTTTTAATTTAAAACTCAATGTACCGAGCAATGTTTCGGGTGTTGGTGGCAGAGGTACAATACCTCCCTCCCAGACAATAGATCCACTGACACCTAATGACTGATTGAAATAAGGTTGTGTACCCTGATATCCGGGATAATCATAGGAACCGGTAAGTGAACCCGGCACAAAAGTAGCTGAATACGGAATGGGTATCACCAGCCTTGCGTTATCTATTTGTTCATTACCTTTGTTGAAAATATCCAAATCATATTTTATTTCCTCACCGGGTTTGATTTTCATCTCCGAGACATAAGGAACATTATTGATTAAAGCCACCGCATTGTCCACCACCATATCGGGCACATAGGCATCTACCGCCATAGCTATGCACGGGATGATGTAGGTGTCCTGCGTACTGCCGTAGCGGAATTTTGTCGAGGTCTGATTATTTTTAATTATGGTATTGTTGGTGTTAGTGATATTAAACATAGCTATATCCACTCCGGTGTTATTCAGATGAGTTGGATTACGCGGATTAGGTGCCGGTATAGAGCTGTTGAAGAAATTATTCGTCGAATTACCGGAGTGACTTAACGAAACCCAATCGGTTTCGGCAGGAGTGGGTAAACTAAGTTTATCGTGCGGTAAAATCTGAAAAAAATCTCCGGAAATACTTCTGTCACCTTCACCGGCTATCAACCCCAACTTCATACTTATACTCCCGTTTTGAGCAGTACGAAATCCGTCAACCGGAAGCTGGTAACTGGCAGTTGTATTGCCCTGAACATACGCATGTCCGTCGAAAATGGTAACATCCCTCCATTTCATTTTGGAGTTTTCGTACACCACTATCATTCCCCAACCGCCAAAAAATCCGGTACTACCGCCATTTCCTGTATTCACGGCAATATCTGCCACGGTGTACACTCCCAGCCCGTGCGATTTTACATAGTCAGTTACTTCGGCGTAAGCGGAGTACATATAACCATCCGTAGTAGTTGGGTAATAAATGTTTTTAGTAAAGGTAACGTCTGTTGCATCAACCGTAAAGTAACTTGCTTCAGTGGCATGTTTTAGCAGGACAACACTTTTGTCGAGAAGTTTCCCACCAAATGAAACATTAACCCGGAAAGTTCCATCTGCTTGTGTCGTTGTATTATTATCAGTTGACGCCCTGAGATTAGTAACAAGTATTGTATTGGTTCCGGTGTTTACAATGTAAGGGTTGATCAGTGTGGCCTCTACATAATCTTCTCCCGAACCACTGTTAGAATCTGTTATTGTGTTTGTCAGAGTTGACGGAGTACCTGTAGTTCCTATTTGTACAGTTAATCCTGTAACTACTTCACTATCGGTTGTCGTTAGTTTGAATATTACAGGGCTGCCTGTTGCAGGGGTAAAGGTGTAAGTTGCCGTTTGTGTACTACCATCAGTTGACGATATTGTCAGTGTATATCCATTAATATTGTTACTGCTGTAATAATTATTTGTTGTTCCCCCAACCATAAATCTGTTGGGACTAGTCCCGTCATGCGCCCTTCCTATCCAGTAGAGCCCGGCGTAGATGATGTTGGAGCACTCTTGTACCGAATTATTTTCTACGGGAAAAGCGAGTGTAGCAGAGGAAGAATTGAGTGTTGAAGTAATTCCGTCCACATCCACATATATCATTTGATTATTTGAATTGGGAGTTTCGTCTCCATACGTTTCCAATGTTAGATTTGTATTTCCAATCATCTGAAAATCACCCTTGATATTGTAGATTTTCTTTTCAGGAGAATATTGTGAGGTTCGCTGTATAAAAGGAACTCTTACCTGGGCATTAGAAGGCAGCCAGAGCAGAAGCATCAACATACCGGCTATAATCAATGCCGGCTTATTGGTAAACTGGTTCATGTGTTTCATAATTTTACTTTCTTATAGAGGTTGAGGTATAGCTAATTATTCCGGAATTGAGAGCAAGTAAAATACTTTTACCGTACTTCCGGCAGGTATATTGACTTTGTTTACAGTTTTAGCCTGCAGGCAGGTATCTTTATTGTCGCCGCAGGAATTATACTGATACACATAGAGCACATACTTCAGGTTGCTAAATGCGGTCAGCTGCTTTAAGTCAAGTTTGGCAGCTTCCTCTGCGGGAGTATCAATCCTGATTTTCAGCAATTCGATATTCCCGAAGTCAGCCCTGTCGGCATATAGCAGGGGAATAGATGCAACATCTGTAATGACTACCGTAGGAGTAGTGTTTCCATGGGCTTTCATATCTGTGTTGTCACGCAGGTATATATTGGGATTGATGTCGTTAGCCAGTGAAATCAGTCGGCTGTCGTCATTAGCTTTCAGGTAGTCGCTGTAACCTGATACATCCTGCCCGAATGCGGGCATCACAGCAAAACTTATAAGCAGAAAGCCAAGAAATTTTGCCCGAGAAATTGTCTGTTTTTTCTTTTTCATAATGTGGTGAGATTAAATGGTGCACTATAGAGTTTATTTCATTGATTATTTCTTCTAAAACCGGATCAGCTGTTGTTTTTTAAAAGGATTTCCTCAGGTATCGGGATTATCTACCCCGGATAGAACAGACGTGTAATTAAGTATTATCGGGTGGAAAATAGTGGTATGAATTGCAGGAGCTAATGGATTTGTCATTTTATCGGTCATCGTGCTACTTGTTTTCAAAGCCACACGGTCAAACCAATAACAGGGAGTACCGGTTGGACGAGTGCTCTTGTTGATTGTCAGTTTCCCTGTCGGATTAAGGGAAAGGGATGTTGGTGAAAAATAGTATGAGATAGCAGGTTCAGCAGTAAAGTCTGGAAAAATCGGATTATTATTCCTGAGAATGCTTACTGATGACGCTGAAAGTAGATGAGTGTATGTATGTGGTGTATGATTGGGTTGGGCAATAACCCGTGTGTTGTCAATTTCAGGTGACAAGGCAGCAGGAGTTAAGCAATACCGGGTAGAGGCGAAGCTGCGATCTCCGGTGATTGGTGCACTGAGGTCAAATATGCCCGGGTGTGCAGCGGGAAATGGAACGAAAAGGGGAATGAATATCCTACTCTTCGGTAAAGAGTCTAATGTATTCATTGTAAACAAACAGTTAAGTTAAATCAAAAAGTGTAAATTGCAGATATACTGTTAAAGGACAAGAAAGTAACAAGAAACGCTTTTCTTATTTATTATCAACACATTATACGAAATTATAAACTTCTAAAGTATTGCGATTAAATTTTGTTGACAAATATATGTATTAATTTTTAAAAAAATCTGTTCATTTTGGTTCAAATAAAAGTTTAACATTATTTAATAGTCAAAAAAAATCCCTAACCCTTCGTAAAAAAAAATCAACCCCCAAAATCTTTCCAAATAGCACCTAAATGCCTTATCGGATCCTGCTTAACGGAAAAAAACTTTGTGAGAAGAACAGCTGAAAATCATTTATGAAATCTGACCGGGTTGGGAGCGATGTCATCTTCCGTGAAAGCCAGAAACATATAGACAACAAAATTTCTATTCTGTTAATAGAAGAAGAAGAAGAAGAAGAAGAAGAAGATATTGAAAAAAGGAATACTCGTTACCCTCAAATTCGCATTTATGAACTCTCCCTCCCCTTTTGGGAAGGTCGGGAGGAGAGGGATAAGACCATTCGGATAAAACGGCCCCTACCGTGCCCCGGTTTATCGGGAAATCCTCCCGAAATAAACACCGCCCCAAGCCTCCCGAAATAAATCCGGGACAGGCTCTAAAGGGGATGTGAAGACCATTTGGATAAAACGGCCCCTAAATCCCCTAAAGGGGACTTTAAGAGAAAGATCAATTCTAATAGCGACCCCTAAATCCCCTAAAGGGGATGTGAAGACCATTCGGATTATTACTCTACCCAACTTCCAAAATTAAAAACCTGACAAGTTTTGAAAGCTTGCCAGGTTTAATATAGTTCAGGTTAAATCGAAAAATTAGTCTTCTTCTCACTCTCTTAAACTCCCCCTTTAGGGGGTTGGGGGGCCGGTCCTTTAGGGGGATTTAGGGGGCTAATCCTTCAGGGGGTTGGGGGGCCGGTCCTCCTCCACCCCACATATCCCAGCGCCATCAGCAGCAGTATCCAGAAGCCATTGCCTACGGGAGCTCCTGTGGGGGGTAGGAACTCATCCGAAGGGTCATTTGGATCACCATCTTGTCCATTAGCCAGCATAGGAGCAGTCAGATTTCCAGTAGCGGAGGAGTAATCGGATGACAGTGAAGTACGTCCTAAACCACCTCCGGAGGAACCGCCTTCGGATGATAAGAATGAGCTTCTACTCCGGCCGGTTGCCTGAATTTGCGAAATCATCCCGGTACCACCGCCGCTATTAAAATCATCTTTGCTTTTGCGTTTGGTTACACTTTGACCCGAAAAGGAAGATGACAGCGCCAAACTGCTGCGGGACGCAGGCATACCCGACAGGAGAGAATTATCACGCCTTACATCCATATTCATCGGTTTCGGTTGAGCAGATGAAAGTCTTCCGGAGAGCTTATTATTGGTAATTTTACGGCCCGACTGTACTCCGGATGAATTAATCCGGGGAGAGGATACGATGTAAATGCCCTTATTCATAGTATAGGCTTCCAGTTTCATGTCATTCAGCAAACCTACGTACAACATACTGCCACCAACAGCAACCGTTAAAGTTAACAGCGATATCAGCACCATCTTTGTTCTTATATTGTTTTTCATAATTAAGAATTTATAAGGTTGTGTTTGCTGATTATAGCTCAATAATTTTTTCGACAGTCTCGTAACTTGCAGTACTAGCTTTAACGACATACACTCCTTTTTTAAGCTTCAACTTGTAGTATGTCAAACCTACCGGCATTACCATTTCATACACCTTATTACCGCTCATATCATACACACTCAGCGTGCCGGTTTCTGTACTTCCGTTGTTTACCGTCAGTTTTTTCGATTTATCGTATGTAATGGTAATCGGAATTTCGATAACAACGGGTGGAGGCGGTGCAATGGTTCCGTTGATGCGGAAGCGCGATTCGGGACTTAGAGCTGATGCATTGAAGCTGAAGGTACCTCCATCAGTGATGCTGGTCTTTGCGGCAGTTTCCAAATCTTCCAGCTCCAGGGTGTTATACACGTTTTGCATATCTTTCATCCGGAAAGTAAGTGTAAACGCCGTTTCACCCGTTCCGTTGAAGAAGCCCAGAATAGTACCATTCAAATTGCTGTCGGTACTTACCTGGTAACGATCTGTACTGTTAGCAAAGGCGTAAATCTGAGCATCGGTCTGTGTGCGGAGTTTTGTTCCATCCCAGCCATTGTCAAAGCCTTTGGTGGTATTGGGTGCGGTGATGAGGTGAACCCGATCCACTCCGTTCGAACCTTTTACATCTATCAGCAGCAGCGGATAGGTGTCCGTTTGTTTTTCGGATGCCGAAGCCGCTTTTATGTACATGGGCTTATTGGCTGGTGTTCCTCCACCGGATTTCAAACTTGTGTATGTGAAATTAAATTGTCTTGTATCTGTTGTTTGTAAACTTTTCAAGCTGCGTACCATAAAACCATTTAAGGATGGAATTTCAGTTGCACCCAGGGTAGTTGCAGCAGCACTGGGAACTGCTAAATACGTTCCGGGGTTTCCAACAGGATTTGTAACATTTCCTGCTCCGTAATCAGATGCTAACCATTGGTCGCGACTGCCGGTGTTGTACAGGTAAATGGTTTTTTCAAGATTATTAAAATTAGCATCACCTAACTTACTGATATCTATCGGCGCGGCATACGAATTGGCAATAATATAATTACCACGGTAGTATGCTCTTGAGGTAAAACCAAGATTGCCTGTATTGAAATCACCCACCCTCAGTGTTCCTTTGAACGCGTAAGGAGCTGATGCAAGATTTTGCTGTACAACTTCATAGCCCGCAAAGGGTGCCATTGCAACATTAACATCCACATCATCCCATTTATCGCCGACATCACCCGGGTCATTTTTAGCTTCATTGTATTTGCGAATAAGTACGCTTCCTGCAGGACCGTACTTGCTGCCACTTACTGAAGCACCGAAGGCCGAAACCGGCGTAGCTCCTAAAACCGGTGTACCCATGTACTGCCATACATACGAATAAATATTTGTGGTAGGTTTGGAAGTCTTGGAATCATACTCCACCGTTGCCTGTACGCTTTGATTAGCTGAATAATCAGGATGTGAGAATATCAGCGCACCGTTAGCTTCGCCTACATTTGACTTTATCACTATCCTATCGGCGTTATTGGTAGTGGCAGTGCCGCCTATCGTCAGCGTTCTGCCGGTAGGGATTACCAGTGCTTTGTCGGAGTTGTTGGTGAGGTTACCAATGGTTCGATCCTGATCGAGGATTAGGTTATTGGCAGCAGTTGGGGAGAAGATTACATCTTCATTCGTAAGGGGGACGCTGCCGCATGACCAGTTGCTGGCAACATTCCAGTCGGTACTTGTAGTAGTACCAACCCAGGTATTGGCCGCCATCGTAACGGATATAGAATATGTTTGACTTACAAACCCGTACACACTGTTCTTAACCGTAAGTGTACCGATGGTATGTGTACCTGCTACTAATCCGGCAGGTAATGTGATAGCAATCGGACTTCCTGATAAGTCCGCATCAGTAACATCCGTTAAACTGGCATCATCATAATTAATGCTGTATTTATCCGGACAACCGGTAGTTGCAGTATAAGTAAGGTTGGCACTGGTTGCTCCGTAGCAGACTGTGGGATTACCGCCCAATGTTATGGTGGGTGCTAGCGGTAAAGTGTAGGTGATTCTTATCAAACCATTGCCACCATTACCTCCATTATAGGCAGTTGTATTGTTTGCATTTCTGGCTCCACTTCCTCCAGCACCAGGGGTGCCTCCATCATTGCCATTTCCATCATTTTGACTACCACGGCCAGTAGCACCTACAACACCTGGAGGAGTACCCGCACCAGCAGCTCCACCTGTTATAACAGTACCATTTCCACCAGCACCACCGGCACCAGCACTCCCGCCACCGCCACCGCTGGAAGCATAACTTGCATAAGTTGCTGTTCCCCCATTTCCTCCATAGAAATTAGATTGTGATGTTCCATTCACTATATTTCCGGTATTAGTTGCAGTGCCTCCGGTACCAAAATTATTTCCAAGTGCACCACCTGCGCCACCAATAGCATTAAAAAGTGTATTACCTCCTAAAGAAAAAGATGTTGCTCCACCGGCTGTTCCGTTTCCGGTACTACCTGTACCTCCACTGCCTACATTTACATTATATTGATCACCTGGACTAACATTTATTGTGCCTCTCACAAATGAACCACCTTCTCCACCACCACCAGCTTTAGTTTGGCCATCTACACCTCCACCCGCACCTCCACCGCCCCAGGCTGCTACCGTAATGCTTGTGACACAGTTTGGAGCGGTAAAAGTTTGAGTGGAACCGGTATAAGAAAATGTGGAGGTTATTGTTTCTCCTGGAGCGGGAGTAGTAGTACCCCTGATAGCAATTGTGAAAGCACGATGTACTGTTGCAGTTAATGTAAAAGTTCCTGGATCCAATACAGTTCCCTCAAATTCACGGCGTGCGGTAGAAACTGATGCAGAAGAAACATCTGTATTACTTGCATCAAACTCGTAAGTTCCATTACTAAAATTTGTTGGAATGAAAGTAGTTGTATTCGGGGTAGTTACAGCTCTATATCCTGCAGCACCAACAATCCAAAGATTTTTAGCCGAACCCCATGTAGGAGTTAGAGAAGGTGGATTAGGGTTGGTAGCTGATGTCACCATTTTTGTGGCATCAATATATGTGGCTTCAGGAGTACCCTGATAAGTTCCTTTGCCAATACGGTAAACTGTATGTGCACTTCTGGCACCACCGGTTCCTCCTGTGGGGGCAGCTGCGACTGTAATATTGGCAGCTCCAGCTTCAGTTGCTGTAGCAATCTTATAGAAAACCACACCCTGTCCATTACCAGCTGTGCGAGTTACGAG
>Ga0209098_1000786_pt1 | contig 32989 bp, 24 predicted proteins | sample AD_JPNHW1_MetaG_FD_184429 | JGI IMG/M metagenome (GOLD analysis project Ga0209098, IMG submission 184429) | Active sludge microbial communities of municipal wastewater-treating anaerobic digesters from Japan - AD_JPNHW1_MetaG (SPAdes) (version 2) | ecosystem: Engineered > Bioreactor > Anaerobic...
ATCCTCGGCGAGCTGGGCGTTACCGCCGATGACCTGGAGGAGGTTGTTGAAGTCGTGGGCGATGCCGCCGGCGAGCAGCCCGATGGCTTCGAGTTTCTGGGCGTGGCGGAGCTGGTCCTCGAGGTTGGCCTGGCGCTCGGTGGCGGCGCGCAGATCGGTGATGTCGCGGATGAAGCAGAGGGTGGCGGGGCTGCCGTCCCAATCGATGGCGGCGATGCTGGACTGGACCCAGCGGCGCGAGCCGTCGCGGCGGATGGCCTTCCATCCGGCGTGGAGCGGTTGGTATTCGCCTCGCAGGGCGCCGGTGGCGCGGGCTTCGAGCTCGGCGCGGTCTTCGGGATCGACGCAGGCGTCCCAGCGGATGCGGTCGACGACGTCTTCGTTGTCGTAGGCGAAGAGTTGGAGTGCGGAGCGGTTGGCGAAGCGGACGACGCCCTGCTGGTGGACGACAATGCCGACGAGGGCGGATTCGATGAGGCTGCGGTAGCGGGCTTCGCTGCGTTGGAGGGCGGCGGCGGACTCGTCGCGTTCGGCGATGCGCTGGGCGAGGGTGGCGCGTGTCTCGGCGATGGTGTGGGAGAGGCCGGCGAGCTCGGCGACGGAGGACTTGATCGTGGGAGTGGGGGCGAGGTCGAGCTCGGCGATGCGGCGGGCCTGGCCGGCGAGGGCGCCGAGTGGGGCGGCGATGCGTTGGGCGAGCCAGCCGGCGAGGAGGAACGAGACCAGGAGCGAGAGCAGCCCGATGAGAAGGATGGTGCGCTGGTGGGCGATGGCGGCGGGGACGAGGTCGGCTTCGGGCAGGAGGACGCCGATCCAGAGGAGTTTGCCGCCGCCGATCTCGAAGGGGGAGAAGCCGGCCCACCACGTGGAACCGGCTATCCGGAGGTTGAACTGGCGTGGGGCGCTGGAGTGGTGGATGCGCCAGCTCTCGATCGCGGCGGCGGCCTCGGGGTAATCGGCGGCGTCCAGGGGGCGGAGGATGGCGGACGCGGTGGCGGCGCTGCTCCGATCGTTGCGAGGCGGACCGAGGAGCAGGTTGTCGTCGGTGAGGATGACGATCTGGCCGTTGGGAGTGGGGCGTGCCGCGGTGCTGAAGCGGGCGATCTCGTCGAGGAGAAGATCGTAGGCGATGATGAGGACGCGGCCGGAGGGATCACGTGCGGCGATGGAGGCGGAGATGCCCGGTTTCTTGGTGGTGAAGAGGGGGTAGACGTCGGTCCAGGCGATGAGATCGTAGCCTGTCGTGTGCGCTTCATCGAGGGAGAGATCGGCGAATTTGGCCATGGCGGCGTTGTGCCAGGGGCGGCGGCGACCGTCGTAGCCAAGGAGCGGGATGTCCCAGCTGAGCAACTCGGAGCGGCCGGTGACATCCCAGAGGGTCCAGCGGCTGGTCTGCCCCCACTCCGCCGGGCGGAAGTCGCGGGTGAAGAACTGGAGCGAATGGCCTTCGGGCGGAGGTGGCAGGGTGTCGGCGACGGCGGCGAGCACCGAGGAGGCGCGCACGGCGGGCGTGTAGCGCATGACGAGGAACTGGCTGCCGGTGAGGTCGCCGATCATGAGCGAGTCGACCAGGGGCAGGGAGAAGAGATTGGGGTGAAGCCGGTCCTTGAGGGCGGCTGGATTCTGTGTCGAGTAGCGGCCGACTCTGATGGAAGAATAGTCCTCGAGGACCTTCTGGCGGATGGGGTCGAAGATGCGGTTGAGCTGGCCATCGGCCTCGCGACAGACGCTGGCCATGAGGGTGTCGGCTTGTTGCCTGGCCAAGGTGCGGGTGCCGAAATAGGCGGCAAGGAGCAGCGTGGCGGTGACCGGGATCAGGAGCAGTGCAAAGGCGAGCCAGAGCGCCTGATGCATGGAGAGCTGACGGGCTTTGTGGGGGGGCGGCTCCATCGCTGTATTCGTAGAGGTGGAGGCAGAGTGTGGCGGCGGGCGGGAGAGGCAATGCAGTTTCGGGGCGGGCGGCTGGTGCTGGGTGCAGGCCAGGGGCAGGGCTGTGCTGTGCGGTGCGGGGGGAGTGCCTGAGCCCGTGGCGTGGCGGGCCGGGGGCGTGGGCTGCAAAATCCCGCTTGCCTCCCCGGGCGCGGTCGGGTGCTCTCAACGCTTTTCCTGTCAGCAACAACAACCAGAACAACGGAACCTAGTTCCCAAGGATAATCGCAAGGCGGCCCTCGTTGGCAGCCTGTGGTAACCGTAGGAGCCATAGATTATGAACATCACCATCAAAGACCTGCTCGATGCCGGCGTGCACTTCGGCCACCAGACCAAGCGTTGGAACCCGAAGTCCAAGAAGTACATCTTCGACCACCGCCAGGGTGTGTCGATCGTCGACCTCGAGAAGACCTATGAACTGCTCGGCAAGGCCTGCGAGTTCATCACCAACCACGTCGCCGAAGGCAAAAACATCCTCCTGGTCGGCACCAAGCGCCAGGCCCAGGACATCGTCCGCGAGGCGGCCACCGCCACCGGCATGCCCTTCGCTGTGAACCGCTGGCTCGGCGGCACGCTCACCAATTTCGGGACCATCAAGACCTCGATGGCCAAGTTCAAGAAGTGGCAGAAGATGGATACCGACGGCGAGCTCGCGAAGCTCCCGAAGAAGGAGGAGTCCAAGATCCGCCGCGAGATGGCCCGCATGCAGCGCAACTTCGAAGGCATCACCGAGATGGCCGAGATCCCCGCCGCCATGTTTGTCGTCGACATCCACCACGAGGACATCGCCGTGGCCGAGGGCAACCGCTGCAGCATCCCGGTCGTCGCTCTCGTCGACACCAATTCCGACCCGACCAAGGTCACCTATCCGATCCCGGGCAACGACGACGCCGTGAAGTCGGTCCGCATCATCACCGACACCATCGTCGAAGCGATCCAGGCCGGCTTGGCCCAGCGCGAGAGCCGCAAGGCCAACCGCGCCGCCGAGCAGAAGGCCGCCGTGGCCGCCCAGCGCGCCGCTGCCCAGGCCGCCGTCGACCTCTCGAAGGTCGAGGTGCCCGCCGCCGCGAAGGAGCTGGTCGACGAGGTTATCGGTGGCGCCGAGACTCCCGCCCCCGCCGGTGCCGGCGCCGCGCCCGCCAAGAAGCGCCCGGCCACCCGCCGCCCGGCCGCCAAGAACCCCGAGGCCAAGTCCGAGCCGAAGGCCCAGTAACCAGCGTCCAACGCCCTGTTTCGAAACATGAGCACTCCCATTACCGCCACTCTCGTCAACACCCTGCGCGAAAAGACCGGCGCGGGCATGATGGACTGCAAGAAGGCCCTTGTTGAAGCCAACGGCAATCTCGACGAAGCCGAGACGCTCCTTCGCAAGAAGGGTGTCGCCTCCGCCGCCAAGAAAGCCGGCCGCGCCGCCAACCAGGGCTTGGTCGAGAGCTACATCCACCTCGGTGGAAAGATTGGTGTGCTGGTCGAGGTCAACTGCGAGACCGACTTCGTGGCCAAGACCGAGGACTTCAAGAACTTCGTGAAGGACCTGTGCATGCAGGTGGCCGCCGCCAACCCGCTCTACGTGACCCGCGACGAAGTGCCCGAGGCCGAGCTGGCCAAGGAGCGCGAGATCGCCACCTCGCAGTGCGCCGGCAAGCCGCCCGCGGCCGTCCAGAAGATCGTCGAGGGCAAGCTGGAGAAGTACTTCCAGACCATCTGCCTGATGGATCAGCCGTTCGTGAAGAATCCGGACGTGACCGTGAAGGAGCTCCTCACCGAGCGCATCGCCAAGCTTGGCGAGAACATGGTCATCCGTCGCTTCGCCCGCTTCCAGCTCGGCGCCTGAGCGTCGGCAATCGATACCGTTTCCAACGGGCGTCGTCCTTCAACGGGCGGCGCCCGTTTTTTTGTGCGCGCGGCTCGGCTGCGGCCGGCCGGGGTGAGGGCGACGCGGCGACACGGGCTGCGCCAACGACAAAGGCCGGCGTGGCAGCCGGCCTTCGTCATCCTGGTGGAGCCGAGGGGGATCGAACCCCTGACCTCGTCGTTGCGAACGACGCGCTCTTCCAACTGAGCTACGACCCCGGAACCAGAAAGGGCGGGGATTCAGGTGGTTTTCCCGGCGCGAGTAAATACGAAACTGGAAGGAAATTCGGGGCCCGCTTCAGGACGCACTTTTGCCTCGGGCGGCGCCGGCTTGGCCGGAGGCGGGATCTTCCGACTCCTTTGGCTGACGCCATGGGCCAACCGTGTGTTTTCGTGGCGGACAGGTGAAACCGGCGAAACCGTCGGACTAAGGCGGTGACAAATCGAAAAAAACCGCCATGCTAGCGGCCATCCGGCAGCTACGCTGCTTGGATAGCGGGTGGGCCGCCTGTTCGGCCCGCCACCAAAGCAGATCGAAAGTCGAAAATAACCGATGAAAAAGACCAAGAATTCCGCCGGCGCCGCTTCGCGCGTTGCCGAAACCAAGAAGCCTGTTGTTGCCGCCAAGCCCGTCGCGGCGCCCGCCGCCCCCAAGCCGGTCGCAGCGGTGAAGCCCGCGAAGAAGGCCGGTCCGCAGCCGACTCTCATCGAGGCCAACATCGACGTCGGTTTCGGCAACACCCTCTACATCCGCGGCGAAGGCCCGGGACTGAATTGGGATCGCGGTCAGACGATGGAGTGCCTGAAGGATGATCTCTGGTCCTTCAGCATCGAAGCCGCCGCCAAGCCGATCGTCTTCAAGTTCCTGATCAACGACGAGACGTGGTGCAACGGCGACGACTATGTCGTCGAGCCGGGCAACAAGATCACCCTCGTCCCGACGTTCTGACGTCGCTTCCCCACGCGCGACGGCCGCAGGTTGCGGCTGTCGCCACTGTGGACCGCCGGTCGGACCTCGACCGGTTTTGGCGTACCGGCCCGGCCGAAAGGTCCGGGCCGATGTGTCTCTGATGTAGGCAGATTGCGGACGGGAGTGCTTGGCGGAGCGACGAAGCCGAGCCCCGTGCGCGCCCTAGTCGGGATTCAGCTCAAGCAGTTTCGAACGCACCGCAGGTAGGGGATCGCCGCAGTCGGCCAACTGGGCGGTGCTCCATTCCTCGGCGCGCAGTTCGATCCGCGAGAACGGGACGGGCAGGTAGAAATGGTCCCAGCTTCCGAGCCGCCAGGCCTTGGCGAAGCGCATCCCCACGAGGATTGTGTTGGCGTCTGTTCTGCGGGCGAGGATGACGCCGCCGCCCTTCAGATCGTAGCACGGGCCTCGAGGGCCGTCGGGCGTGATGCCCACATCGTCGCCCTGCTGAAGCTTCTCGGCGAGGCTGTGCAGCGCCTCGCGGCCGAACCGGCTGCTCGAGCCGCGTACGGTATGCAGGCCGACGACCTCGAAGAAGGCGGCGAGCCATGCGCCATCCTTGCTTGCGCTCACGAGGGCGTACAGGCGTTTGCCTTTGCGGAACCGGCGGTAGACCTCGGCAGCGACGAAGAGGCGATTGTGCCAAAGTGTGAAGACCGCCGCGCGATCCAACCGCCCCATCACGACGCGCGTGCGCTCGTCGAGCTCGAAGCGCAGCGTGCGGCACCAGAGGCGGACCAGCAGGCCAAGAGGCCACAGCAGCAGGCGTCGCCAGCCGACGATGGCATGGATGCGGCGAGGGCTGGGCGGTTGGTTCTCGGTCACGCACAAGCAGTAGGCGAGCCGGCTGTACCGCGGCAATGAAACTTCCCGGAAGACACGCCCTAACGCTCGACCTTGCCGCTGCCGGTGGCCGCGCTGATCAGCTCGGCGAAACGCTCGACGGAGAAGGGCTTCTGGAGAAAACCCGAGAATCCGGCTGAACCGGCGTGATCCACTGTTTCAGGAGTGGCGCAGCCGCTCGAAAGCACGGCCGGCAGCCCGGGGCGGATCTCCCGTAGCGCCTGCAGGCACTCGAATCCGTCCATGCCCGGCATGGTGAGATCGATGAGGGCGCAGGACAGGTTGCCGGCGTGGAGCCGCGACAATGCCACGGCCGACTCCCCGTCGGGAGCGGTGATGACCTCCAGCCCCAACCTCTGTCCCATGCGCTCGGCGATGCGCCGCACGGCGTCCTCGTCGTCGACGACCAGCAACAGGCCCTGCAGCGGCCGCGCGGCCGCCGGCAGGGCCGGCGGCTCCGGCTCGGTGGCGGTGTCGCCGGGCGCGCGTGCAAGCGGTAACAGGACTCTGACGACGCTTCCGCGGCCGGGCAGGCTGTCGACGAAGATCGCGCCGTGGTGCGAACGCACGATCCCGAGCACGACGGGCAGCCCGAGCCCGCGGCCGGCGAAGCGTGTGCTGAAGAATGGGTCGAAGACGCGCTGGACGGTGGCGGCGTCCATGCCGGAGCCGTCGTCGGCGACTTCGATGAGGATGAACGGCTGCGGCGCCGGCTTCTCCTCCAGCCGGCTGGCGGCGAGTTCCTCGGCGGTGCAGTGCTCGATCAACCCCGTGCGCACCTGCACCGCGCCGGTGCGGCCGGCGGGCATGGATTCGGCGGCGTTGGTGACGAGGTTGACGAGCAGCTGGCCGATCTGGTCGGGATCGGCGTCGATCTGTGGCAGCTCGGGGTCGAGTTCCAGCTCGAGGGTGGCGTGGCCGGAGATGGCGGCGTGGAGCAGGGGGCGCTGTTGCCCGACGATGGAATTGAGGTCGAGCTGGCGGCGCATGGGTTGTGCGCGGCCGGCGTAGGCCAGCATCTGGTGGGTGAGATTGGCGGCGAGTCGGGCTGCGGTGACGGCGTCGTCGATGAGGGGGATGGCGGAGGTGCCCGGGGGGAGCTCCGTGCGGGCGAGTTCGAGGTTGCCGAGCACGCCGGTGAGCAGGTTGTTGAAATCGTGGGCGATGCCGCCGGCGAGGACACCGAGGCATTCGAGCTTCTGGCTGTGGTGGAGCCGGCGTTCCAGCTCGAGGCGCTCGGCCTCGGCGCGCTTGCGGTCGCTCAGGTCGAAATCGAGGCGGTAGAGCTCGGGGCCGGCGCCGGCGGGGTTGACGACGGTGTGGCTCGAGAAGACGGAGACGAGTGTGCCGTCCTTGCGCTGGAGCTGCAATTCCGCGGGCGGCAGCGGCTGCCCGGTGTGCAGCATCTGGTGCAAGGTCACGCGCATCTCGTCCTGGAGCGGGGGTGGTGCGATGAGGGCGACGAGATGGCGGCCGACCGCCTCCGCGGCGGAGTAGCCGTAGAGGCGCTCGCTGGCCTCGTTCCAGTAGCGCACGGTGCCGTCGGGGCCGCAGCCCTGCACGGCCACGGTGGGCATGCGCCCGAGCAGCAGCCGGAAACGCTCCTCGCTGCGGCGCGAGGCCTCCATGGCGCGCTCGGTCTCCGCGGCGAGCGCCTTCCGGCGGGAGATGTCCCGTACGGTGGCGAAACAGCGGCCGGTCGAGGGGCCTCGGCCGGCGCGCAGCCCGACCTCGACCCAGAGGTCGCGGCCATCGGCGGTGCGGGCCAGCCATTCGAAGAGCTGGGAATCGGTGGTGTGGGCGTTCTCGAGCCGGCTGCGGGCGGAGGCGGCATCGTGGGGCGGCGTGCCGGCGCAGAGTTCGCCGAAGGTGCGGCGGCGGAGCATGTCCGATTCGTATCCGAACATGCGGCATGCCGCGGCATTGCCGTGGAGGATGTTGCCGGAATCGAGCTCGAGGATAAGGATCGCGTCGGAGACGGAGTCGAGCACCTCGTCCCAGGCCATGCCGGCGACGCCGGTTCCGGAGGGGAAGGCCTCGAGCCGGCGGAGCTCCGGTTCCGCCGAGGAGGCTGTGGGGACTGGGCGGGACGGATTCATCGGCGAGGAATCCGACAGGTGTGCCGGGAGAAAGTTGCCGTCCGGACGGGCGGAACGGGCGCGCACCGCCCCTTGCGCCGGCCCTGGCTGGCCGGCCGAAGGCGCATTGGGACGAGGAATACCCGGTAGTTCACGGGCGGGGCAACGAACTGGGGGAAGCTGAGTGCGAGGGGCGGACCGGGGCAAGCCCGTTTCCGCTCCGGGGCGACGGCTCGGGTCCGGCTTGCCGGGCTGTGGGATTGCCGCAGGCTGGCGCATCCATGATGCCCAGTTACCAGGCCGAAACCGGGTCGCCGCCCGGCCGACGATGAGCGCGTTTGTTCCTCCGGGAGACTGCCCGAACTGCGGCGAGCCCGTGCCGGCGGGCGCCGCGGCGTGTCCGCATTGCGGGGCCGACGAGCGCACGGGCTGGAGCGAGGAGACCTACCTCGACGGAGTCGAACTTCCCGGCGAGGAGCCGGATTCGGAAGACGGATGCACGTGCCGACGTTCCGGCGCCCGTATCTGGCTGACGGGCGTGCTTGCCGTGGTGCTGGCGCTGATGCTCAGCGGTGCCTGGTGGCTGCTGGTGCGCTGAGCGCGCCGGCGCCGCGTTTCGCGCTGGCGGACGTCCGGTTTTCTGCTGGAGTGCCGGCGCTGACACAAACCTCTACCCCGATGAGCAAACAGGCGAGCTGGCTGGGCAAGGAGAGCGAGCGGTGGGTGCGCGAGAGCATCGTCACCGCTGAACAGGCTGCGCGGATCCGCGCGCTGTACCCGGAGGCGAAGGCGGCGGCACCCTGGGGGCTGATCGTCTTCTGCGGGCTGGGTGCGGCCATCGTGGGCCTGGGCCTCATCCTGCTGCTGGCCTACAACTGGGACGCGATCCCGAAGCTCATCAAGCTCGCGCTGATTCTGGGCGGGACGGCCGCCGCGCACGGCGCCGGAATCTGGCTGCGCTGCCGCGACGGCTGGCGCGCGGGACTCTCCGAGGCGTTCTTCCTGCTCGGTACAATGCTCTTCGGCGCTGGCATCTGGCTGGTGGCGCAGATCTACAACATCGACGAGCACTATCCCAACGGCTTCCTGTTCTGGGGGCTCGGCGCCCTCGCGCTGGCGTGGGCGCTCGAGTCCGTGCCTCAGGGTATCCTGGCGACCGTGGCACTGGTGGTCTGGGGCCTGAGCGAGTCGATCGGCTTCGACCGCGATCTTGGGTGGTCGGTGGTGTTGCTCGCGGTGGGGGTGGGCCCTCTGGTGTGGCGGAAACGCTCGGCGGTGCTCGGGGCCGTCGCGATCGCCGGCGGGTACTCGCTGCTGCTCGCCAATGCGGGCAACTGGGGCGGTGGCAGCGCGGCCTTCGGCGCGGCGCTTGCGTTGTCGGTGGCGCTGATCGCGGCGGTCCGGCTGCGGCCCGCGGACGAGACGTTCACGCGGCTCGAGAGCGTCATCCGCTTCTATGGCTGGGCCGGGTTCCTGGTGTGCACCTATCTGCTCGGTTTCGACCGGTTGTCCGGCGATCTCCTGCACTGGCGCGATGGGGCGGGTAGCTCGCTTGAGTTGCTGGCCGCCTACCGCTGGGCGCCGCTTGGGCTTGCCGTGGTGCTGTGGGGCCGGCTGCTGATGCAGGCCGCGCGCGGCGAGTCGACTCGCGTGCCCTGGGAGGAGTGGCTGTGCCCGATCGGGCTGTTGTACTGCACGCTGCTCGGGGCGACCGGGACGACGCACGAGACGCTGTTCGTCTCGCTCGTCTTCAACCTGGTCCTCCTCGGCGTCTCGATGATGTGGATGGTGCGCGGGTGCCGGGATGGGCTTCTGCGCGAGACGGTGCTCGGCTCGGTGCTGCTGGCGTTGCTGGTGCTGGCGCGCTACTTCGATCTTTTCGACAGCCTGGCGGCACGCGGGCTGGCGTTTCTGGTGCTCGGCGGGCTGCTGTTCGCCGAGGGCTTCTTCTACCGAAGAATGCGCCAGTCCGGTGAACGCGAAGGAGGTGAGTCATGAGAGGCCGGGTGATTTTCGCGATCGTGGCGGCGCAGGTGGCGCTGCTGGCGTTCATGGCTGGGCAGCGCGAATGGGTGTCGCTGACCGGCCGCACGGTGTGGCTGCGCACGGCACCGGTCGACCCGATGGATCCGATGCGCGGGGCCTACGTGCGACTCAACTACGAGCTTTCGCGCGTGCCGCGGGAGAAGTGCCGCGACGGGGTGGCCGCCCGGATGGACGAACTCGGAAAACTCACGAGAGCGGGCAACTGGGAGAATCAGCGCAATGTCGCAGCGGAGCTGCATGACCTCCCCGTCTACGCCATTCTGCGCGAGGGACCGGACCGGTCGGCGGAGTTTGTGGCGCTTTCGGACCGCCGGCCTGCGTCCGGAGTGTTCCTCCGCGGACGTGTTGGCGGCTGGAGCGACGGCAGTTCGGTCTCCGTGCGCTACGGGATCGAGGCTCTCTTTTTGCAGCAGAACCGGGCGAAGCGGCTCGAGACCGATGCCTGGAAGCGGACACGGGAGGAAGGCGTGAGACTGGAGGCTGAGCTGGCCGTGAGCAGCTCGGGACTGGCGGTGCTGAAGAGCAGCCGTTGGGAGCCGCTCGGGATCACCATCGAAACCGAGATGGGGACGCCCGAGGCTCCGGCGAACGTTGCCGACCAGGCGAGCGGTTCGCAGTCGTTGCAGATCGATCTCAAGAAAGCGACGCTGGCGCGTGCCAGAAGCGACTCGAATAACCGCCGTGTCGTGAAGTCTGTGACGGTGGAGCTGAAGAATCATGGCGAGCAGCCCCTGTCGATCTGGGTTCCGAGCGACGGCCGGTCGTTCCAGCTGGTGCCGCGCAAGAACTGGGGCGAGTCGCAGTGCCGCTGGGTTGGTGTCGACCGTGAGCGTGCGCGCCCAGCGCAGGGGGAGCTCGAGGTCTTGAAACCGGGAGAGAGCCGGAAGGTTCGGCTCGACCTCACGGCACCCGCCTGGGCGCTGCGCTATCGGGAAAACGAGAAAGCGGAGGAGACGGCGACCTCGGTCCCGGGGCTCGAGGCGTTGGAGGTGCGCAACTGGAACTTCCGGGTGGCCTATGTGCCGCCCGCGCCAGCCGAGTGCGCCGGCCTGCCGGGCGCGGAGCAGCTCTGGCGGAAGGAAGTGCAGACTCGTGGCTTCTCGCCGGATTCGGGCTGGGCGGACTAACCGCGGTGGCACGCGCGGCGTTCCAGGGCGGAACTGCGTAACCTTTTGCGCGGATCGCGGTTTACTCCGGCGGCACCAGAACATGCCGCTTTGAAACCGTGATTGCCGCCGCCACAGAACTCCGTGTTGCTCCCTCCCAGTCGCGTCCGGACACCAACCCGCCCGCCACTGACTCCGTGGAAGCTTCCGACCATGACCTGATGCTCGCTGTGCGTGCGGGCGACCTGCGGCGGCTCGGCGACCTGTTCGAGCGTCACCACGGGCCGCTGTACGGATTTTTCGTCCGCCTCACCGCCGACCGCAACGCGAGCGAGGACCTCGTGCAGATGGTGTTCCACCGTATCCTGAAATACAGGCACACCTACCGCGACGAGGGAAAGTTCTCCGCCTGGATCTACCATCTCGCCCGCAAAGTCCTCGCCGACCACTGCGCCGCCCGACGCGGCCGCAACGCGCGGCTGCAGGGCGGGGAGGGCGATGTCGAATGGGAGAGCCTGCCCGACCAGGGGCCTTCGCCCGCGGCCCGCGCCGTGCAGGCCGACGATGTCGCGCTGCTCGACCGCGCTCTCGCGGCCCTGCCCGAAGAGCAACGCGAGCTGCTCGTGCTGGCTCGCTTCCAGCATCTCTCCCACGAGGAGATCGCCCGGCTCCTCGACACCACCGTCGGCGCGGTGAAGGTGCGCGTGCATCGCGCCTTCGCCGCGCTACGCGAACGTTTTCTCCGGCTCCACCGCGATCCGTCGCCCTGAGCCTGCCGCCGTCACTCGCTTTCAATCGCACAACCTTCCTCCGCCCATGACCTGCGACTCCTTCCAGGAAGACTTTCTCGAGTATCGCGACCGGCGTCTTTCGCCCGAACGCGAGCGCGCCCTCGGCGAACACCTGCGCACCTGCCTGACCTGCCAGCGCGCGTGGGCCGACTTCCAGCTTCTCGACCGGGCCATCGCCCGTGCACCGGAGCCGCTGCCCAGCGAGAACCTTCGGCGCAACTTCTACGCGATGCTCGACACCCATCTGACGGCCCAGCGCGAGCCCGGCATCTTCGCTCCCGTGCGCCGCGGGTTCGCCCGCCTCTGGGCCGAGTGGGCGCCTTCCAGCCCGCTGGCGCAGGCCGCCGCAGCGGCGCTGCTCCTGGCGCTCGGTGTTGTTACCGGACTGTGGATGCAAACCCGCCGCGAGCGCGACGCCGACATCGCGGCGCTGCGCCACCAGGTCGACGCCGTCACCCGGCTTGTCGCGTACACGGCACTGGAGAGGCAGCCCGCATCGGACCGCGTGCGCAGCCTGCTCGCCGCCGACAGCGCCAGCGCGGAAGGGCTGGCCAAGCTCCTCAGCTCGCTGGCGCTCGACCCGAACGTCAACGTCCGCCTCTCCGCCCTCGACGGACTCTATCCCCACGCTGAACGGCCCGACATCCGCGCCGGTGTGCTCGCCGCGCTGTCGCGCGAGAACTCGCCGATCGTGCAGGTGGCGATGATCGACTTCCTCGCCGCCGCCCGCGCCACCGAGGCGCAGGGGCAGTTCGAGAACCTTTCCCGCGACCCTGCGACCAACGCGACGGTGCGCGCCGCCGCCACCCACGGTCTGTCGCAGCTCCTGTGAACCGGGCACTGCGTCGCCACTCCAATATCACTTCTCCATGAAACACATCCCCTCCCTCCTCCTGCTCGGCGCCATCGCCGTCGTCCCATTCCCGGGGCGGTCGGCCGCCGCCGATTCCGAACCGAACTCGACCTCCATCGCCTTCAGCAAACCCGACGCGCCCCGCATTGTCCGCATCGAGAACGCAAACGGCGACATCCACGTCGTCGGTGCGGATGTCGATGCCGTCACCGTGAAGACCGGCGCGGAGCCGATCGGTCAGGTGCCCCGCCGGGCCGATGGCCTGCGTGTGATCGCGGCGAACAACTCGTTCAGCCTCACCGAGCGCGACAACGTCGTCTCCCTGTCGCGGAATTTCGGCGGCAATGGTCAGAGCGGCTCCGATTTCGATGTCACCGTGCCGCGGGGTACGTCCGTGATCGTGAAGGGCGGCTTCGGCGGCGACGTGGCGATCTCCGGTGTGACCGGCGATGTCGAGGTGAGCCTCCTCAACGGCAGTGTGAAGCTGGAGAACGTCGCGGGCGGTGTGGCCGTGGATACGATGAACGGCGCGGTTTCCGCCTGCTATGCGGAGTTGCCGGCGGGGAAAACCCACTCGTTCTCCTCGATGAACGGGCAGGTCACGCTGTTCGTCCCCGGCGCGGCGAAGGCGACGTTCACCCTGCGAGCCCAAAGCGGTTCCGTGGCCACAGACTTTGACGAGAAGGTCCTTGTGACGCGCATGGAATCCGGCTCCGCCGCCGGTCCCGGACCCTATGGTGTGCAGGGCGGGAAGGATGCGGCCCTGGCCGGACTCGCCATCGCGCAGGAGGCTGTCGCCGCGGCCCGCGATATCGCGAAGGAGGTCGAGAAGGGGGAGAAGAAGGACGGCGACGCCAAGGCTGCGGGCGACGGTGCGGCCGATGGATTCCGAAAGGCGCAGAAGGCGATGAGCGTGGCTACGCGCATGGCGCGAGGCTTCCATTTCCCCGCTTTCGGTGGGCAGGTTGTCACCGGCGTGCTCAACGGCGGCGGGGTTGAGATCCGCGCGACGACGATGAACGGCGAGATCCAGATCCGGGAGGCGAAGTAGCAGGGTCGCCGTGCCCGGGCGGAGCGGAACTCCCGCTCAATACCGGTGCGGAATGGCCGATGTAGCACCGCGTATAGATTCGCGAGTCAGATGCGGGCAGCCGGGCGACCGGCTGCCTTTTCGTTTGGACCGAAGCCGGCAACCGCATCTCCTCGCTGTCGCCCACACGACCGCCCCATGCCCGAGACCAGCTCCGCCTCCGCACCTGCCGCACCACGCACGCCGTGGTCGTGGCGCCTCGCCATCGTCGCCGCGATCCTCGCGATTGGCGGCACCGCGTTTCAGCTGCGCGACCTGATCGGCCCGCGAGGTCAGGCCGTGGCCGGCATCTTCTGTTTCTTCGGCGTGGTCGCCGCATGCTCGGGCAACCTGCGCGCGGTGAACTGGCGGACGATCGGCTGGGGCGTGGCGCTGCAGGTCGCTCTGGCGTTGCTCGTCCTCAAGGTTCCGTTCGTCAACGAGGGGTTCAATGCCGCGAAGGTGGTCGTGCTGCGCTTCATCGACTTCTCCAACGCGGGTGCGGAGTTCGTCTTCGGCAACCTCGCCCGGCCGGGCGACATCGCGCTCAACCCCGGCAAGGAGTTCATCTTCATTTTCGCGTTCAAGGCGCTGCCGCCGATCCTGTTCATCTCGGCATTCTTCACCGTCCTCTACCACTACGGCGTGCTCCAGCGGCTCGTGCGGCTGATGGCGGCGGCGATGGTCCACCTCATGCGCACCAGCGGCGCGGAGACGCTTTCCGTGTCGGCCAACGTCTTCATGGGCATGACCGAGTCGCCGCTGATCGTGAAGCCCTACGTGCCGCGCATGACGCGGTCCGAGCTGTTCGCGCTCATGGCCAGCGGCATGGCCCACATCTCCGGCGGCATGATGGTCGTGTACATCAACTACGGGGCCGATCCCGTGGCGGTGCTGACGACCTGCATCATGGCCTGCCCGTGCAGCCTTTACCTGGCGAAGCTCTTCATGCCCGAGACCGGTGTGCCCGAGACGGCCGGCACGCTGCGCACCGCACGGGAGAAGTCGCCCTACGTGAACGGCATCGACGCGATGACCGGCGGCGCGGGCGACGGCATGCGGCTGGCGATCAACATCGTCGCCATGCTCATCGTCTTCATCGCCTTCGTGGCGATGGCCGATGCGGTGATCGGTTTCGCGGCGCCCGGGCTTTCGCTCCAGAAGATCTTCGGCTGGGTGTTTTCGCCTGCGGCGTTCCTGATGGGCATCGAGCCGGCGGATGTGCCCAAGGTTGGCAGCCTGCTCGGTGCGAAGCTGGCGATCAACGAGCACTACGCCTACCTCGTGATGAAGGGCTGGCGCGCCACGGCCGACTACATGACGCCGCGCTCGTACACGCTTGCCGCCTTCGCGCTCACCGGTTTTGCGAACTTCGCCTCGGTCGGCATCCAGCTCGGCGGTATCGGCGGCATCGCGCCCGAGCGCCGGAGCGACCTGGCGAAGCTCGGGCTGCGCGCGCTGTTCGTCGGCTTCATGGCGACGCTGCTCAACGCCGCCATCGCCGGCGTGCTGCTGTCGTAGGCCGCGCTACGCCGCCGGTGTGCCGGCCTGTTCCGGCTGGAGCATGCGCGTCGGCGTGGCCTGCCGGCGCAGCCAAGCGACGTACGCCAGGAGCAATCCGCCGGCGGCGAGCAGCAGTGCAAGGGCCAGCACGGAACCGCTCCACCACCAGTGCAGGTAGCGCTGTCCAGAGTGTGGCGGGGCGAGTTCGATGTCGGCTTCGCGGGTGAGGTCGCTGGTGTCGACGAAGAAGGAGTCGCTGTCCGTGAGGTGCGGGTACGAGACGGAGAGCGCGATCTCGCACTTCAGGTTCCGGGCGGTGCCGAAGGCGCCGTCGCTCGGCAGTGCGAACTCGACCCATGGGGTGAAGCTCTTGGATTTCTCGGAGTCCTTGGCCGAGATGGAGTGCCCCCATGAGTTGTTGTTGGTCGTGGCCTCGGGGAAACGCTGCGCGACTCGTGCCCCGGGGATGGAGAGTCGCACCTTGGGAGAGCCGCGCCAGTAGCCCTGCACGCTCTCAAGCGATTCGTCCATGTAGAGGCGGACGGTGTCGCCGGGGCCGGCGACCGAGGGGAAAACGTCGGGGTTGCACGGCCAATGGCGAGCCAGTCGCTGCAGCTCGGGGAGCGGCGCCAGCACGATGGCGGCCAGCAGGCAGGCCGCGGCGGCACGGCGCAGCGGGGACTGGCGCAGCTGCAGGCCCGGCCGTGCGTCGAGAGAAGTGGCGGTGCTGCCGGAGCGCAGGATCCCTTGGGTGAGTCGGGTTTGCGCGAGCTCACGGTTGCGCGCGGGGTTGGCGTTGGAGTCTTTCCACTCGAAGAGCCAGTAGGCTAGGCCGACGGTGGTGCATACGCCCGTGACCAGCCAGACCATCCTCGCGGTCGCCAGCACGTCCTCGCCGAAGAGCAGCAGCGATCCGAGCGCGAGGACGAAGGCTGCGATGAGAACCCAGCGGTGGCGGAGATTCTGCCGCGCCGCGATCATGTCGGGCTGGTAATGGCCGCAGGCGGGGCATGGCTGCATCTCGACTGCGGTGGTCTTGAGCTTCTCGGCGGCTTTCTGGGCGGACGCGCCCGCCTCGCCGGGAGTCGAGCCGTTGCCGCGCGCGGTGCGCTTGAGCTCGTAGGAGTAGGTCTGCCCGCAGAAACGGCAGGTGTGCTCCTTCCAGCCGGAGAAGGGGAAACTGACGGTGTATTTTGGCTTGGCCATGGGTTGCAGGACCGCTCCGAGCGATGGAGGCGCGGAAGGAAGCGGGATGTTGCCGCGCACCACGCTCTGCGCAACGAACGAATGGTGACAAGACCGCGGGCGGACGCCTGGCCGGTCGAACGGGCGGGAAGCGGCATGGGCGAGGCGCGCGAGTGCTTGCTTGCCCGCCTCGGTAGACAAAACGCAGCGGCCCGTGTGGATCGCTGTGCGTGGAAGTCGGAGGTGTGACTGGAGCTCAGAAGCGGCGCTCGGCGACGAGCGCGGTGCCGAGACCCTGTGCGGTTTACGCTGCTGGCAGCGGTGCGGAGCGGCCGAGGGCGCCGGCTCCGGTGCGCGTCATGCGCCGTAGGCGCCAGCGCTGGTCGGCGGCCACGATGTAGCCGGCGCACTTTGGCGCGCCGCAGCGGCAGGGGTTGTCGGCCCACTCGTGGAAGGGGAAACCGTAGTCGAACGTGAGCTCCTGGTCGGGGAGGATGTCGCGCTCGGCCACGATCCAGATCCGGCCGCGGCGCTTCTCCGAGAAACAGTTCGGCTCGCAGGAGTGGTTGATGAAACGGCTGATGTTGCCGCCGCGGCTGCCGTCCAGGTCGTGCCGGCGGTTGAGGTCGAAGATGTACGTGCAGGCGTTGTGGCCGCGGCGCACGCGTTCCAGTCGGGCGGCCTCGCGGCGTCGGCTCTCGGTCTTCGTGATGCGCTCGCCGGTGTATTCGACGATCACATGCCCGGCGGGGATCGCCACGCGCGCATAGACGCCGTGCCCGTGGATGCCCGAGCGGCGGCGCTGGATCAGCACTGCCGGCGGGACCGGAAGCTCGTCGGACCGGGAACAGCGTCTCGTGGAAGCGGGAGCGGTGGGCTGCATGGCAAAACGGTCAATCAACCGAACCGTTGCGCGTGCAGGCAAAGGAAATTTCCAGCAGCCCGCTGGACTCACAGATCCGAATGTCCGCGCGAGGGCGGTTCCCCGCCCGGCACGCGTCCGGCGGAGTCATACCGTGGAAAGCTGGGGCGGGCCGTGCCCGGTCCAGCGGCGGCGGGGAGCGGGGTACCGGTGGGTGTCGCGGAGCTCGAGGGCTCATTTCTCGGAGACGGCGTAGTCGTTGCGCATTGGACCGGGGGCGAGTTGCTTGTGCCAATAGTCGGCGAGCTGGCGGCCCGGCTGCAGGCTGGGCGGTCGGGGGGCGCGCCACGCGCGTCTGTGGCGCAGGCTGAGCAGGGCGGGGGAGCGACGGTCGCGCTAGACGTACACGCCGCCGCCGAGGAGGCGCTCGCCGTCGTGGATGGCGAGGATCTGGCCGGCGGCGAGACCGCGCTGCGGCTCGCGGAAGGTGACCAGCGCGGTGCCGTCGGGCTGCGGCTCGAAATGCATGGCGACGCGCGGGTCGCGGTAGCGCACGCGGCCTTCGAGGTCGCGGGCGGTCGTCACCGGTTCGCCGATCCAGCTCAGCGCCTGCACGCGCACGGCGGTGGTGTGGAGGCCGAGGGCGGCGGGGCCGTCGAAGTCGACGAGGAGGGCGCGGTCGGCGGCGCGCTTGGCGACGACGACGTAGGCCTTGTTGTCGGTGTTGGAGGGGATGCCGATGCCCTTGCGCTGGCCGAGGGTGAAGAGGTGGAGGCCGCAGTGCTCGCCGAGGACGCGGCCGTCGGTGGCGCGGACGATGGGGCCGGGGGCGTCGGGCACGTAGGCGCGGAGAAAGTCCTGGATACGGACCTGGCCGATGAAGCAGATGCCCTGGCTGTCCTTCTTGGCGGCGTTGGGCAGGCCGGCGGCGGCGGCGAGGGCGCGGACCTCGGGCTTGGTGAGGTGCCCGATGGGGAAGCGGGCGGCGGCGAGCTGGTCCTGCGAGAGCAGGGCGAGGAAGTAGGACTGGTCCTTGTTCTTGTCGGCGCCTTCCCAGAGCTGGAAGGAGGCGAGAGGAGCGGAAGAGGAGTCGGCCGCGGACGGAGGAAGGGTGCAGCAAGACTGCGCCCCTACCGCAGGTGTGGGGGCCGTGTTGGGCGTGAGCTCCACGCGGCGGGCGTAATGGCCGGTGGCGACGGCGTCGAAACCGTGGTCGCGGGCCCACTGGAGAAACACGCCGAACTTGATCTCGCGGTTGCACATTACGTCGGGGTTCGGCGTGAGGCCGCGCCGGTAGCCGTCGAGCAGGTAGTCGACGACGCGGGAACGGTACTCGTGCATGAGGTTCACGACGCGGAACTCGATGCCGAGGCGCTCTGCGGAGGCGCGGGCGTCGTCGATGTCCTGCTGCCAGGGGCATTCGCCGACGATGTTGTCCTCGTTGATCCAGTTCTTCATGTACGCGCCGACGAGCTCGTGGCCTTCGCGCTGCAGGAGGAGCGCGGCCACGGTGCTGTCGACTCCGCCGGACATGGCGACGAGGATGCGCATGGTGATTGGGCCAACGGTGGAAACGCGCGGCGGCGAGTCCAGCGGAGAAGCGTGGGGCGGGCGGGCGCTGCCCGCGAAAGAGCCACGCGAGTTAGGGAGCTGCGGGTTGCGAGAGGCTGGCATCCCAGCAAACGGCGGAAGTGCAGACCCGAGCGTGGCGTGGTAAACAGAACAGCCGGGGCCATGGCCCCGGCCGGAGGTGCCGGCCTCAACGCGACCGGCTACAAGGCTTCGGAATCGGCTCTACTCGACCAGCCAGCCCAGCACTTCGGTCATGAACACGGCGCTGTCCTTACCCCAGTAGGTGGTGTGGGCGGGATCGTTGGGGACGCCGGAGAGGCGCTCGCCCTCCTTGGTGCCCATGTGGAGGGTGGCCATGCCTTCGGCCAGCACGATGATGCGGGCGCGGCCGACCTGCGCATACGCGGCGAAGGGCTCGGCGGGCTTGCCGTGCTTGTCGAGGCGCCAGGCGAACGCGGTGCCGCCCTCGACGGCGCGGCCGCCGCTGTAGGGAAGCTCGCGGTCGGCCTTGTTGATCGTGCCGGCCTTCGCGATGGCGCCGCAGTTGTGGAGGTACTCGGTGTCGGCGGTGAGTTGGAGGCCGAAGGGGGCGATGATCTCGTTGACCTTCGTCTTGGCGAGGGACTGGCGCTGCTCCTGGTCGAGCATGAGCAGGAGCGAACCGCCGGCGCGGACGAAATCGACGATGGCGGAGCGCTCTTCGGCGGCGATCTCCTGCGAGGGCGCGCGGAGATAGAGGAGGCGGATGCCCTTGAGCTTCTCGGCCGTGATCGGCTCGGTGGAGGCGACCACCTCGAGGTTCAGTGAATTGGCCGTCTCCGACACAGCGCCGCCCATCGCGAATTCCCCGTGGGCCTGGTCATAGTAGAGGCGGCCTGCTGGCTCGGCGAACGTGGACAAAGCGGGGAAGAGGCCAAGGAGGAGCAACAACGAGTGACGTAGCATAGGGGACGGGGTGGATGAGACGGGTAGAATCCCATGGATAAGCGCTTTCCCGCGGCAAGTTCCAGGATCCCTTGGCGGCGCCGGAGAAGAACCGCGTTCCAGCAGGCACGCGGCTGGGCTGAAGCGAAGGGTAGGCCGCGTTCCAGTTGGTACGCGGCTGGGCGGAAAGCCGCGAGGAACGCGGCTGGGCTGGCGGTTTCGGAGCGGGAAAATACTGTTGAGACCCGATTCCGGTCCGGAAACCATCCACACCCCTGCATGACAGCGCGCCGCCCCACGATCGCCCAGGCTTGGCTCGAGACTCCCGACTCGGGCGTGATCGAGCTGACGCGCGACTGGTTCGGCAAGACCCCGCCGCCCCTCCAGCTTGCGGCGCCGCAGCGGCCGTTCCGCGCGCTGCGGCCGGTGCCGGGCGTCTTTTTCGCGCTGGAGACCGGCTACTTCGTGAGCAACCGCCAGGAACTCTGGTTCCTCGTCGATCCCGAGCGGTTCCCCTGGCTCGACCCGAAGACGACGCAGCTCTACGTGGCCGGCGACTTCAACGGCTGGGGACAGGCCATCGGCCGCGCCGAGTGGCAGCTCAAGCTCGAGGACTTCGGCGGGCAACTCGTCTTCATGCTGCGCCGCCCGGCCGACGCGATCCTCGCCGCCGGGCGCCAGCGCTTCAAGTTCGTCACCGCCGAGCAGCACTGGGTCGACGTCCCGCCGACGGCACCCAACGCCGTGCGCGACGAGCAGGGAAATCTCAACTACACGCTCGATCCCGACCGCACCGGCCAGCACCGCTTCCAGTTCGAGACCGCGCTGCCGCTCGACCTCTCGGAGAACCTCGCCGTGGTCTGGAGCGACGCCGACGGCGAGCAGAAGGTGCCGCTGCGGCCCGACGGGTTCTTCTATAAGATCCGCTCCGATGTGCGGCTGGGCGCCGTCGTCGAGGGCGACGAGACGGTGTTCCGCCTCTTCGCGCCCCGCGCGCGCCGCGTCCGGCTGAAGCTTCTGGAGAAACTCGACCGGCCCGACGACGCCGTGTTCTTCCCGCTCGAGTCCGGTGCCGACGGCGTGTGGGAGCTGCGGCTCGACCGCGAGCTGCACGGCTGGTTCTACTGGTTCATGGTCGAAGGGCCGGCCAACGCCTTCGGGCTCTTTGACCGGCAGTTCCCGATCCTCGACCCGTACGCCCGCGCTGCCGTGGGCCGGCTCGGGCCGGGCATCGTGCTGGCCGACGAGACGTTCAAGCGCCCGGAGCCCTTCCGCACGCCGCAGTGGCAGGATCTCGTGATCGCCGAGGCGCACGTGCGCGACCTCGCCGCCCACGCGCCGATCCCGCTCGGCGCGAAGGAGCGGCTCGGCTTCGCCGGACTGGCGAAGTGGGTCGCGTCGCCGGATTTCTACCTCAAGCGCCTCGGCGTGAACGCCGTCGAGCTTCAGCCCGTCCAGGAGTTCGACAACCGCACGACCGACGAATACCACTGGGGCTACATGCCGGTGAACTGGTTCGCGCCGGCCAGCGCCTACGCCAGCGACCCGAATAACGCCTCCCAGATCTCGGAGTTCCGCGAGCTCGTCGCCGCGTTCCACCGACAGGGCATGGCGGTGATTGTCGACGTCGTCTACAACCACCAGGGCGAGCCCTCGCACCTGATGTTCGTCGACAAGCACTACTACTTCGACGACGGTGCCGACGGCTCGCTCACGAACTGGAGCGGCTGCGGCAACGACTACCGCGCCGCCTCCGAGATGGCGCTGCGCCTGATCGTCGACAGCTGCACGCATCTGATCCGCGCCTACGGCGTCGACGGCTTCCGGTTCGACCTCGCCGAGCTGATCGGGCTGGAGCCCCTTAAGCGTATCGAGACCGCGCTGAAGAAGGTGAAGCCCGACGCGATCCTCATCGCCGAGCCGTGGAGCTTCCGCGGCCACCTCGCCGGCGCGCTCGCCGACACCGGCTGGGCCTCGTGGAACGACGGTTACCGCAAGTTCCTTCCCTCCTACGTGCGCGGCCAGGGCTCGCGCGAGGGCTTCGAGTACTATCTCAAGGGTTCGCCGTGGTACTTCGCCAAGTGGCCGGCGCAGACCGTCAACTACACCGAGTCGCACGACGACCGCACGTGGCTCGACGGGATCACCGAGCATGCCGACGGCAACGGCTACACGCCCACCGCCAACGACCGCCGGCGCACGCACCTGATGTGCTCTGTGCTGATGGGCTCGATCGGCATCCCGATGTTCGCCGCCGGCCAGGACTTCCTCCGCTCGAAGCACGGCGTGAACAACACCTACCTGCGCGGCGACCTCAACGCGCTGGAGTACCGCCGCATCTTCCGCTTCCCGGCCACGCACCGCTACTTCGCCGACTGGATACGGTTCCGCCAGAGCGAACGCGGCCGGCTGCTGCGCCAGTACAACCGCCCCAGCGAGGGCTTCTTCCAGTTCCGCTTCGCGCCCGACGGCACCGCCGCCGCCGTGGTCTACAACGCCGACCTCTCGCAGGGCCGCACGCGGCTCATGCTCGCGTTCAACCCGCACCTGCACGAGGTGACGATCGCGATGACGGATCTGCCTCGCTGCACCTGGCGCCAACTGGCCGACTGCGAGCACTTCTTCACCCGGCACGATGCGGAGCCGGCGCTCCCGCTCAACGGCGAGCTCTACTTGCCTCCGCTCGGCAGCGGCCTGTGGATCGCGGAGTGAACGGCGGAATTTTCGATTCTTGGTTTCCGATTTTCGATTGGGGACGGAGGGGCGCGGTGTTGTTGCGCGATCGATGGCGCCTTTGAGGGAGAATGTGAAAATCTGGAACTCAGGAAATCAGGACGGGAGTTGCGGCGGTGCCACCTTGTAGCCGGCCGCGGTGAGGCCGGCCTTCTTGTGGCGCCGCTCGCGAGAGCGGCGATCTGTGTGCGGCGGGTAGTACCGGGCAACGTCTACGACCCGCTTGGGGGCAAGCGGGTCCACCCGCAGGCGGGGGAATCGCGGCGGTAGGGACGTCTCTCTCGCAGATTCTTCCGCAGGTAGAACGAGACGTCCGTTCGCCCGGCCCGCGTCGGACGCGGTGTCGGCCACAGGCTCGCGGTTGCGGCGGTTTCGGAGAAACCGCCCTACCGAGGAGGCTCAGTTTGCCGTTTGGAGCCCGCACAAAGTCCTTTCCGCGGCGGGCGGGTGTGCCTACGAATCGGGTACCCCGTTTACCGCATGCGCTTCCACACCGGACTGTTTTCCCTCGTCTCGCTCTTTTCGATGGCCGCGCTCGCGGCGCCGCTGCGGGCGCAGGAGGTCGGCGACATCGCGACGGCGCAGCAGGTGGCGGCGGCGAACAACGCCTTCGGCGTGGCGCTGTACCGGGAGTTCACGCAGGTGGAGAAGGGCAACGTGGTGTTCTCGCCGTTCAGCCTCTCCAGCGCGCTGGCGCTTACGGCGACCGGTGCGCGCGGGCAGACCGAGAAGGAACTCTGGCAGGCGCTGCAGCTCGACCTGCCGCGCGAGCGCGTGGCGGCGGGTTATGCGGCGATCGCGGCGGAGTTTGCCCGGGTCACGCGCGATCCGGATCTGATCAAGCTCACCGTCGCCAACGCGCTTTGGCCGCAGCAGGGCTGCACGCTGAAACCGGAGTTCCTCGACGTGGCGCGCCGGCAGTTTGCCGCCGAGGTGGTGCCGCTCGACTACGCCCAGCCGGCCGTGGCGGCGGAGCGGATCAACAAGTGGATCGCGGCGAAGACGGCGGGTCTGATTCCGAGTCTGGTGGGACCTGCGCAGTTCGGGCCGTTGACTCGGCTGACGCTCTGCAACGCGGTGCATTTCAAAGCGGCGTGGGCGAACGAGTTTTCGGAAAAGGCGACGAAGCCGGAGCGGTTCACCTTGCAGGATCGGACGTGCATCGAGGTGCCGACGATGAAACGTACGGCGTGGTTCCAGATGGCATCGGCGGATGGCTGCCGTTTGCTTAGGATGCCGTACGCCGTCGGGGCATTTGAGTTTGTTGTCGTGTTGCCGAAGTCGTTCGACGGGCTCGGCGAGATCGAGCGGACGCTGGACCGGCAGCGGCTCGAGCGCTGGATTGAGCGACTGGAGGCTGCGAAATCGCAGTATCTCGCGCTGGAGCTTCCGAAGTTCAAAATCTCGGCACAGCCGGATTGCATGGCGGCGTTGAGCCGGTTTGGCGTGAAGGCGGCGTTCGATCAGGCTGCGGCCGATCTCTCTGGGATCTCGAGCGAGTCAGGCTTCTCGGTCGGAGCTGTGTTGCAGAAAGCGGTGATTGATGTGAACGAGCAGGGGACCGAGGCGGCGGCGGAGAGCGTTATTGAACTGGTCGCTTTCGGTGTCGGAGAACCCAAGCTGCCGACGCCCAAGCCCTTCAAAGTCGACCACCCGTTCCTCTTCTTCATCCGCGAGACGCGGACGGGCGCGATCCTGTTCCTGGGGCGGATCGTCGATCCGCGGGCGGGGTGAACGGGCGGAATTTTCGATTTTGGATTTCCGATTTTCGATTGGGGGCGGAGGCGGCGGCGAAGTCGGAGAGAATGGCGGCGCTGGAGAGCGAGCGATGGCGCTCTGGAGAGAATGTGGAAATCGGGAACCCCAGGAAATCAGGACAGTGTGCCGGTGTGCGTATAGCGACGCTCGTCAGAGCGTCGATCTGGGCGCGGGTCTGGAGCCCCGTACCACGCGTGAGGCGCTGCCGGCGTAGCGGCGTTCGTGAGAACGCCGAGGATGGGGTTGATGCCGCGGGTCGATGCGCTCACGCGCATCGCTACGCCGGAACGATGCACGAAAGCCTTGGCGGCTTTCGCTGCTATGGAAGCGTGACGTGCGCGTCGGAGGCGGAATGTGGGGCTGGTGCCTCGCGGAGCCGAAACGCTCACGCGTTTCGCTACGTGGCGGTCGCGGCGCGGGGTGCTGGGCGCTGGCGGCACCAGCGGCGAGGCAAGACGGAAGGGCGTTGCAAGACAACGCCCCTACGACGAGGGACGCCCTCAGCCCTTCAGGCTGCCTTTGGTGCTCGGGACCTTGCCGGCGTGGCGGGGGTCGAGCTGGCAGCAGAGGTCGAGCGTGCGCGCGAGGCACTTGAAGAGCGCCTCGGCGATGTGGTGCGGCTCCTCGCCGTACTCGATCTTCGCGTGGACGTTGGCGCCGATCGCGTTGGTGAACGCGCGGAAGAACTCCTTCACGAGGATGAGATTGAAGTCGCGGACAAACGGATGCGCGCACTCGGCGTCGTACACCAGCACGGCGCGGCCGCTCAGGTCGACGACGACGCGGGCGAGCGTCTCGTCCATCGGGAGCAGGAAGAAGCCGTAGCGGCGGATGCCGGCCTTGTCGCCGAGCGCCTCGGCGAAGGCCTGGCCGAGTACGATGCCGACATCCTCGACGGTGTGGTGGTAGTCGACCTCGACGTCGCCCTTGGCGCGGAGCTGGAGGTCGAACGACCCGTGGCGCGCGAAGAGCGTGAGCATGTGGTCGAAGAACGGGATGCCGGTCTCGATCTTCGACTCGCCGGTGCCGTCGATGACGAGCGTCAGCTCAATGTCGGTTTCGCGGGTGCGGCGCTGGACGGTGGCGGTGCGTTTCGGAGCCATGTGTCGATGGTTTTGAGGAGAGCGTTCATCTCCTCGTCGGTGCCGATGCTGATTCGCGCGAAATTGCGGGTCAAGGGATGACTCGGGAAGCAGCGTACGAGGATTTTGTTGGCGCAGAGGAAGTCGTAGAACGCCTTGGCGACCTCGGGGCCGGTGCGGCCGGCGGCGTCGCGCGGCTCGGCGAAGACGAAGTTGGTCTGCGACGGGTAGACGAACCAGCCGAGGCGCTCGACGAGCTCGCGGCGGAAGCGCTCGCGGGTGGCGCGGATCTTCGCCACGAGGGCGTCGTAGTAGGCGACGTCCTCGAAGGCGGCGAGGGCGGCGGTCTGCGCGAGGCGTGAGACGTTGTAGCTGTCGCGCACGCGGTCGAGCAGGTCGATGACCTCGGCGTGGGCGAGCGCGTAGCCGATGCGCTGGCCGGCGAGGCAGTAGACCTTCGAGAAGGAGCGCGTGACGCAGAGGTTCGGGTACTGGCGGACCCAGCCGGCGACGTTCGTGTCGGCGAAGGGCGCGTAGGTCTCGTCGGCGACGACGAGGCCGCGGAAGCCCTCGATGACGGCGCGCAGGTCGGCCTCGGGGAACCCGACGCCGGTGGGGGCGTTGGGCGTCGTTAGAAACAGGATCGGGGCATCGGAGCGCACGATGGCGTCGACGGGCAGGCGCAGCTCGCGGGTGAACGCGACTTCCTGCACGGGCGCGCCTTCGAGTCCGATGAGAACGGGATAGAGCGAATAGCTGGGGACGGTCCACGCGCCGGCGACCTCGGGGCCGCAGAAGACGCGCACGAGAAGATTGAGGATGTCGTCGCCGCCGTTGCCGATGCAGACGTTGGCCGGGTCGAGACCGTGGCGCTTGGCGATGGCGGCGCGCAGGGGCGCGCTGGTGGGATTCGGGTAGAGGCGCAGCGAGGCGCCGTCGGCGCCGATCTCGCGGCGGAGCGCCTCGACGACGCGCGGGCTGGGCGGGTAGGCGTTCTCGTTGGTGTTGAGTTTGATCCAGCCCGGTTCCTGCGGCTGCAGGCCTGGCACGTAGCCCGAGAGGGCAAGGATGTGCGGACGGGCGCGTTGGACGATGGGATTGGCGGACATGTTCTCTCGGGGGAGACAAACGGCACATTTCCGCCCGGGCAACGGGCAAGTGCGTGGGCTGGTGGCGCCGCGGCGCGGCTGTGCGCGCCGGCCCCGCTACCGGGCGAGCAGCGACCGCAGCGAACGCAGCGGGGAGGCCAAGATCGAGGGATAGGCCTCGCAGGGAGTCCAGCAGTTCGGGCAGCCGCCGCAGGTGATCGTCCGGCGCACTCCGACCTGCCGCGCAGCCTCGACGATCGGCTGCAGCCTGAAACCGTGGTCGCGGATGTTCCCCAGCGGTTTGTCCCAGATGGAGCAGGGGTAGACTTCGCCGCGGGAGGAGAGGTGGACGGTGGTCTGGAGGGCGGCGCACGGCACGCCGGGACGGTCGCCGGCGAGGTAACGGCGCGCTTCGCGGCGGTAGATGCGCTCGACGGCGCGCGCGATGAGCGCGGTGTGCGCCTTGGGCTGCGCGGCGAGGGTCTCCAGCGCCTCGGCGATCTCCTGACGGTGGGCGGGTCCGCCGAAGCCGTCGGTCCCGGCGCACGCGGTGTTGCCGTAGTAGTGCTGCGAGAAATGGGGGATGTTGGCGTGGAGCTCGGCCCAGTCGAGCGGCGCCTCGCCGCGGCGCTCGAGTTCGGTGTTCACCGCGGCGAACGTGTCCTGGACGAGTTGCGCGGAGCTCAGGCCTGCGGAGCCGGTGTGTGCGTGGAGCGTGAGGCCGACGAAGGTATTGCGGGCGCCGATCTGCGCGCGCACGGCGGCGTAGGTCGCGACGGCGTGCGCGAAGTCGCGGTGGATGCCGCGCAGGCGGTCGTTGAGGGCGGGCGGGCCGTCGATCGAGACGGTGACGACCAGACGGGCGCGGATCGTCTCGTGCAGGTGCAGGACGGTCCGGCGGATACGCTCGGTGGCGAGCCCGTTGGTCGGGAAGTGGACGAGGAGGAGGTCGGGGCAGTTGTCGGCGAAGGCCTTGACGACTTCGAAGAAGTCGGGGCGGTCGGTGGGTTCGCCGCCGGTGAAGTCGATCCAGTGCAGCTGCGGATTGGCGGCGGCCAGGCGCCAGATTTCCGGCAGCGTGAGCTCGGAGGCGAGGGCGCCGGGGGTGTCCTTGGTTTTCCAGATGTCGCAGTAGGTGCAGCGCGAGAAGCAGCGCCTGGTGACGACGAAGACGAGCTTGGTCGGCCGGCCCGCGCAGCCGAGGGCGGCCGCCAGTGTGCGGCCGGCGAAGCGACACCACGAGAACGGGGAGCTCATGGCGCCTCGGATGCCGGATTCTCGGCCGGCGCGGGCTCGGGTGCCTCGTCGGGGAGCGGGAGGCCGTTGGGCATCGGCGGCACGGGGCCGTGGTCGAGGCGGTAGAGGACGAAGCGGTAGTTCTCGAAACGTCCCTCGCGGACCGGTTTCCCGTCCGTGCACCGGACGAGGTCGGACATCGTCTCGGCGATGTCCTTCTGGGCGTTGGCCCAGTAGTCCCAGTGCAGGTAGATGCCGCCCGGATACTGGCGGGCGAGCTCCGGCATCTCCTCGCGGATCAGCCGATCGACCGGACCGGGCTGCGCGGCGTTGCAGCCGAGCATGGCCCATACGCCGGTGCTTGAGCAGACGACCAAGGAACCGCGGGGCAGCTCGCGGGCGGCCTCGCGTATCCAGTCGATGTCGGCGCGGGCCTCGCAGGACTCTCGCTCGAGGGTCGGCACGTAGCTCATCGCCGAGAGCCAGTTGAGCAGCACGGCCGCTGCGGCCACGCCGGCGAGCGCGGGCCGGCGGCGGAGCCACGACCAGAGCGCCGCGGCGCCGATTCCGGCCAGCAGGGCGACGGGGGCGGCGGAGACGACGGCGTAGCGCGAGCTCGCGCCGTAGTGGTAGCCTCCCGCGTAGAAGAGAACGAAGATGCCCCAGGCGATCAGCCACCACACGCCGGCGGCGAGGCCGAGCCGGAGATTGCGCCGCGCCAGCCAGCCGGCGCCGCACAGCGCGAGCACCGTGCCGGCCAGCGGGAACCAGCGGCCGGCGACGAAGTAGCCGAGGTTGCTGGCGAGGTTTTTTGCGAGGTAACCGGTGTCGAAACGGCGGCCGTCCGCGGCGCCCCAGTCCTCGGTGCGCACGGACCAGTGCTGGAGCAGTTGCGGCATCGCCAGCGCGATCGCCAGGCCGAGCGCGGCCCAGGTCGCCCGGTCGCGCAGGAAGCGCCGGTCGGCGGCGTAGAGCAGCAGCGCCACCACGGGAAAGACCAGGAGCGATTCGGGACGGAAATAGACGGCCGCTGCGGACGCCGCGGCGAGCAGCGTCGCCCCGGCGGGCGAGCCGGCTCCGGTGCGCCGGTCGCGCAGGGCGGCGTGCAGACAGGCGGCTGCGATGGCGGCGACGGTGGAGAACAGTGTCGCGGGCTCGACGGCGACGGTGTGGCCCCACCAGAGGACCAGCGGCGTGAGCCCCAGCGCCAACGCCGCGGCCAGCGGCGCGCCGTCGGGCATGCGGACGTGCATCGCGGACAGGCCGAGGAAGAGCAGTGCGAGAGCGAGGCCTACCTCGAGCCGGACGAGCTGGTGGGCTGCGGCCTCGGAGGCGCCCCAGAGCCGGAACCACCAGCCGAGGAGATAGGGGTGGCCGTTGGGCTGCTTGTTCACCCAGGCCTCGTTCATCTCGAACTGGCCGTACTCGACGCGGGCGTAGTTGGCGTACTCCAGCCGGCCGGTGTGGGCGAATGTCTGCCCGATCTGCATGTAGATATGCTCGTCGTAGAAGATGCGGTTGATCTTCGGCGCGAGCCCGCAGGCGGCGTAGCCGAGGGCGAGCAGGAGCCCGGCGCGCAGCCAGTGTTTCCGACCGAAGACGGTGCACAGCCGCGGGCGGAGCATCCACAGGGCGGCGATGCCGAGCACGGTGCAGGCGTGCAGCGCCCAGGCTGTCGTAACCGGTATCTGGGAGCGGATCGCCTCGACGTCGAGGGCGAGCACGGTCCAGCTCAGCCACAGCATCGCCGCGCAGAAGGCGACGATCGCGGAGGCGTACCAGGCGCGACGGGGCCAGCGGTGCTCGGCGGTGGGATGTGGGAACGAGGGAGAGACGGCGTCAGGTGGGGACTGGGACATGCTCCGGGACGTTGGTTTTGGAAAGGAGGACAGAGCCGAGGGCGAGGTGGCGCACGCCGCTCTCGAGCCAGGCGGCGACCACGGCCTCGGCGGAGTCGGGCATGGGCTTGCCGTGGACGTTGAGGCTGGTGTTGATGACGGCGCCGACGCCGGTGCGCGCCTTCACGGCGAGAAGCATCCGAGCCCAAGCGTCCGTCGAGTCGTCGGCCACCATCTGGGGGCGGCAGGAGCCGTCGGGGCCGATGGCTCCTGCGAGCGCCTCGCGGCCGGCCGGCGTGGTGAGGAAGCCGTTTGTCATGTGCCGGTTCACGTCGCGCTCACCGCGGAAGTCGGCGAGGAGCTGCGACGCCTCCGACTCGAGCATGGTCGGGCAGAACGGCTGGAACCAGACTCGGCGCTTGAGCCGCAGGTTGAGCGCATCGCGCGCGGCGATGCTGTCGGCCCGGGCCACGATGCTACGGGCGCCGAGTGCGCGGGCACCGAGCTCCATGCGGCCCTGTGCCCACATTACGACTTCGCCTTCGGCGACGAGATCGGCCACGGCCTCGGCGATGTCGGGCGGGCGGGAAAGGACGGCGCCGGAATCCCTGGCGACGGCAACGGCCTCGGCGCCGAGGTCGATGTGCTCGGGGCCGAGCCGGAAATCGGAGAATGGCGCCGGGCGCGTCCCCGCGACTTTGCGCCAGACCGCCAGTGCCGCGCCGAGCGCGAGGCCGCCGTCGCCCATGGCGGGGCAGACCTCGAGGCGGTCGATGCCGGGCGCGGTGCGGACCAGCCGGTTGACCTTGATGTTCGAGGCGACGCCGCCGGCGTAGCCGAAATTCCGGACGCCGGTCGATTCCGCCCAGCGGGCGAAGAACGCGGGGATGAAGTGCTCGAGGGTCTGCTGCGCCATGCGGCAGACCTGCTCGCGCGGGGTGCACCAGACGATGCGGGCGACCTCCGCGGCCATGCGCGCCGGCGGGATGCGGCAGGCGATGTTCGCGTGCCCGTGTTTGTCGGACCGGAGCTCGAACCAGGAGAGGAAGGGGTTAGTCTCGGCGGGCAGGTCCGCGGCGAAGGTGGCCAGCGCCATGACCTTGCCCTCGTCCTCGAGCGGGCGCATCTGCAGCTCGTTGGTGACGTGTTCGAAGAACAGGCCGAACGAGGCGGAGCCCGGGATCGAGACGAGCGGTTCGAGCTGCGCCCCGGCCTCGTGCCAGCGCCAGACCGAGCCGGAGGCGCCATCGCCGATGCCGTCGAGGGTGACGATGAGCGCGTCCTCGCCCCACTCCGGCCAATACGCGGCGGAGGCGGCGTGGGCCTCGTGGTGGTCGACGAGGAAGACGGATCGGGCAGGGACCTTCAGCGCGGCGGCGAACCAGCGGCGGGTCCAGGCCTTCCAAGCTGCGCCGGTGGGGAGCTGGGTGAGCGAGTATTTCGCGCGCTGGGTGAGGCCGGTGAGCGAACCGGGCTGCGTGAGCCGGCGGCGGACCTTGTAGTAGCGCTCTTTAAGTCCGGGCACGAGGCGAGTGAGCGTCTTGGCGGGGTCGGAGGTGGAGACGGCCCATGCGACCCGCCGCCCGGAGGCCTGCTTGCGCAGAACCTCCAGGCAACGGGTCGGTAAACCCACATCCAATTTGCGGCCGGAAAGGCGTTCCTCGTTGAGGGCGATCTGGACTTGTCCGTCGACGATCAGCGCCGCGCCGGCGTCATGACCGTCCCATACGCCGATGATAGCATCGAAATCGGTTTTCATCGTGCGAAAGGTTTGTACCGGCGTGCGGGCGAGCGGCGGTGACACAGGCCGGACAGCAGCGCCCAGCCGTAGGCCAGCCAGATCCGCGGGCTGGAGAGGGAGATCTTCGAGAAGCCGGCGGCGCGCGGGCGTTCGTGGGTGGGCACCTCGGCGATGCGGTGGCCGGCGGCCAGCGTGGCCATGATCATCTCCATCTCGATGGTGGTGTGGCGCGAGCGTAGGCCGAGGCTGCGGAAAACCTCGGTGCGGATGGCGCGGAAACCGTTCTGCGAGTCGGAGAGCTTCGTGCCGTAGCGGCGGTTGATCAGGTAGGTGATGAAGGCCGAGCCGGCGAGGCGCAGGAACTCGTCGCCGCCTCCGTGAAGTTCGTCGGAACCGCCGAGCAGGCGCGAGCCGCCGACGTGGTCGGCGGTGCCGTCCTCGATCGGGGCGACGAGAAGAGGGATGTCGATCGGATCGTGGGAGCCGTCGGCGTCGATGAAGACGCAGATGGGCGTCTCCACGTACTCGACGGCGCAGCGCAGCGCGGCGCCCTTGCCCAGACCGGGATCGCGGATGACGCGGGCGCCGGCGGCTGCAGCGACCTCGGCGGTGCCGTCGGTCGAGCCGCCCTCGACCACGAGAACGGTGCCGGCATAGCGGCGACAGCCCTCGATGACACGGACGATGGTGGCGACCTCGTTCTTGGCGGGGATGATGGCGGTGACCTGAGGATCGGGCGTCTCGCGGCCGACGTACAGATCGTCGAAGCGCAGGGTGCCGCGGCGGAGCAGGCGGGCGACGCGCAGCAGCAGGAACTGCCGCTCGTGCTGGCTGGGGTCGAAGATGTCGAGCGGCGCGAGCGCGGCGGCATCCGGCACCATCCCGAGCCAGGGCTTGGTTGGGTCGACGCGATCACGGTCGGCGGTCGCGGGCGGGCAATCCGGCACGCCGGTCTGGACGGAGACTACCATTGATAGAACCGGCCGCGGGCCGTGCGGAGTTTCTTCACCGAGCCGGGCGGACCGTCTTTCTTGCGCAGGTCCGAATCGAAATCGTACTTACGGAACTTGGGCTGGATGTAGACGGTGCCGGGCTGCTGGAAGGGCCGGCAGAACATCTTCGAGTCGAAGAGCCGGCCGAAGGAGCCCTTGAATGTCACCGTGCGCGGGTCGGTTGTCGTGCTGCTCCAGTCCTCGAGAAAACGAACCAGGTTCTGCGCGCCGCCACTGAACTGCGACGCGGAGGCCGGCGTGCTGCCGACCATGATCGCGGTCTTGATCGTGAGGTCCTTCGTGGCCTTGCGGGTGGTGACATCCGTGTTGGCGGCGTTGGCGTCGTTCCAGTCGGCCGAGAGGACGGTCATGGCATCCGCCATGAGCATCGCTTTGGCGGTGGAGCCGTCGGACAGAGCCGTGGTGTTGTAGTCACCCTTCACATAGAGGCCGCCGTTGGTGACGAGGGAGAAGCCGCCCTTGCCGTCGCTGCCGCTCTTGGGGAGCTCCGGAGCGTTGGTCAGGCGCACGGCCGACGGGGTGGACGCGGTGCCCTTCTTGAGGTTCACGTAGACCATGCCGTTGAAGCTGCTGAAGCCCGGTTTGCCGGTGCCGACCAGATCCTTGAGCTTTCCCACGTCGATCTCCGTGATCGTCACGTTGCGGCCCTCGCGCATGTCGTAGACATCGGTCGCGGCCTTGGTGACGACGGAGGAGAGTTTCGCGGTGACATCGACGGCGGAACCGCTGCTGTTGTCGGTGATGGTGATGCCGCCACCCGTGTCGACGGTGATGATGATGCCGGCTGTGTTGTAGGAGCGCTGGGCACCTGCGGCGAGGGAGTCGGTGAGGGTGGCGGGGTCGGTGTATTCGTTGGTGTTACCGGCGGAGGGTGGCGGTACGATGAGCGAACGATAGACGTCGTTGACCGTAGGG
>Ga0209098_1000787_pt1 | contig 32985 bp, 26 predicted proteins | sample AD_JPNHW1_MetaG_FD_184429 | JGI IMG/M metagenome (GOLD analysis project Ga0209098, IMG submission 184429) | Active sludge microbial communities of municipal wastewater-treating anaerobic digesters from Japan - AD_JPNHW1_MetaG (SPAdes) (version 2) | ecosystem: Engineered > Bioreactor > Anaerobic...
ATGCAGAATCTTTTAACTCCAAAATAAAACTATTTAGAGCAAATTTAAGAGGTGTAGTGGATACGGAATTTTTTCTCTTTAGACTTCATAAACTTTTTGCTTAGTCCCCAGAAAATTTATGTGACCCGTTTTATTGCAGCTAATTCAATCATAATTTAGAAAGTTCAGAAAATTTTTTGCAATACTTATTCAGAAATAACTATATGTGTATTTCTGCAAACGTGATGACTCGAATTTATTTTTGTAGTTATACTTTTTTAGAAATAAGGGGCGCTGGCAAAGCCAGCGCCCCTTATTTTTTTCGTTATTAATTTTTATTTACAAAGTGCCTTTACCGGTTCCAAACCATAGTATGTTCCTTCCTGTATTGCTTTCAGTACAGCGCCGCCGCCAGTGAAAATATAATATTTAGGATCGTCGAGAGCAACAATGTATAAACCGGGCAACAGTCGTTTTAATTCCTGCATCGTATCGCCACCGCCATAAAGTTTAACGGCTTCAAGATTATCGTCGATCAGTTCATCAAGCGCAATAGTGCCTTCATTGAAATGTGGCGTGTAACCCATTACTGCATTTACAAAAACTGTTCTTGCATTATGAAAAACATCAAGAACATTTTTTTCCTGGAACGATTCTTTTGCAACATCAAGAACATAATTCAATTTGCTTCCCGGTTTTAACTTACGAATATCAACTGTCCTGAATTGCCCTTCGATACGGCCTTCCATAGTATCCGATTCAACAATGAAAGGAAGCTCGATTAATTTTCCGGGATATTGTTTTGCAAAATCAACAAAAGCTTTTGCATGTTCCATATCTTCGGCTTCAATGCCCTTTATTTCAATTCCGTATTTTGCGCAGAGGTATGCATTGTAAATAACGCCGCCAAGCACCAACGAATCCGATACTTTCAGCAATGCATTCAACGAATCTATTTTTGTATCGAACTTCGCTCCTGCCACAACAGAAACAAAAGGACGCTCGGGTTGATAGATTCTGTCGAGGTTCTGTAATTCTTTCTGCATTAGAAATCCGGCATACGATGGCAAATATTTTGTTACCGAAACCGTTGATGCATGTGCCTGCCACGAACCGAAAGCATCGTTCACAAAAATATCGGCAAGCCCGGCAAGCTGGTATGCAAAGCGGTCGCCATCTTCACCTTTGGCTTCTTCACCGCTAAACCAGCGGGTATTCGGCAAATATATTCCATCGATTTTATCTTCTCTCAAATCGCGAATCATATGATTAATGGAAGTTTCTATTCCGGAATATCCTTTGGTGCCTCTTAAATGAAACTCAGGAACACCAAGCTTTATATGAAGTTTGTTTTGCAAATAATTTACAATAGGTTGAACCGATGAGCCATCATCAATTTTAATATCACCGGTTTTTTTATCTTTCGGACGGCCGACATGTGTCATTAAAATCAGTTTACCACCTTTGGCAATAATATAAAACAATGTTCCCAGAGTAGCATCAATACGATAGGGGTCGTGGATGAAACCTTTTTTTACTACGTTGTGGTCAACTCTTACGAGTACGATTTTGCCCTTCAAATCGGCATCCTGTAATAATTTGAATTTTATTTTTTCTTCCATGGTTTCATTATTTTTTATTGTCCTTGTTTTCTGTCTTTGGTTTTTCAGCAGGCTGCGGTGCAAGTTTTATTGAAGTGTAAGCTCCGAAAATCCAACCTTCTTTACCTTTGAAATTTATTTTATACCAGTAATCGGTTTTATCATCAATGGTTTGTTTCTCGCCTTTTTCAAGCACTTCGCAACTATCGCCTGTTTTAAGCTGTTTAATTCTTACCGCATCTAGTTTTGGCGCTATGCGCATGTTTACGTTAGAGCCTTGTATAGCTAATGATTTAGGAAAATATGCTTCTACTTTCTTTATCGAATCGGCAACAGCTTGTGCTTTTGCAAGCGAATCATTAATTTGTTTCTGACGTTCTTCTTCACTTTTCTTATGTGAACATGAAGCAAGCACAATTGAAATTACAATTAATGCAGTTGTAAAAACATTCAAATATTTTTTCATAAAGTGTTTTTTACAAATTTACAATTTAGTAATCAAAACAAATAATTATTACTCTATATTTTTTAATAAATTTTATTTTTACAAAAAAGAAAATATCATGACCGAAAATGAATTATCAAATATAGTTATTGGATTAGCGATAGAGGTTCACACTGCACTTGGACCAGGACTATTGGAAAGCGCTTATAAAGAGTGTTTATATTATAAAATAAATAAAGCAGGGCTATTTGTTGAAAAAGAAAAACCAATGCCATTAATTTTTGAAGAAGTAAAATTAGATTGTGGTTATAGGATTGATTTAGCCATTGAAAGAAAATTAGTTATTGAAATAAAAAGTGTTGAAGCGTTAAATGATATTCACCTCGCCCAAACATTAACTTATCTGAAACTGGGAAATTATAAATTAGGACTTTTAATAAACTTCAATGTTTTAAGATTAAAAGAAGGTATAAAACGAGTAGTTAATAATTTATAACCCTTTGAGAACTTTGCGCATGTCTTAGCGTTCTTTGCGGTAAATTTTTTAACCGCAAAGTATGCAAAGAAAAATACGCGAAGTACGCGAAGAGAATTTATTTTTTCAACTTTGTTTTTATTGCTTTGCTTTGTTTTTCATAGCCGGGCTTATCGAGCAATGCAAACATATTATTTTTATATGCCTCTACTCCGGGCTGATCGAAAGGATTTACATCAAGCATGTAGCCGCTTAGTCCGCAGGCAAATTCAAAAAAGTAAATCAGCGCACCCAGGTTTTTTTCATCAAGAACAGGAATTGAAATCTTGATATTCGGAACCTTGCCATCAACATGAGCAAGCATAGTACCCAACTCAGCCATTTTATTCACTTCATTCAGGCGTTTTCCCGAAATAAAATTCAATCCGTCAAGATTATCCTTATCATTTGGGATTTGCAATTTTTTCTTAGGGCTATCAATTGAAATCACCGTTTCAAAAATATTTCGCAAACCTTGCTGGATGTATTGTCCCATAGAATGCAGGTCGGCAGTGAAACTTACACTTGCCGGAAAAATTCCTTTGTTTTCTTTTCCTTCACTTTCACCATAAAGTTGTTTCCACCATTCAGCAATATATTGCAAACTGGGTTGATATGCTGCAAGAATCTCTGTTGTCTTTCCTTTTTTGTAAAGAACATTTCTTGCAATGGCATAAAGCGCAGCCGGATTATTTTCAACATCAACATTATTGCATAAATGTTTTTCCATTTCAACCGCACCCGAAATTATTTTTTTAATATCAATCCCTGCAACAGCAATCGGCAACAAACCAACCGGAGTTAAAACAGAATAACGCCCGCCCACATCATCAGGAATATCAAATGTTTCATATCCTTCCGAAACCGAAAGTTTTTTCAAAGCACCTTTTGCTTTATCGGTAATGGCAATAATACGTTTCTTTGATTTTTCTTTTCCGTATTTTTTTTCAATATGTTTTTTTATTAAACGAAATGCAATTGCCGGTTCTGTAGTTGTTCCTGATTTGCTGATAACAATTACGCTGTAATCTTTTTTATCGAGCAATTCCAGAAGTTCGGCATGATAATCTTCGCTGATATTATTTCCGGCATAAATAATTTTAGGAAATTTATTTCCTTCATCCAGGTTATTAAAATGATTTGATAAAGCATCGATCACTGCACGCGCACCAAGATAAGAACCGCCAATGCCAATAACGACAACTATTTCAGAATTCTTCGAAATGCGTTCTGAAACTTCTAATATTTTTTCTGTTAATGATTTATTTATTGATGAAGGAAGATTCACCCAACCCAAAAAATCATTTCCTTTTCCGGTTTTTCCGACAAGTGATTTGTAAGATGATTTATAATTTTTTAAACTATTTTTTATTTCTTTTTCAGCATTAACGCCCAATGCATTTGATATATCAACTTTAATTTTTGTCATCGTTCAAGTTTTTATTATCACAAATATAAATAAAGCATTTGAGAAAATAAATTCAAAAACATTTATCAACGATTAGATAATAATCTTTACCAATCTGTTAAAAATTCAAAAAAAATCCAATATTCACGCAATGATTTAAACGAACTTGAATTATTATATTTAATTTTGAATTGCAAAATAAAAAAGCGGGAAATTTATCCCGCTTTATTTAATAACCCAAAAAAACACAAAAATTATTTTAACACATTATATTCGTTTATCTTTTGTTTCGTAAATATACAATCATATTAATCTTCTTCTTTGTTAAATGAAGTTAACAAATGTTAAAATATGTTAAGCGCTGCGACACCAGAGATTTTTAAGCGTATCAAAGAAGTAATTTTGTATTAAATGAATAAGAAAGTTATTTTATTAGTCATTATTCTTATTACCATAGCATTAATTGGGTTGGTTGGAATTCAGATTTACTGGATACAAAATGCCCTGGCTGTTAAGGAAGCTAATTTCGACAGAAGTGTTAATGAAGCGCTTACCAATGTTATTTATAAACTGGAAAAACTGGAAGTTGCCAACAGGATAAAAAATAAAATTAATTTTAAAAACCCTAACACCAGCTTATACAATACTATTGATTCACTCAATAATATGTTCCTTGGCGAAATGGAATCGATGACCAATGATTTCAATATTCAGAAGGCTTCCTATATTAATTATACAAATAAACACTATTCTGTAGAATACACCGAAACAATACCCGGCAACATAATAAGGCATGTCGATTCCGGTTCGGTTACCATTACCAACAAGGATACATTAAAAAAAGCACAGGAAGTACGACCGGTTTCTGTTCCCGAATATTATTTCCCCACAAATCATTTTGATAGTATCAGCGATAAAATTGATAAATTCCTGAAAAAATCATTTCTCGTCAGCGATGTTTTTGAAGAAATGTTTAATTACAAGTCGTCACCCGATATTGAATCCCGAATCGATCCTGTGAAGCTCGATTCACTTATCAGGAATGAACTCGATGGCAAAGGGATTCATACAGATTATGAATACGGGATTTTCAGCCCGGTCAAAAATGAATTCATCATGGAAAAAACCGGTAAGTATCGTAATGAATTGGTGAATAAAAGTGTAGCCTTTAATCTTTTTCCAAGCGATCTATTTAAAGCCCCGGAATATTTACTTATTTATTTTCCGAATAAAGAACAATATCTTTTCACCCAAACAGGGATAATGCTTATTGTTGCCGCAATTCTTATCATACTTATCATTCTTTCGTTCATTTACACTATCCGCACCATCATTAAACAGAAACGGCTTTCGGAAATGAAAAACGATTTCATCAACAATATGACCCACGAATTTAAAACGCCTATATCAACCATATCGCTTGCCTGTCAGGCGCTGACAGACGACGACCTTATGAAATCGGAAATACTTTATAAAAATTATTTGCATGTAATAGGCGATGAAAATAAAAGACTTGGAGTAATGGCAGAAAAAATATTACAAACAGCCGTTCTCGAAAAAGGTCAACTTAAACTTAAAAAAGAACCCATTGATATTCATTCCATAATTCAAGATGTTATAAAGAACATCAGCCTGCAGGTTCAGGCAAAAAACGGGATCATCAAAACACAGTTAGATGCCAATAATAATATCATTAATGCCGACAGGGTTCATGTTACTAATGTTATTTATAACCTGGTTGACAATGCCAATAAATATACTCCCGAAAATCCTGTTATTACAATAGCTACCGAGAATAACGAACAGGGAATATATATTTCTGTTGAAGATAATGGTACAGGCATAAGCCATGCAAACCTTAAAAAGATTTTCGATAAACTTTATCGTGTTCCCACCGGAAATATCCATTCGGTAAAAGGTTTCGGGCTTGGATTAAATTATGTTAAGGTAATTGCCGAAATGCACGATGGAAATATTGATGTGGTTAGCGAATTGAAAAAAGGTTCAAAATTTACTTTATATTTGCCTTACGGAGAAACTAATAATTTATAGTTATGGAAAATACCGAAATAAAAATTTTACTTGCTGAAGACGATCACAATCTTGGGACCATACTCAAAGCATACTTAGAAGCTAAAGGATATCCGACAAAACTTTTTGTTAACGGGAAAGAAGCCTATGAGGCTTACGCAAAAGAAAAATTCGATTTCTGTATTCTTGATGTAATGATGCCGATAAAAGACGGTTTTACGCTGGCAAAAGAAATCAGGAAAACCGATAAAAAAACTCCTATACTTTTTCTCACAGCCAAATCCATGCAGGAAGACCGCATTGAAGGTTTGCAGCTTGGCGCCGATGATTACCTTACCAAACCTTTCAGCATGGAAGAACTGTTGCTTAGAATTAAAGCAATATTACGCAGGTCGGTTTCCGATGGTGGCGAACAAAATATTTTTACAATAGGAAAATATATTTTTGACTATTCACATCAAACACTGATGCTGAATAACGAATCGCAAAAACTTACTTCGAAAGAAGCAGAGCTGTTGAAATTGCTTGCCGAAAATTTGAATGGCATCCTCGACCGCTCCATTGCACTGAACCGTATCTGGAACGATGACAGTTATTTTAACGCACGCAGCATGGATGTTTATATTGCAAAGCTGCGCAAATACCTGAAAGACGACCCCGATATTGAACTGCTGAATGTTCATGGCATCGGCTTTAAACTGCTCACAAAATAATTTTTAAATAGCAATTAGTATAACACATTAATTTCTATTGATTGTCCTGTAAGGACAACCGCTTGGTAAAAAGAAACGATAACATTTTTACATGTGCCATCGGCACTGCCGCTTTAGTAAAAAAATTTTTTATTTAAAGTGTAGTGCCTATCTGCCTCGTCGGCAAGACTGGCGACACACAATTTATCGTGTTATTATAACTTTATAAAAAATATTTTCAAAAACTCTGTGCATTATGCATGGAGTTTTTTATTTCTTCAAAATTATTTTTCAAATTGAAAAAGATTTACATTTGAGTTGTAAATTCATTTAACTAAAATATCTGTATTAAAAGTAATCTATAGAAATAGTAAAGTTTTGTTATTTTTGTTTCTTTTATAAAAATATGAAGCTCTTAAAAAATAACGCCCCTCTTTCATCTCTAATCAAACAAATTAGAACTCTTGTTGAAAGTACACGAGAAAATGTTGCCAGAAATATCAACAAAGAAATTTTACAAACCTATTGGAAAATTGGAAAACATATTGTGGAATTCGAGCAAAAGGGAAATATAAAGGCAGGATATGGAAAGCAGTTGCTTATTAATCTTTCAAAAGAACTTTCTATTGCTTTAGGGAAAGGATTTTCTCGTTCTAATCTAACTTATATGCGACTGTTTTACATTCGTTATAAAAAAAGTGAGACAGTGTCTCACCAATTAAGTTGGTCGCATTATTTTGAGTTATTGAAAATAGATGATGATTTAGAACGGAATTTTTATCAACAGCAAACGATAAAAGAAAACTGGTCGATTCGTGAATTGAAAAGACATAAGACAAGTGCATTTGCACAAGGATGGTTTTTGTTTCAGAGGACACGTCTGACTTCGTCTGAACATCCACCACTGCAAGCAATACAGTTTCGTTAAACTCGATAAGTGATGAAAAATAAATTAATAATTTTAAGTTTGCTTTTTGCTGGATTATTATCTTGCAAAAAACAAATTGAAAAAGAAAGTCCTGAATTTATTGGTTATTGGTTTGTTTACCCTTATCATGATTATGGCTATATGTATATCAATATTGATAAAAATAGCAAAGCACATGTATATTCGGTTGACCAAGAAAATGAGAATGAATATAATTGGAGAGGTACAGCAAGAGCAAATAATAAAAAGTTATCCATAGGTGGAGTAAGGTATTTTAAAATTATTGAATATCCTCATCGTATAGATACTACTATTGAAAAATATGTTGTGTTTAATGTTTACGACAATACCAGAAAATTAGCAAATTGGAAAATGGTATTAGAAGGTTTGAAAGGTAGTTCAAATCTTAATGTCGGCACAAAAAGCTACTATAAAGCAGATTATTAGTAAAACAATAATTTATTTGCTATAGCTGCTTACACAACGGCAGCCAAAGCACAGTCACAACATCACAAAAAATTATAAAACAAAAAAACATGACCAAACAAGATTGTATAAAATTCACAAACGAAAATCCAATTTGTTACTTGGCAACTGCCGAAGGTGACCAGCCACGGGTTAGAGCGCTCGGATTTTGGTTTGCCGATGAAACAGGTTTTTATTTCCAGATAGGCGCAATTAAAGCGATGTACAAGCAACTGCAAAATAATCCAAAAGTTGAAGCATGCTTTTACAAACACGAAGGAATGATAGGAACCATGCTGCGCATAGCCGGAAAAATTGAATTTGTAAACGACCGCGCTTTAAAAGAGAAAGCTTTAAAAGACCGTCCATTCCTGAAAGATATGGGATTAAGTGTTGACAGTCCGGGTTTGATAATCTTCCGCATTGCGCACGGACAGGCACATTTCTGGACTATGGCCAACAATTTAAAACCAAAAGAGATTATTGAGTTTTAATTTTTTCTTTATATTTTATATTTGTCTTCTTCGAGAAAAAAAGTTTAATGTGAATTTAATTTTTTTCATACTTTTTCTTTATAAAAAGTAATAAGAAAAAATTTAATAATGCTTTTAAGTACCAATTTTAGAACGGAGTTGATAATGTAAATTTTTTTGAAAAAATAAAATTACCTAAGATTCTTATTGGATTTTTATGAATGTGTTATCTATTATTTTAAAAAAGGAAGTTGTCCTAAAAGTTAAAAATATTGAACCGCTAAGAGCGCTAAGATATCCGCTATGAAAGCAAAGTATTGTATAGCAAATAATTTTCTTTGCAAACTTTGCGTAATTCTTAGTGGACTTTGCGGTTAATTTACTTTTTAAACAATCTCTTATAAATAATTTTTACCTTTTAATTTTTTGTCGAGGTATCTGATGTTTTATCATCAACAATTTTCATTTCTTTAATCAGGTTGGTTGCGCCGGCATATTTATCAATCACAAAAAGCACATAACGAATATCAACATTTATGGTGCGTTGTAATTCGGGGTCGTAAGCAATATTGCCACTCATAGCTTCCCAGTTCCCATCGAATGCAAGACCTATCAATTGTCCTTTGCCATCAATCACAGGACTTCCTGAGTTTCCGCCGGTGATATCATTATCTGTCAAAAAGCAGGTATGCATTTTACCGTCAGCATCGGCATACTTTCCGTAATCTTTGCTTTTATATAATTCTTTTAGTTTTGAAGGAACTATAAATTCATCGTTGGTGCTGTCTTCTTTTTCCATGATGCCGTCAAGCGTAGTGAAATAATTATAATGAACAGCATCGGCAGGATAGTAGTCCAATACTTTTCCATATGTCAAACGCATGGTTGAATTTGCATTGGGATAGAATTTTTTGTCGGGATACATTTGTCGCAAACCCGCAACAAACAAACGATTCCCTTTACTCAAAGTATTGTTGGCTTCAGTAACTTTATCCGATAATTCTTTATATTTTTTCGAAACAGAAAGCATCAGTTTAAAAGCAATATCATTTGCCAAAACCTTTTTATCAGGACTGTTCAGGAATGCATCCAATTTGCCCTGGCTAACAAAAATTGATTTTGCAAAAACATCGGCAGCATATTTAGTAAAATCGTTTTTATATTTTTTCTGAATCTCTGCGAAGATATCAGGATGATTATCTATGCTGATATCATTATTAAACATGGTAAGCATTGCAGCTAAAACTTTCTGGTCGGTAGCAGCATTGTAATCTTTAAAAAATCTTTTTACAGCAGGTTTCAATGTTTTAATAGCCTTATTGATTTTAGCTGTATCAGGATTATCTTTAATGTATTCGTTATACAAATTCTCAAAACGACTTGCAATTGAGATCACTTCACATCCACGCAACAAACCTTCGGTAAAATACACACGGGTTTTAGTATATTTTGTAAGTTCGGCATAAGCGTTTTTAATATATGTTAAAGCATCGCCGTATTTTGTTTTGTATTCATCTTTTGTTGCAAGCCATTTCTCAAAATCATTTTCAATAGCTTTTTTCTCATCGTAAACTTTCAGTCTTTTCAAGCCTTTGCTCTGACCTATATAATATTTCCAATAGTTTGAAATGGATTTATATTTCGAAGCATATTTAATTCTTACTTCTGCGCTTGCATCCATATCTTCTTTCATGATCGATAATCGCTTATCCCTTATTTTTACAATTGAAGGATTGAATTGTTCAAGAGCAAGTGTAACGCCATATGATGTAAGAAAACGATCGGTAGTTCCCGGATAGCCAAGTATCATAGCAAAATCGTTGGTCTTAACGCCGCTTATCGAAATCGGTAAAAAATGTTTGGGTTTCAAAGGAATATTGTTTTTTGAATAAGGCGCTGATTTTCCATCAGGACCGGTATAAACGCGGAAAATGCTGAAATCGCCTGTGTGGCGTGGCCACATCCAGTTATCGGTATCGCCGCCAAAACTGCCTATTGACGAAGGAGGAGCGCCAACCAAACGAACATCTTCATAAACATCATAAACAAAAAGATAATATTCGTTTCCATCGAAAAAGCCTTTCACGCTTGCTTTGTAAGTAGTTCCTTCAATCGCCTTTGCTTTAATTTTTTCAATCAGCTCATCAACTTTTTTACTTCTGTCTGTTTCGGTCATTTTATCATTAAGCTCGCCCAGAATTTGTGATGTAACATCTTCAATTCTTACAAGAAAAGTAACTGTAAGCTGATCATTTTGCAACTCATCTTTTTTATCAAGCGCCCAGAAACCATTGGTCAGGTAATCATGGTCAATTGTACTGTTAGCCTGAATCGAGCCATAACCACAGTGATGATTGGTAAGGATCAAACCCTGGTCGGAAACAACTTCGCCGGTACAACCATTGCCAAACTGAACAATGGCATCTTTAAGGCTCGAATGATTTACACTATAAATTTCTTCGGCTGTAAGTTTGCAGCCCATCTTTTGCATGTCAACATAATTAAGCCTTTCGATAAACAAAGGAAGCCACATGCCTTCATCGGCTTTAACACTAATGTTTGCAAAGCCAACAAAAAGTAAAATTGTAAAGAAAAATTTTTTCAACATATCACAGAATTTTTTTAAATTAACAACGTATAACTTTATTGTGTTGCAAATAAAATACTTTTTAAGAAAAGAAAAACTATTTTATTCTTAATTTTAGACTTAGAATAACGCCTTGTAGATAAACATATTATTTTAAACCTTAGAACAATAAGCGATTCATGATCGAAGCACGGAAAATATTAATAATGTTATGCTTGCCTGTTTTTTTCATGATATCGTCATGCAGTCATAAAACTTCAATACATAAAGAACGTTTCAGCGGAATTCAAACAGAACAGAGAAATTCAAACAACAAAGATTCATACAGCAGAAATTATTATCACGGATTAAATGCTTTCCGAAACAGAAAAAGCGGAAGAGAAAGTTTTGGAGCTCCTTTAAAAAGGATTCATGGATCAAGTGAATTCGACAGTAAGAAAAGAAGAGTTGTCCCAAATAATGAGAAAAAAGGAAAAGATAAAAATAGTTTCTCAAGAAAAACAAGACAGAACAAAGGCTCGTACGCCTACGACTCAAAAAAGAAACGTGTACTGAAGAAAAAAGGATCTATATTTTCCAATAAAAACAAAAAAGAAAAAGAAACCTCAACATTTACAGGCGGTCATATAAAAAAGAATAAAAACCATAAAAAAAATAAATCAATACGTGGAATGGGAAAAAGTAAAAAGAAAAAAGGTACCCGCGAAGATGAACTTTTTAACCCGGGAATGGGGCTAAAAATTAAAAAATAAAAAAAGTGTTTTTCTTGGTAAAAAAAATTAAATTTGCTTGTATAATTTTTCAAAGCAAACCTTACTCATTTGAAAAACATTCTTAAAACATATAACCAGTTAAAAAAACAAAATCTATCGCCCGAACAAAGCGAAATAATTGAACGGGAAATGGAGCTTTATAAAAAAGCTAAAGAACGGGGAAAAAATACAATCAATAAAATGTACGTTTATCAAGGGCTTTACGATACAACTGATTTTGATATTTTCCTGAATTTTATTCGCTCTGTCAATAAAAATGTTTCATTACAAACACTGGAAGATTTATTGGCACGCGACAAAAAACGTGAAGAAGACGGACTTCCTCGAAGAATAAAAATCGGCAAATTCATCAAACCCGATAAAAATAAAAAAGAACAGATTGTTGTTGTTCCCACTACTACCGAACCTAAGTTTTATCACGATAATTCCACTACCGAAGAGTCCGAACAAACCGGGGGTTCAGGCGATGGCGAAGAAGGCGATATACTGGGCGAACAACCCATAAAGCCTACCGAAGGTGAAGGAGAAGGAACCGGCGCAGGACAAGGTGAAAGTGGCGATCATGATATTTCTTCCGATGCTTTTGATTTAGGAAAAATTCTTACCGAGAAATTTGAATTGCCCAACTTAAAAACAAAAGGTAAAAAAGTTTCGCTTACAAAATTCCAATACGACCTTACCGATAAGAACCGAGGATTCGGTCAATTGCTTGATAAAAGAACTTCGCTGAAAAAAATTATTCAAACCAATATTCTTCTTGGAAAAGCAGACCCTTCTGATATTAATCCCGATGATTTAATTGTAAATCCAAACGACAAGATTTACCGCATCATGTCGAAGGAAAAAGATTTTGAAGCGCAGGCAGTAGTATTTTTTATCCGCGACTATTCCGGTTCAATGCAGGGAAAACCTACCGAAGCCGTGGTTACACAACATCTCCTGATATACAGCTGGCTGATGTTCCAGTACCAGAAAAATGTTACGGTTCGTTTTGTGCTGCATGATACAGAAGCTAAAGAGGTAAAAGATTTTTACGAATATTATAAATCCGCAGTTGCCGGAGGTACCAGTGTTTATGCGGCTTATGAATATGTTGCCAATGTTATTGAAAAAGAACAACTGGCAAAAGATTACAATATTTTTGTATTCCACGGGACCGATGGAGATGATTGGGAAGAGAAAGGCGAAAAAGCAATTGATGCCATTAAACGTATGCTCCCATTACTAAGCAGGATGGGTATTACCGTAGCAAGAAATTCATGGACTGTAGGCGACAAACTTACCACGGTTGAACAATACATTGAAGACTCCGGATTGCTGGATGAAAAAAATAAATTGTTACGAATCGATTCTTTTTCTGCAGAAACGATAACAGAAGAAAGATTAATTGAAGGAATAAAGAAATTGTTGAGTTAAAAAATATGTTACAGAAACAATTTTATGAAATAATTGAGATCATTAAAAAGGCAAGATATAATGCCCTTAAAACTGTTAACATAGAACTTATCAATCTGTATTGGCAAGTTGGAGAATATATTAGCAAGCGCCTTAAAAGTGCCACCTGGGGCGATAAAACCGTAAATGAACTGGCAAGTTTCATTCAAAATAATCACCCTGAACTAAAAGGATTCAATCGCAGAGGTTTATATCGCATGAAACAATTTTATGAAACATATGTTTCTTCTTCATTTGTGACCTCAGTGTGGACGCAATTACAATTAACTGAAAATCAAAATATGGAAATTGTGTCCGCATTAGGGACACAATTAGAATTAAGTGATATACGAAATAGTATTTTAGTGAAACTAAGTTGGACACACCACAGAATAATATTTTCAAGGTGTAAATCGTCTGAAGAAATTGAGTTTTATGTAAAAATGAGCGTAAAAGAGAGTTATACCGCACGTGAACTTGACCGTCAAATTTCAGCGGGATTTTTTGAACGAACTATGATTGGAAATCAAAAAAACACACCTGAACTGAAAGAAAAATATCCTGATGCTTTAAATATTTTTAAGGATAATTATATTTTTGAATTTTTAAATTTACCTGAAGACCACAACGAAAACGAATTACAGAAAGCATTAATCACACAAATGAAAAATTTTATTCTTGAATTGGGAAAAGATTTTTTATTCATTAGCGAAGAATATCGTGTTCAAGTTGGCAATAGTGATTATTATATTGATTTACTATTTTATAATCGAAATCTGCAATGTTTAGTAGCCGTTGAATTGAAAACAGAAAAATTTAAACCCGAATATTTAGGTAAGTTGAACTTTTATTTGGAAGCATTAGACCGAGATGTAAAAAAAATGAATGAAAATCCGAGCATTGGCATATTATTATGTAAAGATAAAGATATGGAGGTTGTTGAATATGCTTTAAGCAGAAGTTTGTCGCCAACAATGATCTCTGAATATAAAATACAATTGCCGGATAAAAAATTGTTGCAGCAAAAGTTGCATCAATTATTTTTATATTATGAATAAAAAATAATTATTAAGTCCAGATTCTTTTTCTGCCGAAACGATAACAGAAGAAAGATTAATTGAAGGAATTAAAAAATTGCTGAGTTAAAAAGCAATATCATTTTAGATGGAAAAGGTTAAAATAAAAAATAAATTGTCCATTAATAATGGATAATATTTTTTATTTTTGTTCATTATGAATGAATAATAAAATATATGCAAATTTCTGCTGAAATACTAAAACAAACTCTTGCCGACCAGCACAGCGCTTTCCTTAAAAAGCCGACAGGAATCGAAAGAGAAATTTTAAGCAGCATAAAAACAAAAATTAAACTTCCTCATGTACATGTTATAACGGGAATACGCCGTTGCGGAAAATCTACATTACTTCGCCAGATTGCATCCAAATTTTATAATGACCAGGATTTCTATTATATCAATTTTGAAAGTGAACGACTTTTAAATTTTAAAGCAGCCGAATTCAACAGGGTATTTGAAACGCTTCAAGAACTTTTTGGTGATAAAAATGTTTTCCTAATTGACGAAATTCAAAACGTCGAGAATTTTGAATACTTTGTAAGGCGCTTAAATGACGAAGGATATAAGTTTTATATTACCGGATCAAACGCTTCGTTGCTTAGCCGTGAAATAGGTTCGCGACTTACAGGCAGACATATCGACTCGGTTCTTACTCCATTTACTTTCGCCGAGTTTATTGAATTTAAAGGAATTCATATTAAAAATGAAGATCTTTACCTTACAAAAAACCGGGCAAGAATAAAAAAATATTTTTCGGAGTATCTTACAAATGGCGGTATGCCGGAGTATATAACCTTTGGCGATGACGAAATACTCCATCGTATTTATGAAGATATTATTTTTAAAGATATTGCCGTTAGACATGGTATATATAATATTAAACAATTAAAAGAAACTTACAGTTATTTAATAACTAATTTTTGCCGAAAGTTCAGTTATACTTCATTGAAAAAAAATATTAAACTCGGAAGTGTTACTACGGCTATCAATTATGTACAGTACATTGAACAATCACATTTCCTGGCCCTGATTAATAAATTTGATTTCAGTTTAAAAAAACAAATAGCAAATGAAAAGAAACCTTATATCATTGACAATGGTTTTGTTTCGAATATTGCTTTAAAATTAACCCAGGACAAAGGATGGCTACTTGAAAATATTGTTTTCAATCACTTGAATCGTAAGTACAAAGTATTTTATTTCAATAGCAAAAATGAATGTGATTTTCTAATCATGGAGAAAAATGAAATAAAAGCTGCTTACCAGGTTTGTAACCATGTTTCTGATGAAAACAGGAATCGGGAAATGGCTGGTCTTACTGAAGCTATGCAGCATTTTGGTTTAAAAAAAGGATTTTTTCTTACCTTTGATCAGGAAGAAGAAATAAAAATTGGAAGAAATAAAATTACCATTTTACCATTATGGAAATGGCTACTGAATACTAATTAATAAATTATCATTTTAAATAAAAATAATTTCATTTTGCAATTTTCTATTTGCCATCATCAATTTGAAATAAAAAACTGAAATGTACTTAATCGACCAGCATACAAAAAAAATAATGGAGGAATGCAAGGAACGTGCGCGTGCAGCAGGTCTTTCCTTTAATGACGAAACGCTGGAATACATTGTTACCAACAGGGACATGATTGGTCTTTCGCCGAAAAACATGATTCCCACACTTTACGACTATTGGGTACATGATGTGGAAGTGCTGAAAGAACAAGGAAAATACAAACTGTATCCTCATAATCCTTACGAAACAGTTATCAATTCGCGTCCTGCAATTTCTTTTTATAACGATAACAATCCCGACTGGCTCAACATCATGATATTTTATCATGTGCTGGCACACATCGATTTTTTTCAGAATAATATTCTTTTTGAAAAAACATGGAACGATGATTTTGTCGGATTGGCGTTATCCGATAAGCGTTTGATTGAATCGCTTCGCAGCCAGCATGGTCGATGGGTCGATTATGTAATAGAATTCAGTCGTGGCATTGATAACATTACCGGCTATTTCAGGGAATTACCAAAATACGATTTACCTGATACAATGAAACCTTCAGCTAAATTTACTTTTTACTTCGAAGTGTTTTTACAGGAAATTGTTAAAGTCCCGCAGCATGCTATTTTCAAGGAAATTGACCGATTCAATAACATTTTACAGCATAATCCAGAAATGGCTGAATCGGTTTTTTTTAATGAAGTTCAAATCAAATATCCCGAATTCCAGGCAAAGTTTGATAATAATAAACAGGCAGAGCATGAATCAACCGATGTGCTGGGATATATTATTAAAAACTCACCATTACTGAAAAAAGGTAAAAACAGCTGGATGTCATCAGTAATGTCAATTGTACGTAATACGTCCCTTTACTTTGGCCCACAGATCCGTAGCAAAATTATGAATGAAGGATGGGCAAGTTATTGGCACGATGAGCTTTTCCGTGGCGATGAACGCATCAAAGGACATGAAGTGGATTATGCAAGAATCAATGCCGGGGTTACATCATTATCAAGAGTAGGGTTAAATCCTTATGCCATTGGTATGCGATTGATACAGCATGTGGAAGATATTGCCAACAAAGGAAAAATAAGTTTTGATTTTCAGAAAATCGAAAATATTGAAGATCGCGAAAACTATAACAAACATACGAATAAAGGCAAAGAAGCTATTTTTAGTTTGCGAAAAAATTTCAGCGACTTCATGTTGCTTAATACTTTTATCGACCAGGATTTTATGAAAGAGCACGATTTATTTGTTGTTGAAAAACGTGCAAATACTGAACGGGGTGTTTATGAATATTTCATCAAAAGCCGTAGAGCCGAAGATTATAAAAAGATGATGCTGGATTCGTTATATCATCCTCCATATATAAAAGTGATACCTGAAAAAACTACAGAAGAAAATCTTTACCTGTCGCATTCTTTTGAAGCAAAACAATTATACAAACCTTACATACCCGATGTACTTTTAGGAATTGAATTTTTATGGGGAGGACAGGTGCAGCTGGAAACAACTGAAATAGTAAAACAGGAAACCACTTCCAATGAACCGGAAGAGCAAAAATATGAATACAGGAAAGTGCTGTATACCATGAAAGATAAAAATATCAGCAAAACCAATCTCTGATGGCAACACGGAAAAAGAAAAAAAGTATAGAGACCTTATCGGAGCTTGAACTCAGAGGACAAAAGCTGGAGGCAATGATTAACCTCAGCGAAAGCATGCGCGACAGGGAAAAAAGAGATTATGTGCATTTCAACGACTTTTTGCACATGGCTTCGGAAGAACCCGAACTTATTTTCCGCGATATTTTCCAGTATTTCCATGATATGATGCGTTATTATGTCCCTGAAGGTATTGACGAATATGAAAGTGAACATTCTGTCGGATTTGTTCATTATGATTTTACAAAACTTTTTATTGAAAATTGCGACGACCCTTTCTTTGCCGACAGGTTATTTGCAAACAGGCTGATGAACCTGGTGATGGGTTTTAAAAAAGGAATTCAGAATAATCATATCTACCTTTTTGAAGGACCTCCGGGAAGCGGGAAAAGCACATTCCTAAATAATATACTTTTAAAAGTTGAAGAATATAATAAAACCCGAAAAGGCTATTTTTATAAAAGCGTTTGGCGACTTGATATAAATAAACTCGGCGAATACAATATCAAGGGAATTGAAAACGTCGAAACAAAAGAAGTCATAGAATCAACAGGGAAAAAAGGCGGCATAAAAAAATTCCTTGATATCGCCTGTCCTTCCAACGATCACCCCATTCTGCAAATTCCAAAAGAATACAGAGCCGATTTTTTAAATGAATTGATTCCTGATAAAAATTTTAAAAAGAAATTATTCAATTCAAAGGAATACAGGTGGGTGCTGAAAGATAAACCGTGCAGTGTATGCAGTTCAATATATAATGTCCTTCTCGACCGCCTTGGCGAACCGCTCGAAGTATTCAATATGCTGCATGCACGAAACATTAGTTTCGACAGGCAATTCGGACGAGGTATAAGTATTTTTAACCCCGGCGATGCTCATTATATTGAATCTATCAAAGACCCCACACTCCAAAATTTATTAAACACCTTGCTTAAAAGCGATGAGGTCCGTTATGTATATTCTCATCTTGCAAATACCAATAATGGGCTTTTTGCTTTAATGGATATCAAGGAAAATAATATTAAACGATTGATCGATTTGCATGGTATCATAAGCGATGGCGTACATAAAGTGGATATGACAGAAGAACGAATTAAATCGCTTTTTCTTGGTTTGGTAAATCCTGAAGACAAAAAACATTATGAAAATGTAAAATCATTCCAGGACAGAATTACTCACATTAACATCCCGTATGTCCTCGACTACGAAACAGAGGTATCCATCTACTTCAACAAATTTGGCGCAGATATAAAGAAAAAATTCCTTCCGCTGGTCATTGAAAATTTCTGTAAAATTATCGTTGCTTCGCGCATGGAAAAAGAATCGTCAGTAATAAACAATTGGATAAAAGATAAAGATATTTATAATAAGTATGTTGACGATAATTTACTGCTGTTGAAAATGGAGCTTTTTAAAGGCATCATTCCTGAATGGCTAAGCGAAGAAGACATAAAGAATTTTACTAAAGACATAAGAAAAGACCTTATTGAAGAATCGGAAAAAGAAGGATTAAAGGGATTTTCCGGCCGTCAGTCGTTAAGTATATTCAATAAGTTTTATGCGGATTATACTTCTGCTGATAAGCTTATCACTATGGAAATGCTGAGTAATTTTTTCTTTGAAAATGAAAAGTTGAACGAAATGATTCCCGACAGATTTATTGAATCTCTTGTGGATTTGTACGATTATAATGTACTTCAGGAAGTGAAAGAATCTATTTATTATTACAGCGAAAAACAAATTTCCCGCGATATTTTAAATTACCTGTTTGCAATAAATTTTGAAGCCGGAACATCAGAAAATTCAATATATACAGGCGACACCATCGAAATTACAGAAGAGTATTTCAAAAATTTTGAAGCATTATTCCTGGGTTCATTAAGTACTTCAGAAGAACGCAAGGTATTCAGAAAAGATATACATAACGAATATGTTACCCATACCCTTTCCTATGAAATCAAATTACTGAAAAAAGATATAAAGGAAACAAAATTATTTACTTCTCTTTTTGAAAAATATACTCGTAACCTGAAAGAAAATGCACTTTCAAATTATTCGCAAAACGATAATTTCCGCAGGGCTTTAATGGATTTCAATACACCCGGGTTTAACTCATACGATAACCCCACTAAAGAAACCATCAAGCGTATGATTAATAACCTGAAATGCAAATTTGAATACAGCATTGATGGCGCCAAGCAAATAGCACTTTATGTTCTGGATAAAAAACTCGATAAAGTATATTAATTTATACTCGTTCTTATCAGGTTTGCAAAGGCAAAACTGTTTAGAACGATTAATACCGTTCAGAAAACAAAAAATATTTTTGCAAAACTCTTTTCTGTCGGTAAAATTCGTGAGCATTGGTGTTCGCCGCGACGAATTTGTGATAAGGAATTCATACCTTTGATTCGCATTAGTAAACACAGGTAAATACAGATAATGAAAAATGATTACTCCTGAATATCTTAAACCCGGTGATAATATTGGCATTATAGCAACTGCCCGAAAAATTTCCCTTGAAGAAATAAAACCTGCCATTGATAAATTTTTAGAATGGGATTTTAATGTTTTGCTGTCAAAAAATATTTTTGCACAAGAAAATCAATATGCCGGAAGCGATGCACAACGCCTCAATGATATACAGGAAATGCTCGACAATCCTGAGATAAAAGCAATTGTTTGTGCACGCGGAGGGTATGGAACTGTTCGTATAATTGATAAAATAAATTTTAATTCCTTTATTAAAAAACCAAAATGGATAGTAGGTTATAGCGACATCACTGTTTTACATTCGCATATTCATACGCATTATAATATTGAAACTATACATGCAACAATGCCACTGAATTTCCCTGCCGACAGGTCAGATAATGAAGCATTGGATTCATTAAAAAAAGTTTTGACCGGAGAAAAAATCAATTATTCCATAACACATCAACCTCTTTCAAAACCGGGAAAAGCGGAAGGAATTTTAGTTGGCGGAAATCTTTCATTATTATATGCGCTTGCAGCAACACCTAGTGATATCAATACTTCAGGGAAAATCTTATTTATCGAAGACCTTGATGAATATCTTTATCATATCGACCGTATGATGCTGCAACTTAAACGCAGCGGAAAATTGAAAAACCTTGCAGGGCTTGTTGTTGGTGGTATGACAGATATGAAAGACAATACGGTTCCTTTCGGAAAAACAGCTTATGAAATTATTCATGATGCCGTGAAAGAATACGATTTTCCTGTATGTATTGGTTTTCCTGCCGGACATATTGATGATAACAGGGCCTTGATTTTAGGAAGAAAAATCTCATTGGAAGTAAAAGATGAATGTTCTAAAATTATTTTCTAAAACCATTTATAAATCCAAACCTGTCATCTGTAAATAAATCTTACCATTTATAAATTCTCATTTTATTTTATAAAATATTCTGAATTATTTAGCTAAAGTTTTAAAATATCCTTTAGGCTATTTAAATTTACAATTGTTATAATTAGCAACGCCATTTATGGCGTTGAAAAAAAAGAACAAGAAAACGGGCTTTAGCCCAATCAAAAATTTATCATGGCTCAGCATAATGAACTTGGCAAAATAGGAGAAAAAGTAGCTCGCGAATTCCTGGAAGGAAAGAGATTCAAAATCCTCGATGTAAACTGGCGTTTTGCAAAAGATGAATTAGATATTATTGCCGAACATGATAATTTTTTAGTGGTGGTGGAAGTTAAAACCCGTAGCACATGGCAATATGGCGAACCTCATGAAGCGGTAAATCATAAAAAACAAAAACTTATTATCCGTGCTGCCGAAGCTTACATACAGGAAAAAGAAATTGACAAGGAAGTTCGCTTTGATGTAATATCAATTGTAATGTCGGGAAATGATGTTACAGAGCTTACACACATTGAAGACGCATTCTATGCCACAATGTAAAAAATTTATTCTCTCTTTAATGCAATCCTGAAAGTTGTTCCTTTATCAATCACAGAATTTTTTACAAAAATTTTTCCTTTGTGATATTCTTCAATTATTCTTTTTGAAAGAGAAAGCCCCAGTCCCCATCCCCTTTGTTTGCTTGTATATCCGGGCTTAAACACTGTTTTGAATTTCGATTTTGCCATTCCTTTTCCTGTATCGGCTATATCAATATTTACAAAATCACTTTCCACGGTTATTGTGATATCTATTTTCCCTTCACCTTCCATAGCATCAATCGCATTCTTACAAAGGTTCTCCATTACCCATTCAAAAAGATGTTCATTAAGCGGAATAATGTATTCATAATCTTTTTGCAGATTCACTGAAAATTGAACTCTCTGCGAGGTGCGCGCTTTCATGTAATCAACAGCATTGTTAATTACTTTTACAATATTTGTTTTCTCCAGCTTAGGCTGTGAACCAATATTTGAAAAACGCTGTGTAATAGTATTAAAACGGTAGGCATCTTTCTCCAGTTCACGAATCGTTTCTTTATCTACATTTTTTAATTTTAAAATTTCAACCCATGCCATAAGTGAGGATAGCGGCGTTCCCAGTTGATGCGCGGTTTCCTTAGCCATCCCAACCCAAACCTGGTTTTGTTCCGCTTTTCGCGATGTACTGAAAAGGAAATAGGCTACCAATAAAAATAACCCGATAATCAGGAATTGTATATATGGATAATATTTTAACTGCGTAAGTAAAAATGAATCTTTATAAAAAATAAAACTTTTTCCTATTCCCGAAAGTTCAATTTCAACAGGTTTGTTTTGCTGTTGCATGGATTCGATCATGCTGTTCAAATAATTCTTATCATCAACTTTGGTTGAATCGAGATTACCGAATGCAATGATTTTACTTTTTGTGCTGTCAGTTATAATAACCGGAACCGATGCCGAATTAATCACAACCTCCGAAATAAATGATTTGATAAGATCATCAAGAACCTGGCGCAACTCGGTGAAAAGTTTTGAATCTTTATAATACAGGTAACTTTTTTTCAAACCATATGAAACTATTATCGGATCATAAATGGTAAATTCTTTTTTCAAATCACCAGTAAGTGTTTTGACGCTATCGGTATTAAAATCAACATTTTTTGCAGCAGTAATGCTTCCCTCATCATCAATAAGAATTACCGGGATATTGGTATTACCTGAAATGATTTCGGAATAAAAAGTAAGGTCTTCCGTATTATCTGCTTCTATTAAACGTTTTGTAGCTTCGGCCCAAATCTCAACACGCTTACGTTCTTCTGTTTTTAATTTTTCAAAAAATATTTCGGTATATCTTACAAGAGATGCTTTTTTCTGAACTGCATCAGCCCATGTTTGTGCCTTTTCGCGCTCATCTTTTGCAATTTTTTTTACAAGAACATTAGTATACCAAAGCGATGCGCCCACTATAGCAAATGCAAAAGCCAACAGGAACCATTTCCAGTATTGTTTACGGTGATAAATATTAAAACTTTTTTTTGTCATACTGAATTACAACGCTTCTAATATATAAATATTATTTGTAATGCTGAAAATCTTATCGATAGTAGATTGCGGAATTACTTCAGAGACAAGTTAGCTATTTTGCTGAAAGTTTTTCAACAATGGAATCGTACATTTGTCCCACGTTCTTCCATTTCATTATTTCGGATGATTTGAATTTAATCTTGAAATGTTTTTCTATAGCAACCACAAGGTTAACATGCGATAACGAATCCCAGCCATCAACATCATTGGCAGTGGTTTCTTTAGTAATTTTTATATCGTTATCATCGAATACGCGACAAAATACGCTGTTCAGTTGTTCGAAAGTATCCATAGTTTGTTTGTTGTTTATCGTTGTTGGTTTGTTGTATATCCTTTTACCTTTATACCATATACCTCTATTTAGATAATGTCTTTCGTAAAAATTATTTAAATACAATATTACAATTTTTATTTCAATCAATTATTATCAATGACTTCCGCCTTTGCGGACAAATGACAATACATAATTTTACTCATCTAAAGTTGAAACATCTCCCGGGTCTTCGCCTTTATACCAGGCTTTCAGAACACGACGCATAATTTTACCGCTTTTATTTTTCGGGATTTCTTTTATTACTATTATTTCCTGTGGTGTTGCAATAGATGAAAGTTTATTGGCAAGATGCAATCGTATTTTCATTTCCAAATCATCATCCCATTTATACTGGTCTTTTAAACGAATGTATGCTACAACTTTTTCAAATAAAATTTCATCAGGTGCGCCAATCGTTCCAGATTCGGCTATTTCAGGGATTTCGAGTAAAGCACTTTCAATTTCAAACGGACTTATTAAATGTCCCGCTGTATTTATCACATCATCATTACGTCCTACAAACCAGTAATAGCCATCATCATCGCGGTATGCCAAATCACCGGAATAATAAAAACCATTTTTAAATTTCTTTTTATAAACCTCTTCATTATTCAGATAAGTTTGCATCATCGAATCCCATCCGACTTTTACGCAAAGGTTTCCTGTTTTTTTATTTTCCAAAATTTTCCCTTCATCCGAAATTATTGCAGCTTCAATGCGTCCGTTTGGTTTTCCCATCGAACCCGGTTTTACTGGTATTCCGGGTTTATTGGTTATCATAATACTTCCGGTTTCTGTCTGAAACCAGGTATCATAAATATCTTTTCCAAAAATATCGCGCGACCAAAAAATTATTTCAGGATTTAACGGTTCACCAATACTAAATATATGTTTTAGCTTTGATAAATTATTTTTTCTGAAAACGGATTTGTCTTCTCGCATCAGCATTCGTAAGGCAGTTGGCGCGGTGTACCAGATTGAAATTTTTTCTTTCTCGATTAACGACATCCATGTTTCGGCACTATAGCCTCCACCAAAATGAATTTGTGTAACACCCAAACTCCACGGGCCAATGATTCCATAAGACGTTCCAGTAACCCAACCCTGATCAGCAGTACACCAGTATATTTCATTTTCATTCAATTGTAAAATATTCTCGGCAGTGTAGCTTTGCAACAAAATACTTTTATGATGATGCAACACACCTTTTGGCTTTCCTGTTGAACCTGAAGTGTAATGTAATACCGAATATGTTTCAGCAGTGGTTACAGGTGTTTCAAAATTTTCTGATGAAGCTTTTATTAAGGAAGAATAGCTTAAAACATTTTCCGATAAATGTTCTTCAACATCTGTTAAAATGATATAACGAAGTTCAGGAAGTTTATCTTTTATTTTAAGAATTTTTTTGTACAAACTTTTTTTTGTAATGATACCTTTTGCCCTTGAATCGCCCAACCTATCTAGTAATGACTCTTCTCCGAAATTTGAAAATAATGTTCCGGCAATCATTTGCATTTTTAATATTCCAAAAAAAGAAAAAAATTGTTCCTGGCATTTAGGAAGAAAAGTAAAGCAAATATCACCTTTCTGAAAACCCAATTTTTTCAATGCATTTGCAAATAAATTGCTTTCTCTATCCAAATCAGAAAAAGTAAATTCTTTTCTTTCAAGATTTGCATCTATCCAAATCATGGCTGTTTTATTTCCGCGTCCTTCAAGGCATTGACGTGTTGTGCAATTATATCCAATGTTGAATTGATTATTTTTTATTTCAAACATCTTATTAAAACTCTAAATAAATAAATGGTTGCGATTGTGATGAAAACACCTGGTAAATCAATATAAAAGCAAAAACAACAACCGCTGCTTTCAATATCCAATGCAGCTTTGTAAAACTATTTTGTAATGATACATTCCATTTCATAGGCGTATAATGCAATACGAGTCCGAAAATCAAAATCAAGAAAGGATATAAATATAAATTCACCCATTGTGTAAATAAACTAAAATCTAAACTGGTAAATATTTTAGAATATATTTTCATTGCAGTTGCAACATCGGCTGCTCGGAAAATTATAAACGAGAAACACAAAAAATGAAATGTTATAAAAATGCTGATGAACTTATAAATATTTTTATTTGTCTTCTTTCGTATTTTACTTCTCGATTTATTTGTAATAACATCCCATACCATTGCAAGCGCATGAAGTCCGCCCCAAATAATAAATGTAAGATTTGCACCATGCCAGAAACCACACAAAACAAAAGTTATTATTAACGACAAGATTATTCCAAACGTTTTCCAATTGCGCAAACCAAGTGTTAATGGGGTAAATAAATAATCGCGTAACCACGATGAAAGGGTCATATGCCAACGCCTCCAGAAGTCGGTGACGTTAACTGAAGAAAAAGGTTTATTGAAATTCGGCATAATAGAAAATCCAAGAAGACAAGCAATGCCTATAACAATATCAGTATATCCCGAAAAATCGAAATACAACTGAATCATATAACCATAGCCAGCCATAAGGCTTTCGAAGCCTGAAAAATAATCAGGCGCATCGAAAACACGGTCAACAAAATTTCCGGCAAGAAAATCGGCAATAAAAATTTTCTTGAATGCACCGCACATGATCAGGAAAAATCCCATTCCAATATTTGTTTCAGATAAAGAAATTTTTTCTTTGAACTGCGGAAGTAAATCCGATGCACGTGAAATAGGTCCGGCAAGAATATTCGGGAAAAATGCAACATACAACACATAATTGAAATATTTTTTTTCCGGCTGTTCAATATCTCCGCGATATATATCAAAAATATATGAAAGCGATTTAAAAACAAAAAATGATATTCCAATAGGCATGATAATATTATATACCAGCGGGTCATTTCCACCTTGCATACTATCCCAAAGTTTTAAAAAGAAATTGGTGTATTTAAAATAAAATAAACTTCCAAGATTTATTATTATCGAAAGAAAAAGAAGAATCGTTTTTCCTGGTTTCTTTTTAATTTTAAAAATACCTTTGCCAATAAAATAATCAGAGGTAGCAATGCAAAACAGTATGATTACTGCAATTCCGCTGATTTTATAATAAAAATACAAACTAAAAATAAGTAAAATAATATTCCTGGTTTTTACTTTATTGATCACCAAAACATATATCCCATAAAGGAAAGAAAACAAAAGAAAAAATAAAACGGAATTGAATAACAGCGGATGATTTGGATTATATGTTAATGCATTTAAAAAGTCAGTCATAAATTTATTTCTTTATTATCAGCACTTGTCCAAGCTTTAAAGCATCACTTGTTAAACTATTTAGTTTTTTAATTTGCGCAACTGTTGTACTATACTTTTTGGCTATATTAAATAAATTATCACCTTTCACAACCGTATATTTGACTGTACTTTTTGTTGTAGTTGTTGTAGTAGTCTTTGGTGTTGTGGTTTTGGGTGCCGATGTAGTTATTTTTGAATTAGTGGTTATGGCTGATGATGGAGTAACTGCTTTTTGTACCGGTGGTGTATATTTTGGTGCAGCAGCTTTTGTATATTGGGTTGAAGCATCATTACTATTTGTAAGCACTTGCTTGTATATTACAAGAGTTTTCCCTGCTGCAATATTTGTTGAAGTAAGTTTATTCCAGTATTGAAGTTGTTTAATTGTTACTCCATATTTTTTAGCAATTGTACCAAGTGCATCACCTGATTTGATGGTATAATAAAATGTTTGTGTTGTCCAAACTTTGGTTGCTTCCTGTATTGTATTAGCTGTTACATCGGTATCTTTCACTTCCGGGATATTTCTTGTTGCAAGAAGAATATTTGTTTTCGCTGTATCAGGAAATTCTTCCAGGGCAATAAATTGATTAATACTATCGCGGGTAAGCGATTGATAATAGGAATTCAAAATTGCATTACAAAAAAGTTCACCACGTAAATAATAACCGGCTGCATTCAAATGAACCCTGTCGTAACTGGCCAGCCTGTTGTTTAACCATTTCAGCATAGAATACTGCCCGCCACTGACATAAAAATAATCATAAAAAGCACAACCTTTCCGGAAAGCCACTTCACGCATCAGGTTAGAATATGTTTTGCAATTGGCTTCATTCCAATACCTGTAATAAATATCCTGTACATCAGAAAGGATTATTGAAGCTTTAGGTGCTGCACACTGAATAATATCAATTATCTTACAAAGATCATTTTCTATTTCTTCGCTTTGAAATTTTACTTTATAAAAATCATTTGTTCCCATATCAAAAATTACAAGATCAGGTTTTAATTCCTGTAGCTGGTAAAGCAATAGATTTTCTCTTAAAACACTTTTAAGCCCGGCGCTGTTAATTCCAACGCTATTATACAGGATACCTTTTTCTTCATTCGTTTCAATCATCAATCCATAGCATTCAAAATATTTCTGTATGGTATCGGTTTTATTTACAAAAAATTCAAGTGTATCGCTGGCCTCCGGTAATTTTACTTCGATATATAATTTGTCATTGTATGAATTACAGTCAATATATAAAGGCGTTTCAGCGTTGGATGTTTTCAGTTTCAGGTCGAAACTTTCAGGTGATCTTTTACAATATATTTTCAATAAATTAAATTCCTTCTTTAACGCATTTTTATTAAAAATAATTTTAAAACTTGAAGAACTATCTTCGGTATAAACTGTTGCCCCGGTAATTCCTATATCGTAAGCTGGGTAAGGCTGAACATTTCTTGAATATTCCCATTTGCCTTTGCATGAAGTTTTATAATCATATGCTGCATGTGTGCTTGCTGCAGCATATGGAAAAACAAAGCCACGACCTCCATCACCAAAAATTGATTGCAGTTCATTGCGAATATATCCGGTAAAAATATCTGCCTGAACATGTGAATCGCCAATATGCAATACCCTAAGTTTTCTTCTTGGTGTTTTTTTCAGGTTATTTAAAAAATATTTTATCGAACTATAATCTTTCCATTCAATATAATTCTGGTTGTATTTTATGAAATCATATTTTTTACTGTAAGTAATAAGTCGCTTGATGTATTGAGGATTTGCAATGGAATCGGGCTTATAGGTTGCATCATGAAACATTCCTGCAGGCGAAAAGTTAAATGCATACAGAATAAAAATTACAGCAATACATAAAAATGATAAAATATAATTCTTCCTGTTTTTCAAATTTTTATTCCTTTCTTATTCTTATGTCTGAATACATATTGATTATATTCAGTAAGTAAAGCATTGAATAATTCATTGCCAATAATTTTTTGTCCTTTATTAGAAAAATGTCCATCGCAGGAAGCAAGATTTTTTTTCTTCCATGTCAATACAGAATTTTCACCACCCATTACTTCATAAAGATCCCAGAATGCGCATCCGCTCTCTATTGCAGCTTTTTTTTGCAAATCTCTTACTTTCGAAAGATAAGGATAGGAAATATATTCACCATTGATTTTAGTAGACATATCGCCCGCTCCGACAACGAGAATGCTAATTTCCGGTGCAACACTTTTAAACCGTTTGAAAATACTGGTGTACATATTATAAAGCTCTTCTCTTTTTGCATCTGTTCCTGCATAAGGCACTACATTGTTTCCGTACTGAAAAATAATAAGTTTCACATTAAGTTGTTTTAACTGCTTTGCAAGATATTCTGTATTTATTTTTAATAATCCATCTCCTGAATGTCCGCGAATAGCATAGTTATCAACTTGTATCCCATTAGTTCCTTCAAATAGCAATCCATAAAAATCAGGGCTTACATTTCCGCTGAATTCCATTTTAAAACTTTTAACGGATGAAGGAATTTTTAAATCATGTATTGTGAATCCATCAACAGCCGGAAGTGTTTCGCTTAAAATTTTTTCACCGGTATACTGGTTGTAAATCGCCATTTCGCAATTTTCATATGCACGTCCATACATGAGTCTTACACTACTGAATGACACATATGGCTTAATAGTAAAACCAACTGTTGCGCTATTATAAAATATTTCTTTATTTAATTTTACCCCGGAAGTATCCGAAGTGTTATCAGACAGTGTATCCAATGTTTTCTTAACTGCATAATGAGAAAATTTATACACATTTCCCGAAAGACCGTAATAGCCGCAACCATAACGATTATGAAAAACAGTATATCGTATCCAGTTTGGAGTACAATAACGGACAAGGTTTACATTATCGGCAATATCATCAAAAGGAACAAAGCCCAAACCACTGCCTCCGAACTTTTCCTGGAAACTATTTCGTAAATAACATGTTATTCTATCGCCTTCGAGTTGTGAATCGCCATAGTGAAGTATACGGATAATCTCGTTTTTATTTTGCTCCGATAATGATGAAAAAAAATCATCAAGAGCATATATGTTTTTATTTGTGGGATTCTCAAGGAAATTATTTTTACGGGGTTCAAATCCTGATAAATTAATTCTTTTTAAACGAAATGATAAAGCAGAATCGTCTGCAATATATGAATTGATAAGGCTTTCAGCTGTTTCAGAATTTTCGGATACTTTAAAATCCGTTATTTGATCCCAATCAAGAATCCGAATATTAATATCGTTTTCATTAGAAAACATACGTGGAACGAATGATACAACTAATAGTAGTACATCAATTAAAACTATCGTAAATAATATTTCTAATGATTTATTCTTCAAACTTAAACTCCCCGGAATTACAGAATTGCAAAAATAAGATTAAAAGGAAATGCTCAGCATCATTCATTCCTTTTTATTCAACAATGAAATGTGAACTATTTTAGTGATTTATTTTTTTCTTTCATAAAGCCCAATAATTTCTCCTTTCGCAAGTATATGATCTTTCATTGCAGCATCAACATCATCGCGTAATGCACCTTTTCTTAATGATAGCATACTATCCAAAGCATACACTTTAAAATGATAATGATGAATTCCACTTGGCGGACATGGTCCTGAATAACCAGTATCGCCAAAATCATTGAGCCCTTCGGTAATATTTTCAGAAATATTCCCTTCAATTTTTGTAACAGAGGGAGGAATATTAAATAAAACCCAATGAACCCAAACCTTTGAAGGAGCATCCGGGTCGTCGCAAATAACAGTATAAGACTGGGTTTGGGCAGGACCTTTACTCCATTCAATAGAAGGCATAATATTTTCCGCATCGCAGGTATATTTTGCAGGGATATAATCATTATGATGAAACGAACTGCTTTTTACCTTTAATGTATCAATATCCGTTTTGGTTTTACAATTAAAAGGGAAATTTCCTGAAAATCCAAGAATGACCAATACTGCAATTAGCAGTATGAAAAATATTTTTCGAAACATGATGAATTATTTTTGAGGGAACAAGATACTAAATTTTGTTCCAACTGAATTAGCGAATGAAATTTTACCGCCAATTTGTTCCGTAAGAGAACATACCAATTGCAATCCAAGCGTTTTTGCTTTACGAAAATTTAAATGATGGGGAAATCCGTTTCCGTTATCGGATACACATAGCAGAAGATTATCATTATTGGATTTTTTAAGCAATACTTCTATCCTGCCTTTTTTCATTTCTATAAAAGCATATTTCAGGGAATTTGAAACAAGTTCATTAATAATAAGACCAAGGGTTATAACAGTATCGTACTCCAAAGGTATGCTTTGTACTTTTGTATGTATTTCAACAGAACAGGATTTGTCCCTGTAAATCTGAGATAAATAACCTGTTAATGATCTTAAGTATTCCGGAAAATCGATGTGAGTAAAGTCTTTCGACTGGTATAATTTTTCATGAATCATCGCCATCGATTTTATTCGGGTCTGGCTTTCCCTGTATAATTCAAGTATCTTCGAGTCGTTAATTTGAGCAGCTTGTAAATTCAGCAAGCTGATTATAACCTGCATATTATTTTTTACCCTGTGATGAATTTCTTTGAGAAGAATTTCTTTTTCCTCCAGTTGAGTTTTTATTAAATCTTCTGATTTTAATCTTTCAACAACTTCTTTTTTTAATTTTGAATACGCTTTTTCAAGCTCCTGGGTTCTTTTCTTTACAAGAATCTGAAGCTCTTCCTGGTATTTAAGAAGAATACTTTCAGCTCTTTTTCTTTCAGAAATATTTCGCATGATGGATTGGTAAGTACCGTCGAACATGCGTTTGGTATTCATTTCGATTACAATTTCTCTTTTATCTTTTCTTATTAAAATACGTTCTGTAATAACGGTTTCACCTTTATCAAGCAGGTCATACCTTAAAGGTTTACTATACAATTCTTTCTTAGTAAAGAGTTGCTTCATATTCATTCGAAGCAATTCTTTTCTTGAATAACCGGTGATTTCGCACGATTTAGAATTTACACCAATAAAATTTCCTTTGGAATCACCGAAAAAAAATCCATCTGCTGCTTGTTCAATCAACATCAATAATTTTTCTTCGCTTAGTTTTAATGCTTCTTCGGAGTTTTTTAAATTTGTTATATCTCTTGATATTCCAAGAACTGATTTTACAGTTCGGTTATCATCAAATATAGGGAAAAGACTTGTACTTAACCAATAGTTTTTATTTACAAATACGGATTTTGTATCAATAGTTATAGGTTTTCCCGATTTGATAACTTTTTTAATATTTAGTATCTGTCTTTTATGAAGATCCGGCTGGAAAACATTCTTAAGAGAAAGTCCTATTAATTGCTCGGGCTTCTTGTTCATCACACTTGCAGCATAAGAATTAACAAATTCAACTTCGCCTTTGTTATTTACAATAAAGATATAATCCTGTGCTGTTTCAGAAAGAGCTTTATATTTTAAATGAGCTTCATTCAATGCATCTTTTAATTCACGATTTTCTTTTTCAAGAAATAATAATCTATCATCTTTAGTAATCTTGCTATTATTTTGGAGTTTCATATCAACCGAAAATTATGCATGGCTTTCTTTTACAAATATATTATAAAACAGAGCCATATCAACATGATAAGCCCGATAGTAGCCTAATGTATAAATTACATATCACAAATAGAATATTTTTTTCTTTTAAAATAAGAAAAAAGACAGTTTTTGATTGGAAAATTTAATTTTTGAGGAAAATTAACAAATAAGATTTTTAAAATTCTGAGCCTCTCACCGGACTTCTTGCCTCGCCTTTTGGAGGGGAACCGGCGACCTTCCCGACATTACATGTCGGGATGCTCTACCAACTTTATCTCGCCAATGGCGGATGAGCTTTCATGTATTGTTCCAAATATTTTCTGCTTTTACATTTTTTCAATCTACGCTCTTCTGAACGAGCTTCATGAATGGTATCAAACTCCTTTGAAAATATCAAGCTCCATGGAATTCCTAATTTAGTAAAAGCGGTGTGACCTAAATTATGTTCATGAAGTCTTCGTTCCAAATCATTAGTTGAGCCTATGTAATACTTGCTAAGCTTTTCGCTTAATAATATGTAAAGGAATCCTTTCATTTGAGCCTCTCACCGGACTTGAACCGGCGACCTTCCCGACATTACATGTCGGGATGCTCTACCAACTTTATCTCGCCAATGGCGGATGAGCTTTCATGTATTGTTCCAAATATTTTCTGCTTTTACATTTTTTCAATCTACGCTCTT
>Ga0209098_1000789_pt1 | contig 32919 bp, 30 predicted proteins | sample AD_JPNHW1_MetaG_FD_184429 | JGI IMG/M metagenome (GOLD analysis project Ga0209098, IMG submission 184429) | Active sludge microbial communities of municipal wastewater-treating anaerobic digesters from Japan - AD_JPNHW1_MetaG (SPAdes) (version 2) | ecosystem: Engineered > Bioreactor > Anaerobic...
TTAAGGTTACCTACGATGAATTGATTTCTTTGATGGGAACAACTGCGGAGGATATTAACATCAAAGCCAATCCGTCTATTATATTAATGGCGGGATTACAAGGTTCCGGTAAGACGACCCACGCTGCCAAGTTGGCAAATCTATTAAAAAACAAGCGCAAAAAAAATCCGTTGCTGGTCGCATGCGATGTTTATCGTCCGGCTGCTATTGACCAATTGAAAGTCCTGGGAGAACAAATTGGAGTTCCTGTTTTTAGTGATCCGGAATCCAAAAAGCCGGTAGAAATTGCAAAACGCGCGGTGGCTCATGCCAAGGAATATGGGCACGACGTCGTGCTCGTGGATACAGCAGGACGTTTGGCAATTGACGAAGAAATGATGGATGAAATAGGAAATATCAAAGATGCCATTCATCCTCATGAAATTCTGTTTGTGGTGGATGCCATGACCGGACAAGATGCAGTAAACACGGCAAAAGCCTTCAACGACAAGCTGGATTTTGACGGGGTTATCTTGACTAAAATGGATGGTGACACACGCGGGGGTGCAGCTTTAACCGTGAAAGCAGTTGTAAATAAACCAATTAAGTTTATCGGTTTAGGTGAAAAGATGGAAGCTATGGATGTCTTTCATCCCGATAGAATGGCGGAAAGAATCTTGGGAATGGGCGATATTCGTTCCTTTGTAGAAACCGCACAAGCACAATTTGATGCAGAAGAAGCGGCTAAATTACAGAAGAAATTAGCCAAGAATCAATTTGATTTCAACGACTTCTTAAATCAGATAACACAAATAAAGAAAATGGGAAATGTGAAAGAATTGATGGGAATGATTCCGGGTATGGGCAAAGCGGTTCGCGATATGGATATAGATGACAATTCTTTTAAAAGCGTGGAAGCCATTATTTTAGCGATGACACCAGAAGAGCGTGCCAATCCGGAAGTTATCAACGGAAGCCGCAAAAAACGAATCGCGAACGGCAGCGGCACAGACATTCAGGAAGTAAATCGCTTAGTAAAACAATTCTTTGACACCCGCAAAATGATGAAAATGGTGAATAATGGAAAAGCCAAGAATTTGATGCAGGCGCTGAATGCACGAAAAAAATGATAACCGCACATGGAGAATGATTCATCTTATTAGAATGATTATCTACTCTTTATCAAATAAAAAAAGCGAAACAATACTGTTTCGCTTTTTTTTTGCAGGTATCAAAGATTATTTTTTATTTTTTTTTACTAATTTGTGTTTTTTTACAAATTCGTCCAAAACTTCTTTTAAGGTTGGAGTTCCGATTTCTTGTAATTCATAGCCAACTCTTACGCAAGGTTGTTTGATTTTGATAAAGCGTTGTAAGTCGATGGGAGTACCGATAACGACTGCATCGCAAGGAGTTTTAGCAATTGTTTTTTCCAAATCTTTCATTTGTTTTTCGCCATAGCCCATTGCAGGAAGCAAAGTACCGATATTCGGATATTTTTCGAAAGTAGTAGTCAAATCACCAACGGTGTAAGGTCTTGGGTCGATTAATTCGGCTGCGCCATATTTCATAGCGGCAACGGTACCGGCACCGATTTTCATTTCGCCGTGTGTCAAAGTAGGACCATCTTCTATCACCAATACTTTTTTGCCTTTTAATAATTCCGGTTTATCAACGGTCAGAATAGAAGCACCGTCAATAATTGTTGCAGTCGGATTAATATTGGCTAAATTCTTTCTAACAATATTGATGTTTTCCAAAGAAGCGGAGTCAATTTTATTGATAACGATCACGTCAGCGATACGGGCAACCACTTCACCCGGATAGTAGCTAACTTCTGCGCCCGGGCGCAATGGGTCGGCAACGCCGATGGTCAAATCGGGAACGTAGAATGGGAAGTCGTTATTTCCGCCATCCCAAAGAACGATATCGCAACCATCCGGATCATTTTCAGCTGCGCGAAGGATAGCTTCATAATCAACGCCTGCGTAAATAACGTTTCTCTTAGTAACTACGTGTGGTTCATACTCTTCCATTTCTTCAATAGTGCAATTGTTTTTTGCCAAATCTTCAACGCAAGCAAATCTTTGAACTTTTTGTTTGTTCAAATCTTGGTCGTAAGGCATGGGGTGACGAACAGCGACAACGCGCAAGCCCATCGCTACCAAGTATTCTATAATTTTACGGGAAGTTTGTGATTTTCCGCAACCAGTACGTGTAGCACCAACTGCGATAACCGGTTTGTTAGATTTAACCATGGTATCTTTGGGTCCCATTAATATAAAATTGGCACCTGCTGCATTAACGATGGCACTAATTCCCATTACATAGGCGTATGGTTTGTCACTATATGCAAAAACACATTCATCAACTTTGAATTTTTTGATTAATTCCGTTAATTTGGATTCCGGATAAATTTGAATGCCATTCGGATAGAGTTCTTCACCGGCTAATTCTTTCGGATAGATACGATTGTCAATTCCGGGGATTTGTTCTGCCGTAAAAGCAACAACATTGTAATTCTTATTCCCTCTAAAATAAGTGTTGAAGTTGTGGAAATCTCTTCCAGCTGCTCCAATGATAATTACATTTCTTTTCATAAGTTTTTAATTTTAAGATATTTATATAAAATGTGTTCCATTTCTAACAAGGGTACAAATGTATAAAAAAAATCCGGAAAAATATCTATCTTTTTAATATCTTTTTCAACATATTTATAACAAACCCTCAGCATAAAAACTATAATAATTATCTTTGTGAATGATGAGATGATCAATCAACTGGATATTCATCAAAGAAGTGGCATGCCGAATCTGATTGGTCAGGCAGATATCCTCATCACTCGGTTCTAAGCGACCGGAAGGATGATTATGACACATGATGATACCGGTAGCCTGTTTTTCAATAGCGCGTGAGATGATCATGCGTACATCAACAACCGTAGCAGTCCAGCCGCCTTCCCCAATTTTTTTCACATCCAGAAACGTTGAATTATTATTGACAAAGATAGTCCAAAACTCCTCATGCGAAAGTTCGGCAATTTTGGTTTGCATCAATTCCAATACGTCCTCAGAGCAATTAATCTTTTTTTTCACTTCAACGACCTCAGCCCGTCGGCGTCTTCCTATTTCAAAAGCAGCGTGCAACGTAATTGCCTTCACTTGTCCAATCCCTTTTATTTTCATTAATTCCGGCACGGACATATCGGCTAACCGGTTGATATTGTTATTGGTAGAAGCCAACAATCGTTTGGCAATATCCACAGCAGATTGATCTTTCGTCCCATTTCTAAGCAAAATGGCGATTAATTCCGTATTGGAAAGTGCCTGACTTCCTTGGGCAATGTATTTTTCTCTGGGGCGGTCGGATAACGACCATGCAGTAATTGGTAACCGATTTTTATATTCTGTGGACATTTGAGTTCAAGTTGTTTCTTGTCTTTTGAGTATGTAGGGTAGTAAAATTTGGTCAAATCCTTTGGTAATATCTGCCGGAAAGACATCAATTTGGTATTGTCCGCACTTAAGGGTTAATTCTTTGAAATAATCTCCGATTGCTGCTTGATAGTAATCGCGAATCTGATTGGAATGAATTTTTATTTCATTTCCGCTTTCCATGTCGATAAATTTATAAAGTCTGTTTTCAAAGCCAAAATCATATTCTAATTGTTTATGATAGGTATGGAAAAGAATTACTTCATGTTTGTTATGTCTCAGGTGTTGCAAGGCAAGTAATAATTCTTCCGTATTAGATTGCGATTCAAGCATATCACTAAAAATAACGACTAAGGAACGGCGGTGTATTTGTTCGGCAATGCGATGAAGGGTATCGGTAACCATCGATTTTTTCCGAACTTCATTAGAAATGGGTTGCAGTATTTTTTCTAATTCACGGTATATCATTTTCTGGTGTGATTCGCCACCCCTCGCTTGAGTATGCAGCTCCAATTCATCGGAGAAAACACTTAGACCAATCGCATCTCTCTGATTCTTAAAAATTTGCATCAAAGCCGCTGCCGCATATATAGAGAAGAAAATCTTATTGGGAGATGCCAATGAATATTGATCCTGAATAGGAAAATACATTGAAGAGGAATTGTCGATTACTAAATGACATCGCAGATTGGTCTCTTCTTCATAACACTTCACGAACAATTTGTCAGTCTTTGCATATAGTTTCCAATCGATATGCTTGGTAGGCTCTCCAACATTATATTGCCGATGTTCCGCAAATTCCACAGAAAATCCATGCATGGGACTTTTGTGTATGCCGGTAATAAAACCTTCAACTACTTGTTTTGCAACAAATTCTAAATTGTCGTATTGGGTAATCTTAGAAAAGTCTAATGTGTATTCCATCTCAAAATTTTGAAGCAAAAGTACAATATTTTTATGAATTAATAAAAATCATCTTACGAACCGTCTGATTCTTTTTTGAACAGACGGTCGAAGGTCAGGATTCAACATGGAAGACGAGAACAAGTTGGCATATTCAAGCAGTTGGCAGAGTTCATCCCGCTTCGTATATAATATTATCTGTGGATAACTTCTGTAATTCTCCAAAACATTGTCTTGCGAACTTTGTGTATATAAAACGACATAGCTTTGCGAAAGCATACTCTTCGTCCTTCTTTGAACATCCGTACGTCTCACATAGTCTTCAACATTATTATACACGACGAACAAATTGCAATTCTCTAAATCAAGTGTATTGAAATATTGATATATATACTCTTCGCAACTACTGCATTGCGGCGTACTGTTCATAATGAATATCGCCTTTTCGGATGTAATACTTTCCCACTCAAACGATTCATTTTGATACGTTTGTAAATGAATAGAATCCTTATGAAAAACATGCTGCGCGAACAAAGTCGAATACATGTAACACAAAAAAATTCCCAATAAAAGCACCGTTTTCTTTTTACATATCATGGCTGTTCACATTTTATCTATTATTCTCATATTAATATGTATAAGCATCATTATTCGTTTTACGGTTCTACATTGTCTTTAAATTCCATTACTCTTAGTTTCAGGACGACGTCGTTTCTTTTCAGATATTCTTGTTTTTCATTTTCGTAATCACCCCATTTTTTCCCTTTATATGGCACTTCGGTTTCCTTCACCAATTGCCATAACATATTGTGCGTGGAAAATGACAAGCATTTTTCGATGTGATGATAATAAATTGGAAATTCGTCATTTTGCACAACGTGTTCCTTCGGAAAAACAACAGAAACAGGATAATAATGGTAGTTGCTCCAATCATCATTTGTACAGAACAATATCATGTCAATTTCTTCGGTAGAATCGGCTACATTGTATTGATGGTAAGTGAGTAGAAAATTCCGGTCGTTTAGCGGAATAACCTCAAGCGGGAATGAGTATTTTTTACTATGATAAAATGAATACATTGCTCTGTCACCGCTATATTCCATCGTTCCCATTTCTTGAATATAGTCGGGGTCCATTGTGTGCCAATTTGGTATTTCAATGTTAATTTCCGCTATTTTATTACCGGTAAGACTATATTTTTGAAGACAAAATTTAGGAGAATTGAGAAAATAGATGTATTCATCTGTAGCTTTAATAAAACCATTCGGTCCGTATTGGAGTAAAAAGGGAGCATCTATTTTGAATTGTTGAACTTCATGTTGCTTATTTGAATTGATTTTTTGTTCAACAAGTCTGAATCCCATTTCATTATCTTGACAGGAATAATAGATACTACCCTTGAAATAATAGGTAAACTCCGGGCTAAAGGAGGTAGGCACACGTTGTTGCAATTCATATTCCCCATCTTCGTCAAGTCCATAAAAAAGAATTGCATACTGTGTAGATAGAATAATTTTTTCTTCAGTCACATTGATTGCATAAATCCAATAATTCCGAGCAGTCATCATATTGGCTTTTGCCTCCGGAAACGGAATCATTAATTGTGATTGTTCACCGGTTTTGCTGTTGAGGGCAAAAATGGTGGCTTGGTAATTATTATCTTTATCTTTAAAAGCTGTGCAACTGCAATAGACAAAAGAATCGTTGTAGGCACACCCTACGATTCTTTCCGGGAAATCATCAGAAGCCTTAACCACATTTTTCTCTATAAAAAAATGGGAGAGATGAGGTATGGTATCTGCCACACCTGACTTTGTTTGTGCTGACAATTGCAGCATCATAATCCATAACCCAAAGAATGTCGATAATAATTTTTTCATGATTCTATATTTATGTTAAACGATCAATGCGAATAAAAAAAGATGCTACATATAATATATTACAACGGGTACTTACGAAACTATTTAATACTCAAAAATAATATACTCTTTAAAACTAATCATGTAATAATTATATATAACATCTTTATAAAAATTAATTACGTCTCTCGAGCAGTGAGTTATCGTCGGTTGAAATGGTAATCGTTATTTTGGCTCCGGAATTATCTCCGGTGCGATAACGCCAATCGGCTTTTACGAAATACAATTGTGATTTATCGCTTCGCCTCACAGCAATTTTAAGCGTTTTAGAACCGTTGAGTTGTCCTTTTGACGCGTATGCTCTTTCCGAAGCTTCGATTAAATCATTGATTGCCTGAACAAATTGAGCATTGCTCAATATATTGTCTTCATCTACGCCACCGGTACTATACTCCCCGATGTTTCGAGAAGCACGACACCAATTAAATCCACTTCCTTCGCAATCAAGATTCACATATCGGGTACTTCCTTGATTATACAAATAGGTCGTGGTAACTGTACCATAAAGATTAAACAAATTTTGCCACCCGTCACCGGACTTGGTAACTTTTAAGACTACTATGTCTTTGGCTGAAATAGGGGCAATCATCATCGTGCATAACCCCCAAATTAAAAATAGTTTTTTCATAATAGATTGATTAGTTAAATTAGTAAAAATAAACGTTTTACACTTTCGCAGTATTACATCACAAGATATAGTATCATCGTCAATAATAATATTGAATAAAGAGTTTTTTTGTCAGCCCGATTATTGTTTTGAGAATTTTTGAGTAATAAGATAGTTCAATGAGTGATGCGTTATGAAGGGAGGCTACCCCTTTTTTAACACAGCAAAGATACAATGATATGAAAGAAAAGTCAAGTATTATTATTAAAATTTTTAATTTTTAATATACTAACAATCAGTATTTTACAATATTTATTTTTTAAATAAAATATTTATTGCAAATATTTTGAAAATATTTCGGATAAAAATTAAGTTATACTCAATCTAAATCAAATGCTATTTCTATATTAAAAAGCAAATATAAAGAAGGAGGATAGCTAAAATTCATGTATTTTTGCACCACAAAAAAATATTATGAAAGTATTACATAGTTTAGCGGATTATGAGCCAAAGGTACTTTTGGCATTTGGGGAGAGTTTAAAGGGTGACCGGAAATTTACGGATTTTTTAATGACAAATCAGTTTCAAGAGTTGGCGGCTCTTTCCGGTGCCATCAATTCGGACACAGATGCTTTGAATTGGCTGTTACAGAGTGATTTTCCCGAATTTGGCGTACTTAGCAACGCCATTGATGGAGAGGATCATGCCTTGGAATGGTTAAAAAAATACAACTGTGATTTTTTATTAAAATTTGCCTTAGCTTGCCAAAAAAACGACCAAGCCATCAAATGGTTTGTTGATAACGACTTGGGAATTTTCATCCTCTTAATTCGGACGATACATGATATATTATTGCATCAATCGTGGGATTCATCGGATATTCATAAAATTCGGCGCAGTTAGCAGGCTAATGTACGCGTACTTTTAGTTTTCGTCCGATTTTCAGCGTGGTGTTTCGCGAAATTTTATTCAACTTACATATCTTATCAATCGTTGTGTGATATTTTTGGGCAATGGCACCTAAAGTATCCCCGGAACGTATTTTGTGATACGTATATGATTGAGCGGGCGCGGTATTGCTACTATTTTTCGAAGAAGATGCGTAACGGGAGTTGATGTTCAAATAATCTTTTTTCAAGGCTAGTGTGTCGGAGCGAAGATTCTCGTTATCAAAATCAATCACCCGTTCAGGGTCAAAAGCTTTGCCCATGTAGCGGGTTTCGTAGTGCAAGTGTGGTCCCGTGCTTCGACCGGTATTTCCGCCATATCCTATCAATTCGCCGGCAGTGACCAATTCGCCTTCTTGAACCAATATTTTCGATAAATGTCCGTAATACGTTTCCAATCCATTGGGATGACGAAGGATGATTAAATTCCCGTAACCTCCTGTTTTATCAGAAGATTCGGCTATGCGTACCATTCCGTCAAAAGTAGCCAGCACAGAATCGCCGACATTTAACGGAATATCCACACCGCGATGGGGGTGTTTGTGGCGATAACCATACTTGGAATACACTTTTCCTTTAATGGGAATGCAAAAAGCATGTAATGAATCAATTAATACCAAATCGGTAACGTCCGGTAAAGACGCTATTTCTACATCTTGATAAGCATGAATTCTTTCAGAATCCCAATTCTCGGTTAGACTTTCCTCATCAATATCAGGTTTTTCCAACTGCATATAAGCCCAAGTAAAATCTTCAAAAATGACAATTTTGGTGAATTTGTCTTTTGTATCTAACGTATCCATGGCTTCACTTTCGCCACCGCCCATTGCTTCACGATTACTCTCCAAAGTATCACTCTCTATTTCTTTATTTTCTTGCGCACAGAGTGTCGTAAAGCCAAATGGTAGTAAAAATAATAGAAGTTTAAGTCTCTTCATCCTTTCATTTTTTGATTACACATGAATAAAAAACGCTTTTTTATGCGTTTTATTGCCGTTTATCAAAAAAACAATCAATTTTGTGACATTTATGGGTTAAATGTCACAAAATTAAGTCATTCGCAATAGGGTTATCTTTTTCTTATCGGGACTTGAATTTCTGTCAACCAATCACACTCCTCCTCCTTGTTCCAAACTCCGTCGATATAGCTAAATCGCGGAAAATCAACAATTTCATAACCGTTTGTTTCCAGATAGTCGTACAACTTGGCAAAAGTTTCCGGCAGTTGCGTGTAGGCTCCCGCGTGACTGACGCAGACAGCCATGGGCACTTCCGGCAACTCTTTAAATTGTACCAATTCAGAATCGATTTTCTTCTCTGTAACTGCCTCACAATACTCAATATCAATTTGCGATTCACAATACTCTTTATTGTGGTCTATCGTAAAACAATACCCTGGTTCCGCACAAACACAGCCCAAACGGCTCATTTCCGGTCCGATAATGTTGGGACATAAATCAAATAATTCGTTGTAACTGTTGATAATGCGACGATGTGAAGCGACAATAATTGCCGGCAATGTTTTAATAATAATTTCCATAGTTTTTTCCCCTTTCCGGAGTCGATTTCCTAAACTTCGTAACGCTTCCTGTCTCCATCTTAGTTTCTTTTGCTCTTCCTTACACTCTTGCAATTTTCTTGCAATCATTTTTTTATCAGGTTGTTGCATATCATTTTCTATCATTTCTTTAATTTCGTCTAAAGAAAAACCAAGTTTTTTAAAATAAATGATTTTAGTCATAATTTGGAACTGAGCCACAGTATAGTAGCGATAGCCCGTCCATTCATCTATTTCATGCGGAATGATAATCCCAACTTTTTCATAGTAACGCAATGTCTTGACAGTTACATTGTTAAGTTTAGAAAATTCTCCAATTTTTAATTTTATAGGATTCATAAATTTTTTAATTCTCATGCGCGAATGAGAATGCAAATATACACTATACCGTAGGGGACGAGTCAAGTATTTCTTGCATTTATATTGAAAATTATTTTTTTAAAATAATTTTCAATATAAGATGACCAATAGAATAGTATCAATGAAATTGAAAATCAATATTTTAGAATTACAATACGTTATAAAAACGCACTATAAAAATTCTTCCATTACTATCAAGGCAACAAAATATAGAATATAGAATACAATTCCAACTAAGCCTAAAATAAAACCAATCGTTACCCATTTTTTAGCTACTTTGGAAGAGGCTTTGGCTCCTTCATAATTGCCGTTGCGATAACGAAATTCAACTTTAGCAGCATGAATAATTGCCGGAATACCAAACGGAACGCAGCAAAATATGGTAATTAAAATTGCTTGGGTCAACCACGATTTGGGCATTCTCGGTTTCTCGCCATAATTACAACCCACCGGCATAATGGGAGGTGCAAAATCGTTTTTTGCCGGTTCAATAGGAGGCATTTTCTCATATACCGTCGGCTTTATTGGCGGTGCAACATCAAATAATTCGGACAGTTCAGGTATTGTTCCTGCCGGCTTCCAATCCGCTAATCCATGAAACCACACCAAAGTCTCACGTGTTATTCCTTTTTCTTTCAGTTCCTCTAATGTAAAAGGTCCCTTTTGAATGGTACCATCTGCGTAAAAGTAAGTTTTCATCTTTTTAATATTAATAAATATTTTAAACAACTATCCGAACCGTGCCAAAATTAACGTGAATCGTCAATGAACTTCTATGAAATAAGATGCAAAAATACAATAAAATCAATATCATATCCATATTTTTATAAAAAATTATACGAAAACAATTTTCGATTTATGTTATATGATCTATGAAAGAAAAAACAATGGCGATACATTTGTTCAAAAAAACATACACAACCTATTTTTTGTAACATTATAAATTATATCTTCGCGGAATTAAAAACAGATATTTAATAATCTCAATATGAAAATTTTACACACCAGTGATTGGCATTTGGGGCATAAACTTTACAACTATGACCGAAAAGAAGAACAAGTGCATTTTGTGAAACAAATTGCCACGATCGCCAAAGAGCATCAGCCCGATGCCATGGTAATTTGTGGCGATATTTTTGACACTGCACTCCCCGGGATCGATGTGCAAACCATATTCGTGGAAGCACTTCTTAGCATTCGCGAACAGTGTAAGACGATGGAAATTGTGGTAACTGCCGGTAATCACGACAGTTATTCGCGGCTTGAAATAGACAAAAATCTATGGAACATTGTAAACATTCACATTATCGGCAACGTGTCGAGTGATTATCAAAATCACATTATTAAAATTGGGAATCAAGGATTTATCGCTGCGGTTCCGTACTGTTCGGAACGGAATTTTCCACCCGTGCCGGATAACGAAGCCGGCAATCGCCAATCGGCGTTTTTTCAGGGTTTACTGCACAGCGTAGGCACTTTAAATTCACAGAACCTACCCGTGGTACTAACCGCTCATTTGGCTGTAAAAGGCTGCAATACCACCGGACACAAAGTAGAAAAATACGAAACCACGGAATGCGTGGGCGGTTTGGAATATGCTAATACTGAATCACTTGGCAGTGGTTACGACTACTTGGCTTTAGGTCATATTCATCACCCCCAATGGCTGGACAAAGAGAAACGCAGCCGCTATTGTGGGACACCCATCGCTGTCAGCTTTGACGAAGCTTTTGAACACTCTGTCTCCATGATAGAGATATCGGAACATGGAGCTTTCCCTCAATGCACTACCCTGCCCATCGCCGAACTCCGTCCCGCCATAACATTGCCAAATTGTCAGGGAGGAACCAGTTTTGAATCGGCTGTTGAACTTCTAAAAGAACAACTTGACAAAAAAGTATATGTGCGCCTCAACATCATCGCCGAGCAAGGTGCCAATGTAACGGAATACAATCTCAAATTACAAGAATTTCTTCAAAATTACTCCGACTTAACGTGCCGTTTCTGTCTTATCAATCTGATTCAAAATACGATAACAACAAAAATTGAAGAGCTTCCCAATAAATCAATTGAAGAATTGCGAGACTTGTCCCCCAAAGAAATTGTCAAAATTGCCAATCAATACCGCCCACTCAGTCAGGAAGAACAGAATTTGTTGACTTCAGTTATAGAAGCTGTCAATCAGGAAATTAAAAACGTTTAAGTAATTGTTTATGAAGATAGAAAAGATAACTATTCATAATATTGCCTCGATTGCCGACGCGGTCATAGATTTTAATCAGAAACCCCTGGTCGACAATAATTTATTTCTCATTTGTGGAGAAACAGGCGTTGGGAAAACCACCATCTTAGATGCCATCAGTTTAGCTTTATTTGGCAAAACACCGCGCTTTAACAAAAATATATCCTCTCGAGATGCGATTGCTATCGACGGTTTGGCAAGCGACAAAGTAGTCCAAATCATGCGCCGCCACACTACCCAAGCCTTTGTGGAACTTAACTTTTCGGTCGATAATCAGCCCTATTGTGCAACTTGGGAAGCCCACAGAGCTTATAACGCTATCAACGGAACCTTATTAATTAATTTATCGTTGCGAATAGGAGATAAAGTCATACAAAACAAGGTGCCTCAACTGATTGAAGAAATTATAGGACTTACTTTTGAACAATTTTGCAGAACTACCATGCTTGCTCAAGGCGAATTTACCAAGTTCATGTTCAGCGATGATAACGATAAAGCAAGTATTTTAGAAAAACTAACCAACACCGAGCAATATACGCGATACGGGAAACGCATCTTTGATGAAACAAACAAAAAAGAAAAGTTACACAAAGACGAATACGCCAAAATTAAAGCGATTGAAGAAACTTTGCTAACGCAGGAGCATTTTTTGGAAATTCAACAAAAGATTTCTGATTTGAAAAAATCCGAAAAAACAACGGACGAGGAATACGAAATCATCAACAAAAAAAACAATTGGCTGCTTACGCGCGAAGAACTCCGTAATAAATTGGATAAAACTACCCGCGAATGGGAGCAATTACAAACCCAAATTTCTGCTCACGACTTTAAAGAAACCGAAAAGTTGATTACCGATTGGGATAACACCGGTAAAGCACGTGAAACACTTAATTCATGGAACGTTAACGAACAAAAAATAAAATCGAATGTCAATTCATTGGATCAACTTAAAACCGATTTTGCGACTTTGTCTGGAAATTACAATTATTTAAAAGCAACCATCCTGACACTGTCCCAACAAAAAAATGCGAAAGAGAATTATCTCCATCAACAACAGCCATTGGACAATATGTTGAGACAAAGTCAGACCATTGTTTCCGAATTAAAATCCATTATACGGCTCGGATTGGAAATCGATAAAGAAGCGCAACAAAAAATAACGAATGAAAACGCCTTGCCAAATCTCGAAAAGCTTTATCAATCAGCAAAGACAGCCACCGCACAAGCCAACACCAGCAATCAAAAAAAACAAACAGAAATTAATCAAAAAAAAGAAGAATTACAACAAAAAAACATACAGAGTTTAGAAAAAGAAAAAGAAAAACAGCAGGAATTACTGACTATAATCAACGAAACAGAAAGAGCTTATCAAGTCTATTCCGAAAAAAAGAAGGAGCTGCGCATGGAATCCGATAATCAAGCAAATCTTGAAAAAGAGATTTTGGAAAACAACAATAAAACGGCTGAACTTAGGAAGAATCTCGAAGCGACACAAACAGCTTATAATGATGCTGAATCGTTGTACCAAAAGACTTTGTTATCTGTCAATGATGCTGCCAAAACGCTGCGACAACAGCTGAAAGTAAACGACAAATGTCCGGTTTGCGGGCATCTCATTGATTCGATATTGCAAGATGACGCTTTTGCAAAAGCACTGGAACCCATTCTACAAAAACAACAGCAACAAAAACAAATTTTCGACGAAGCACAGGAATTGTTTAATAAGAGTCTGTATCTTATGGATTTACAAAAAAAACAGCGGCAGCAAATAGAAGAAAAAATCAACCAGGCAACCGCAGATTGTGAGCAGAAAAATAAAGATTTCATTACTCATTGCCATCAATGCGGAATAGATGAAATGTCAGCCAACCTCAACGATATTTTTTTTGCGAAAAAAAAACGGATTACTCAAACCATTGCTGCATTAACCGCCCAACTGAATACTTGTCATCTTTTGCAAAATGAAATTAATCGTTTACAAAAAGAAAAAGATGAAATAACACAAAAAGGATTTGACACGGCTCAAAAACAAGAACATAACTCATGGAAACAATGGGAAAAAACAAAAAGCAATATTGAAAAATCTACCTCTTTGATAAGTAGTTACAAGAATCAGACGAACGATATTTATGGCAAAATTCAAGCCATCATCAGCTATCCCGATTGGCAAAAAGAGTGGGAAAGTAATGCAACGCAATTTATTCAAAAATTGGAATCCGATGCTGGAAGTTATCTTCAAACCATTCAAGATTGTTCCAAAATCGAAAACGACTTAAGAATATTACAAAACACTCAAAATCAAATTGATACGGTAAAAAATCAGATTCTAACAACACTACCGGAATGGGGAACCATTCTTCCCTGCCAATCTACTGAAGAGCCGAACCTTGCGGCAAAATGGAATCGCCTGAACACGGACGTTACCGCCCTAAACAGAGCAATAGAGGAAACATCTGCCATTTTAAAAACAAATGAGCAACAATTAGAAATGTTTTATGCTGCCAATTCTTCCATCAACTCAACCAGATTACAAGAATTGTGCAACTATAGCGATCACAGTATTTTGACTAAGCGAAACCATATTGCCACTCAAAAAGAGAACTTAAAAGTAAAGGAAGGTGAGAAAAAAGCGGCTGAGAGCGGAATTATATCGCACGATGAGAAGAAAATGCCTTTGGAAGAGACTGACACCCCGGATCGTTTGAAACAACTACTTGACGAACTCGAAACAACGAAAAAAAGCACCCAAGAAGAAAAAGGAAAATTGATACAGCTACTTCAATCTGACCAAGAAAATAGAGGAAAAATTGCAGAACAAAAGCAAAAGTGCGATTTATTGTTGGAAAATTGGAAAAAATGGGAGAATATGAATAAAATTTTCGGGGATAAAGAAGGTACAAAATTTCGAAAAATGATGCAGTCTTTTGTACTTAAACAACTGCTGAGCGGTGCCAATTACTATCTGGAACGCTTGTCCAATCGTTACAAATTGGATAGCACCGGATTTCTAATAACGATTATTGATAATTACGAGAACGATGCAGTCAGACCGGTTAATACGTTATCGGGAGGAGAAAGTTTTCTGGTATCGTTAGCCTTGGCATTAGGTTTGTCGAATATCAACAAGCAGGGGCTTCCGGTAGAGATGTTGTTCATTGATGAAGGTTTTGGAACATTGAGCGGGGAGCATCTTAACACTGTGATGAATGCACTTGAGCATCTCAACGCCAATGGAAGTCGCAAGATAGGAATTATCAGTCACGTGGAGGGTTTGCGCGAGAGAATCAAAACGCATATTGAAGTAAGCCGCAACGGACATGAAGCGAGCAACGTAAAGGTTGTGGGGTAATCATAAAGTATTGGAAATAAAAAAGCGGAACTTTTCAAAGTTCCGCTTTTACCATATATTATATATGTATCAAATATGATTATAATACATTAATCGGTTTAAGAATTTTCTTCCCTGTTTCTATCGCTTTTTCGTTTTCGGGAATCAGGTGGTGGTGTCTTTCGGGAAGTGATTTTTCAAGACCTTTGCGGATAAACTCAGGTTTTATGATGGGTTTAATTTTCAGAAAACCACCGAGAACTATCATGTTGAAAAGCTTCATAATACCAATTTTAGCAGCTTCTTCGGAAGCGGGAACTTGGTAAATATTGATATCTTTTCTGGTAGGATGTTCGGTAATTCCGTTGGGGTCATAGATAAGAATCCCGCCCGGCTTAACGGTATTTAGGAATTTATCCATCGATTGTTGGTTCAAAATGATGGCTGTATCAAATTGATTGATACGGGGGGAGCTGATACGTTCGTCGCTAATGATCACGGTAACATTAGAAGTACCGCCACGCATTTCGGGACCGTAAGATGGCATCCAGCTTACTTCTTTATCTTGCATTACGCCGGAGTAAGCCAAAATTTTACCCATAGAGAGAACGCCTTGTCCGCCAAACCCTGCTATGATTATTTCTTCTGTCATAATATTTTCTTTTTAATAATTTCTAAAATGATGAATTATTTTTCGGGGGTTTTGAGGTCGCCGAGTGGGTAGAATGGAAGCATATTTTCTTCTAACCATTGGTTGGCTTTGGTAGCCGGCATTTTCCAGTTGGAGTTACAATTAGAAACGACTTCTACGAAAGAAACGCCTTTTTTAAGTTTTTGATTTTCAAAAGCTTGGCGAATGGCTTTTTTACATTTGCGCACGTGAGCCGGTGTAAACACGGCTTGGCGGGTAACGTAGTAAGTTCCCGGAAGTTGAGCTATTAACTCGGTGATTTTCAATGGATAGCCGTTTGCTTCTACAGTTCTGCCGTAAGGACAGGTAGCGGTTTTCATTCCCAACAAAGTGGTAGGAGCCATTTGTCCGCCGGTCATACCATAAATGGCATTATTGACGAAAATCATGGTAATATTTTCACCGCGGTTGCAAGCGTGAATGGTTTCGGCGGTACCGATAGCTGCCAAATCGCCATCTCCCTGATAAGTAAAGACGTATTTATCGGGGTTCAATCGTTTGATAGCGGTTCCACAGGCAGGTGCCCGTCCGTGAGCTGCTTCCACGAAGTCCACATCGAAGTAATTGTAAGCCAAAACGGAGCAGCCAACCGGAGAAATACCGATGGTTTTATCTTGGATTCCCATTTCTTCAATAACTTCAGCGATAAGACGGTGAATGGTTCCGTGACCACAACCGGGGCAATAGTGCATAATGTTGTCGGTAAGCACCGGCGTACGTCTGTACACTAAGTTTTCAGGTTTTATTATTTCTTCTCTTGTCATAATTTTTCATTTTTAATAACGGTTTCGGGTGCCGTTATGAATTACATAATTTGTTTTTTTAACGCAACCAAGATTTCGTTGGGGTCGGGAATCATACCACCGTAGCGTCCGAAATGCTCGGCTTTTACGCGACATTCGGTAGCCAATTTCACGTCTTCGATCATTTGTCCGGCATTCATTTCCACGCTCAGGATACCTTTAACGTTTTTAGCGGCTTCTTTCAGTTGTTTGCTGGGGAAGGGCCATAAGGTAATGGGGCGGAAAAGACCGACTTTGATACCTTCCGCGCGTGCCAATTCAATAGTTTTTTGGCAAATACGGGCAGATGAGCCATAAGCAACGAACAGATATTCAGCATCTTCGCAGTTTATCATTTCGTAGCGTACTTCTTTTTCTTCGCAAACTTTGTATTTCTTTTGGATATTGATATTGATTTGCTCTTGTTTAGCGGAATCCAATTCCAAAGAGGTAATGATGTTGTGGTTTCTGCCGGCAGGTTTTCCAACAACAGCCCACGGACAGGTTTTAGCGATGTATTCGTCTGTCCAGCGCGGTTTATAGTCGTCGATAACCACTTTTTCCATTACTTGACCAATCATACCATCGGAGAGAATGATAGCAGGGTTTCTGTATTTAAAGGCCAAGTCGAAAGCCAACTGTACGAAGTCATACATTTCTTGAACGGAAGCCGGAGCCAGCGTAATCAGGCGATAGTCGCCGTGACCGCCACCTTTGGTAGTTTGGAAATAGTCGGCTTGAGAAGGTTGAATAGTCCCTAATCCCGGACCCCCACGAACCACGTTAACAACCACTGCCGGAAGTTCGGCTCCTGCGATATAGGAAAGACCTTCTTGCATCAAGCTGATGCCGGGAGATGACGATGAGGTCATCACTTTTTTCCCGCAAGATGCGCCTGCATATACCATATTGATGGAAGCAGTTTCGCTTTCAGCCTGCAATACAACCATTCCTGTCTTTTCTACCGGATTCTCAATCATCAGATGTTCGAGAACCTCAGATTGGGGAGTGATCGGATAGCCGAAGTAGCCGTCCACACCGGCGCGGATAGCACTTTCCGCGATGGCTTCGTTCCCCTTCATTAATTTGAGTTCTTTTGCCATAATTTTTTTATTAATTAGTGTTTAATTCGATTTCTTAAATGGTTAATTTTTAGCGCGATATACTTCAATTACCCCGTCAGGGCAAATCACTGCGCAGTTTGCACAGCCGATACATGCTTCTTCTTTTACCATTTCCAAGTAATTATATCCTTTTTTGTTTACTTTTTTGGACAAAGCAATCACTTTGTTGGGGCAGGTCTCAACACAGACGCCACATCCTTTACACTTTTCGGTATCAATTACCAATGTTCCTTGAAATGCCATAATTCTTTAATTTAATTTTTATATTACGTTGATTATCAATATTTTATATTTTACTAAAACAATCTGCTAAATTACACTTTTTTTTTATTATTTTCAATAAAAACCTGATTTTTTAAAAAAAGCAACAATTACTTGAAAGGTAAGGTGTTTTCGCTATTCTCGCTGACACTTCGGTTTAAAAAAAGCGGCTGTTAAACAGCCGCTTTTTCGTTAGTTGTGAGCCTTGATTAGTCTAAATGAATAGCTTCGCAAGGGCAAACGCTTGCGCATGCGCCACATTCTATGCAAACGTCGGGGTCAATTTTGTAAATATCACCTTCAGAAATTGCTTCAACGGGGCATTCTCCAATGCAGGTACCGCAAGCTGCGCATGAATCAGAAATTTTATAAGCCATAATGAATAATTTTTGGTTAGTATTTCGCGGCAAAGGTACAAGTTTTTTTTATATCTATTTCTTGTTTTACAAAAAAATCATGAAACGACAAAAATACCTATAACCATTTGTTTATTAAATAAATAGATGAATTACTAACAATATTGGTATTAATAATTTTCGGATTTTACTTCAAAATAAGCCAACGGGTGTTCGCAAGATGGGCAAAGAGCGGGAGCTTTCTGTCCTTCATGCACATAACCACAATTCCGACAAACCCACTTTGTAGGCGCAGTTTTTTCAAATACGGAATTCTCTTTTATATTTTGATACAATTTTCTATATCTGTTTTCGTGCATGGTTTCGGCACGCGCAATCACTCTGAATTTGGCAGCTATCTTGGGAAATCCTTCTTGGTCAGCAATTTCTGCAAAATGCGGATATAAATCTTTCCATTCTTCATATTCTCCTTCGGCAGATGCCAACAAGTTTTCCTCCGTTGTGCCGATCACCCCAGCAGGATAGGAAGCGGTAATCTCTACCATGCCACCTTCCAAGAATTTAAAAAATTGTTTGCCGTGTTGCTCTTCTTGCGCTGCAGTTTCGGCAAAAATGGCGGCAATCTGTTCAAATCCTTCTTTTTTCGCTGCTTTGGCAAAAAAAGTATAACGGTTTTTGGCTTGTGATTCTCCGGCAAAGGCAGCCAACAAATTCTTTTCTGTTTGTGTTCCTTTAATTGATTTTTCCATGTAATTATATTTTATAACGCTGATAATAACAAAAGCTCTGAACGGAATGTTTATCAGATTCTCGAATATTGCGTTTTAAAATCAATCAACGGGAAATAGTTGATTATAGATTTCTTCAACTTTGGTAATAGGAAACAGTTGAATTTTAAGGTTTTCTTTGGCGAATCCTTTTAGATTATATTTTGACAAGAACATTCTTTTAAATCCGAGTTTATCGGCTTCTGCGATGCGTTGTTCGATGCGAGAAACGGGGCGAATTTCGCCATTTAGTCCCATTTCGCCGGCGAAGCACGTCTTAATATCCAAGGGAATATCGGTAGCAGATGAGAGGATGGCAGCCACAATAGCCAAATTGATGGCGGGGTCGTCCACACTGATGCCGCCGGCGATGTTGAGGAAAACGTCTTTTGCGCCTAACTTAAAATGGCATCTTTTTTCCAACACTGCCAAAAGCATATTGAGGCGTCGGGTGTCGTATCCGGTGGCACTTCGCTGAGGCGTCCCATAAACGGCACTGCTTACCAATGCCTGAATCTCAATCATCATGTTTCGGGTTCCTTCCAAAACGGCAGCAATGGCACTGCCACTAAAATCCTCATCTCGGTCGGCAATGAGAATTTCGGACGGGTTCAGAACTTCGCGTAACCCGTTGTTGCGCATTTCAAAAATCCCCAACTCCGAAGTAGAACCGAATCTATTTTTGATACAGCGCACAATGCGGTAACCATAATGTTGGTCGCCCTCAAATTGCAAAACGGTATCCACTATGTGTTCCAATATCTTAGGACCAGCCAATGAGCCGTCTTTTGTAATATGTCCAATGAGAAAAACGGGGACGGCAGAAGTTTTGGCGTAATGTTGAAATTCGGCGGCACATTCTTTAATTTGAGAAATGGAACCGGCGGCAGAATCCAACAAATTACTTTGCAAAGTCTGTATTGAATCAATGATAACTATTTGTGGTTGAACACTTTTAATATGATTAAAAATCTCTTGGGTATTGGTTTCAGTCAGGATGTAGCATTCTTCCGGTTTCATATCGGGGAATAAGCGGTCGGAGCGCATCTTGAGTTGTGTTTCACTTTCCTCACCAGAAATGTACAAAATCCGTTTATGTTGAATCTGAATTGCCACTTGAAGCAGCAGCGTTGATTTCCCGATTCCGGGTTCACCCCCCAACAAGGTGATAGATCCAGCAACGATACCACCGCCCAGCACATTGTCCAATTCCGAAAATCCAGAGTGGATGCGCGGAATTTCCACCAATGAAATATCTTCAATTTTTTTGGGTGAACTTTGAATGATTTGAGCAAAATTTGATTTTCCTTTGGCAGGTTCGCCACGGTCGATAATTTCTTCTTCAAAACTATTCCATTCGTTACAAGACGGGCATTTACCTAACCATTGAGAAGATTGATAGCCGCAATTTTTACAAAAGAAAACACTTTTTGATTTAGCCATAGAGATAGGGTATGTATTTAAGTTAGGAGATAATCATTTTTTACACAAATAAGTAAAGACCTCGGAAACATCTCTAATTCAATACCATCTACTTTTCCTGCGGCATCGCCATCAATATGAAGATAGGTTTTTTGTCCGTTTGAAGGAATAATGGTTGCTTTTTCACATTGAAGATAATGAACGAGAGAAGAACGATTGAAATGATTGGTAAGCAGATGCGGTAAATCCACATTAACGAATTTGAGGAAGTTGGGGCGTTGGCAAATGCACACATCCAATTTTCCGTCGCAAATAGAGGCTCGCGGCGCAATTTTTACATTATAACCCCATTGTGAAGAATTGGCAAAAGTGATAAAAAAAGCGTCCGTTTCAAGTTCTTGTCCGTCATATTTTATTAAATACTGGGCAGATTGATACTCAAAATAGTTTATTAAAATATGTTTTAAATAATTCTGGAATCCGCGTTGTCCTTCGTTGTTGAAATCGAAAGCCACTTTTGCATCAAAGCCGATACCGGCAATGCTAAAGAAATAGTGCCCATTAATTTTACAAGTATCAATGGTCGTAAAATTCTGCTCATTAATTATTTTTAATGCTTTTTTGATATGAACGGGGATTTGCATGTGGTAAGCCAATCCGTTTCCGGAACCTTTGGGAATGACCGCCAAAACCGATGAGGTATTGACTATTTGCGAAGCAACTTCATTAACGGTTCCATCGCCACCTACGGCAGCAATGATATTAATCCCTTGTTTAACGGCTTCCGCCGCAATTTCGCTTCCGTGATTCTTATATTTTGTATATCGAAAAAAGACGTCAAACTTATCATTGTCTAAGGTATGGTAAACAATTTTTTCAAAATTATCGACCATACGAGTTCCGGAAATAGGATTGACAATAAATAAGACGCTCTTTTTCATGGTTAGTAAGCTCTTGCAAAAAGCACACGTTGATTGGAAGTTTTGCCCGTGCAAATACATTTTCCGTCTTCTAACGGATTATTATATGGAATACAACGGATGGTAGCTTTTGCCAATTCCTTAATCTTTTCTTCTGTTTCGGTTGTCCCGTCCCAATGGGCTAATACGAAGCCTCCTTCATTATCCAAAATCGACATAAACTCATCCCACGTATCGGCTTTGCGAATGTTGGCATTTCTGAATTCGAGGGAACGTTGGAAAAGATTGTTTTGAATTTCGTCTAAAAGATTGACAATATGTTCATCTAAGGTATCAAACGACAAGGTTTGTTTTTCCAGTGTATCGCGGCGAACGACCTCAGCTTCATTGTTTTCCAAGTCGCGCGGACCGATAGCGACTCTGACAGGAACGCCTTTAACTTCATATTCGTTGAATTTCCAGCCGGAGCGTTTGGAGTCATCATCGTCATATTTGACGGAAATTCCTCTATTTTTCAGTTTTTGAACCAAGATATTTACTTTGACGGAAATTTCGTTCAATTGTTCTTCATTTCTATAGACAGGTACAATAACTACCTGAATAGGAGCTATTTGTGGAGGAAGTACAAGTCCGTTGTCATCGGAATGTGTCATAATGAGTGCGCCAATCAAGCGGGTAGAAACGCCCCAAGAGGAAGCCCATACATATTCTAATTGGTTTTCTTTATTCAAGAATTTCACGTCGAATGCTTTGGCAAAATTTTGCCCCAAGAAGTGTGAAGTTCCGGCTTGGAGGGCTTTTCCGTCCTGCATCAACGCTTCAATACATAAAGTATCCACTGCGCCGGCGAATCTTTCATTGGGAGATTTGACGCCTTTGATGACCGGCATAGCCATGAATTTTTCAGCAAAATCGGCATAAACATTCAGCATTTTTTCTGCTTCTTGTTGTGCCTCTACTTCAGTTGCATGGGCAGTGTGACCTTCCTGCCACAAAAACTCTGCCGTTCTCAAAAACAGTCGCGTACGCATTTCCCATCTTACGACATTTGCCCACTGATTACATAAAATCGGCAAATCGCGATATGACTGAATCCAATTTTTGTATGTATTCCAAATAATTGTTTCAGAAGTGGGACGAACAATCAGTTCTTCTTCCAATTTTGCATCGGGATCGACAATTACGCCGGAGCCGTCAGCTGCATTTTTTAATCTGTAATGGGTAATAACGGCACACTCCTTGGCAAAACCTTCCACGTGTGCTGCTTCCCGACTTAAAAAAGACTTCGGAATAAATAAAGGGAAATATGCGTTTACGTGTCCCGTATCTTTAAACATTTTATCCAATGCACCTTGCATTTTTTCCCAAATTGCATATCCGTATGGCTTAATGACCATACAACCTCTAACTGCTGAATTTTCAGCCAAATCTGCCTTCTTGACGATGTCATTATACCACTGTGAGTAATTTTCGGCGCGTGTCGTAAAATTTTTTGCCATTATTTATCGTTTTAGTTTAACTTTTTTGTATCTTTGCTGTCTATTAATTTTGAGGTTGCAAAAGTACTAAAAATTGTCCACTTTATAAAATATAGGAGATATTAATATGAAAACAAAAGTTTTAATTCCGATGATTGCCGTCTCACTGTTGGTAACATCTTGCAAATTAAGTGAATTGTCATATTATGACGATGTTTATACATCTTCTTCTGATGCACAATACCATCGCCAAACCGTTGCGGAAAACAGTGAATACATTGAAGAACCGCAAGTAGAAACTTCATCCGCCGAAAATAGTTATAATTATGAAGAATATAATTATTCTGAAAACAATGGCGAGAATTTAGGCTATTCCTCTTCAGAGACCTACTATGACAACGAAGACGGAAACACCTACGTCACCAACAACTATTATTATGATGAGGACGACTACTACGATTATTATTATACCTCACGTATTCGTCGTTTCCATCACGATTATAATTGTGGATGGGGCTACTATGACCCCTACTATACCAACTTATATTGGTACGATAACTCCCCCAGCAATTGGGGAATCAGTATTTATTTAGGATACAACTGGTGGTGGCCTATCAATTATTATCGTCCGTACTATTATGATTACGGTTACTATGCGCATGGTTTCAATTATGGCTGGGGCTGGAATTCACCCTACTACGGATGGGGACACCACGGCTACTACAACGGCTATAATCATGGTTATTACGATGGCTACTATAATGGCTACTACGATGGTATTTACGCAAATTACTATCATAACAATTATGACGGAAATCATTCTTATTACTATGGACACCGTCATAATGTAGGACCGACCAATACCGGCAACGGCGGCGGCAGAGGGGATCGCCCGGAAGGCTACGGCGAAGATGATGAAAACGACAACAGAACCGGCGGCACTACTTTTGCTTCCCGCGACCTAACCCCCGTCAGCTTTAACCAAAGATATCATGACATCTTGGCTGCCAATCCCTCCATCAGCTCAAATAAGACCACTCCTTCCTCAGGAAAAGTCCCCGGCTCAACTACCGATCCAATCACAACAAACAAACCAACAACGGACATAAATAAAACTCCCGGAACTTCTACACCAAACAGCGATAACAGACCCAACTCCAGCGTGAATAAAACTCCCGGAACTTCTACACCAAACACCGGCTACAAACCTAACACCGGCGGCAGCAATAATCCGGGATCTTCTACCACAAACAGCGATAACAGACCCAACTCCAGCGTGAATAAAACTCCCGGAACTTCTACACCAAACAGCGGCTACAAACCGAGCACCGGCGGCAGCAATAATCCGGGATCTTCTACCCCAAACAGCGATAACAGACCCAACTCCGGCGTGAATAAAACTCCCGGAACTTCTACACCAAACAGCGGCTACAAACCGAGCACCGGCGGCAGCAATAATCCGGGATCTTCTACCCGTCCTTCACAACCCAACTCCGAAAGTTCATATTCTAAGCCCAACTCCGGAAGTTCATCACGTCCAAGTTCAGGAAGTTCTTATTCGAAACCGAATTCAGGTAACTCTTATTCCCAACCCAACTCCGGAAGTTCATATTCTAAGCCCAACTCCGGAAGTTCATCGCGTCCAGATTCAGGCAGCTCTTATTCCAAACCAAGTTCCGGTAGCTCTTATTCCCAACCAAACTCAGGCAGCTCCTATTCTAAGCCCAACTCCGGAAGTTCATCGCGTCCAAGTTCAGGAAGTTCTTATTCGAAACCGAGTTCAGGAAGCTCCTCTTCTAGTTCAAGTTCGGGTAACTCGTCAAGGTCTTCATCATCAAGTTCGGGTTCACGATCAGGGGGCGCATCTTCTTCTCGCAGCAGATAATTTTCTACTTTTCAAGAATTAAGGGAAAAGAGGATCATTCATATCTAATAAAAGCCTCAGAATTTTGGGGCTTTTATTAGGTTATAAGCGAAACATTTTGTTTTGGATTCCGTGCAAATCGAAAATATGATGGATTCTTTGCTCGTCCGTGTCCGAAATGAAAACTTGTCCAAAATGTTCATCTCCAACTAAATGGAGTAATTGGGTAATTCTTTTCAAGTCCAATTTATCAAAAATGTCATCTAACAGCAGAATAGGTTTAATGTGTTTGCGTTCGTAAATATAATCAAATTGGGATAATTTGAGCGACAACGCAAGGGATTTTTGCTGTCCTTGCGAGCAGAAACGTTTTGCAGATTTATTGTTTAAATAAAACACATAATCGTCTTTATGAATCCCAAAAGTGGTATAGCCGGACTTATAATCTGCTTGTTCCGAACGTTTTAATCCTTCTTCGTATGAACAGTCGGCAACCGGCGACTGATACCCGATTTGTACAACTTCTTTATTGCCTGATAAATAATTGTAATATTTTTGGAAGATAGGAATAATGGTTTCAATAAAATCCTTTCTTCTTTCATAGATATATGTCCCGATAGGGATAAGTTGTTCATTATAAATATATAATAGTTCCGAATTGAGCTGACCGGTTTCGTAATATTGTTTAAAGATGGAATTGCGATGAATGATAATTTTTTGATAATCAATAAGTTTATGCAAATATTCTTTATAAAATTGAGAAAGAATGACATCAATAAACTTTCTTCGCACCTCGCTTCCGTCGTTGATAAGGTCGTTTCCGTAGGGTGCGACCATAATTAGCGGGTAGCGACCAATGTGATCGCTCAGTCGCTCATATTCTTTCATATTGGCTTTCATAGTTTTGCGTCCGCCCTGCCGGAAAGTGCAACTGATTTTCTGGGACAGATTGTCCTCATATTGAGCAAATTCGCCATGAATAGCAAAAAAATCCTGTTCAAATTTTATTGAGAATCCGTCTTGGGAAGCAAAGTAACTTTTGCAAAATGATAAATAATGAATAGCGTCTAACAGATTGGTTTTTCCGCTACCATTCTCCCCCACGATGACATTCACATTATCCGTAAATTCAAAAAATGAATCGCTATAGTTTTTAAAATTAGTAAGTTGTATTGATTTTAAGTACATTTTTTTCGCATAAAATTGCGTTGCAAAGATACTTTATTTAGCCGAATTGCCGATTATTATTCTTAAAAAGTGCAAAATACGGGCAATTAGCGGTTGATTTGCAATGTTTTAAACCCGATTAATTTGTCATAAGAGTTTCCTTCTTCTTGTAGATACAGAAAAATATAATAATCGTTGCGAGTTTCCCAATGGCTGCCTTCGATGTAGGTTTCATCTATGAAATTGGTGCCGTTTTTTACAAAAACATACTGATAATTGTAAAAACCCTGTTTAAGCAACAAAGATGTTTCCCAGAATCCTGTTTTAGGATTAGGTTTAAGTTCTGCATTTTTCAGGATTCTCCAGTCGGTAAGTTCGCCAAAGACGTATAATTTGCCGTCTGTCACGGGAAAATCCACGCGCAAGGTAAAATAAGTGTTTATATAATCCTGCCGATTTCTACCTTCGTAGTCTTCATTTTTGAAGTAGCACTTACCGTTAATGGTATTTTCGGAGACGTATGCGCCATAAGGACGTGCTAAGTCTTCTACCACAAATGCCTGATTTTCTTGATTATAATAGCCGATAGAAACAATATGTGTTCCATTGTATTTTAAACTTTTGGTATCAAAATCGCGAAATTCGGAGCCTCCGTTAAAAGCATTTTGATTATCGTCATAGTCGAAACTATACTCGCCGGGTTTGCCAGAGCGGTAGCGTAAACCGGTAATGGCGTTATCCCATCGTCCATTTTGCAAAATGACAGCATGCAGGTATTGCGCGGGATTTTTGACCGAATAGCCACCCGTATGAACCAGAAAATCAACTTCTTGTTTGCTAAACATGTAAGTCACATCCGATGCTTGTTTAACCTCACCGGAAATGTCCGCAACTTGTTCTTCCTGCACCACAAATCGGCGCGTCAGAACAGGTGTTTCCGGCGTTTCATCATAAACGAACAAAATATAATTTCCTGATTTCGTAATCCGCATCATCTCTCCGGGAAACACTAATGAGTAGTGCGTATAAGAAGTAATCGTATTAAAAGAGTACTCATAATCCGTGATTTCATCTTCCGTAAACCCTTCCAAATATTCGATTTGATTCATTCCATCGGGTTTCCAATCGTGCGTGCAATGTATGAATGTATATTTCAAATAACGACCTTCTTCATCTAAATCATCGAAGCACAAAATCAATTTTTCGTTGCTGTTTAAGGTTATGATAGGAAAGGCAAATTCATAGCCCTCTTTGTATAATTCAATGCTTTTAATATGGGAATTGTAAGCCGTATTAGTGAACGAAATCCGGTCAAAAGATTGAGCAATTAGCGACGACATGAGGGGCATTATAAAAGATAAAAGAAGAATTTTTTTCATAACTGGGAATTAAGTTGCAAAGATACTTTTTTTTGAATAGAAATTTGAAAAACATGATGTAATTTCTATCAGCTGCCCGATTTGGGAAAAACTTCTTTTTTTTCTCATTATAAAAGAAACTGCAAAGCAAAAAACGACATAATATTTTGTAAAAGCAGCGACTGCAACTAATATTTATGATTTTTGAAAAAAAGAAAAAAGAGAGATGCTGCATATCACAAATAATGATATTTTTGCCGCACAACATAAAACCGTCTTGGACGGTACATTTTATGCAGAAAGAAAGTCCTAAGTAATGAAAATTATGCCTGTTTCAAATTTTTTCAAGCAGTTTATTATTTTTCGGAAGAAGTGGATTCAAAGCATTGGGACTCCTCTCCTGCGTTTCATGAATATTGCCTGCTTTATCTGTTCCGTCATTGTGCTGCTTGGTTTGTTGTATCAAGTGGGTTTTTCTGCTTTTGCATCTACAAAGGATAATCTGTTTTATTTTTATCGTTTTTGTAAATATATTTTCGCCCTACAACTTTTATTGGCTTATTTTGTCAAAAACTCCTTTAAAAAACCAAAATTTGAGATATGGTCTTGGTTTTTGTTTTCTATCCTTGTTTTACCCATGATTTCGGACATAATTTCTGCCTCTGCACAATCTACCTCATCATTTATCTATTTTTTACAGAGTTTGGGAAGTTATTATTATCATTTGGCGGTATTATCATTATTCTCGCTTTTGTTTATTTCGAGTAATATTATTCGATTAATGGGGAAGCGCACGAATCCGTCATTAATTATTGGAATAAGTTTTCTGTTTATCATTTTTATAGGTGGCATTCTGCTAAAGATGCCGCATTGCACGAATGGAGCGGGTATTTCGTGGATAGATTCTTTTTTCATTGCCACAAGTTCGGTTTGTGTAACGGGGCTGACCTCTGTTGATGTTCCTACCGTTTTTACGCATACGGGTTGGGCAGTTATACTCATACTGATTCAAATCGGAGGAATCGGATTGATGACTTTTACCAGTTTTTTCGCGCTGTTTTTTATGGGCAACACCTCCTACTATAATCAATTGGTTGTCAAAGATTTAATAGGTTCTCACGCATTAGGGACTTCGTTACGAAAAACGATGTTCTCTGTTATCATATTTACAATATCTATTGAAATAATTGGGGCAATAATGATCTGGAGTTCTGTTCATGGGACGATGGCGATGCCACTAAGGGAAGAGGTCATATTTTCCGTTTTTCATTCTGTATCAGCGTTTTGCAATGCCGGCTTTTCTACTTTGTCGGGGAATTTGGGTAATTCATTTCTATTACATCATCATTCGTTTTTTTACATGATTATTTCTTTTTTGGTGATTTTGGGTGGGCTTGGATTTCCCATATTGGTCAATATCAAAGAGAGTATTGTTTATCGCATGAAGAGTCTCTATTACCGGCTTCACAAGGTTTCGTTTCATCAAGGACATTTAAAGCACCTGTACGCGCTCAACAGCAAGATTGTACTGACCATGACGGCGGTGCTTCTGGTGGGCGGCACGGTTTTGTTTGCATTTTTGGAGTGGAATCATTCGTTGTCTGATTTTTCGATAAGTGAAAAGATTGTACAGTCATTTTTCAATGCCACCTTGCCACGTACAGCAGGTTTTATGAGTATTGATGTTGTTCATTTTCAAACGCCTACAATACTATTCATTATGGTATTAATGTGGATAGGCGGGGGGGCTCAATCTACGGCAGGGGGAATTAAAGTAAGTACGATTGCCGTATCTGTTGTCAATCTTACGGCGGTGATCAGGAATATCCAACACCCAAAAATTTTCAGAAGGAATATTTCGCAGGAATCCATTCGGCGCTCCAATGCCACCATTATTATATCGTTAATACTGATATTCACGGCAGTTTTCATCCTCACTTTTACCGAATCTGCGTTATCACTGCGGCAAATTGTGTTTGAATGTATTTCCGCATTGGGAACAGTGGGCTCCAGTTTGAATGCCACCATGTCGCTCAGTCCAAGCGGGAAAACTGTCATTATGGGGTTAATGTTTTTGGGAAGAGTGGGCTTTATCACGTTTGTAATGGGTATCATTAAAAAGAAAAAAGATGTGTATCAATATCCATCGGAAAGTATTATCATAAATTAATATAGTATGAAAATCATCGTAATTGGATTGGGAAATTATGGCAGATGTTTAGCAGAAGAGCTCTCTGCCTTGGGACATGAAATTGTAGGAGTGGATAACAACGAACACCGCGTGAATCTGGTCAAGGATAAATTGGCAGTTTCGTACATTATCAATGTTGAAGAAGAAGAGGCATTGACGGTCTTGCCGTTTTCATCTGCCGACATGGTTTTTGTATGTATTGGCGAAAATTTCGGAGCCTCTTTGCGAGTCATTTCTTTGTTGAAAAAATTGAACGTTCGGCACATTTATGCGAGAGCCATTGACGCAACGCACAAGTCTATTTTAGAGGCTTTTGACATTGATAAAATATTGGCACCTGAAGAAGAAGCCGCCCGCAATCTGGTTCATCTCATAGATGCCGGGTACAACGTGGAAGCAATGAAATTGGATATAGATTATTATATCTTCCGATTTACCATTCCCCACTCTTTTGTCAATTATGCCGTTTCCGACTTGCAATTGAGCAAAAATTTTGAAATCCGAATTATTGCCATTCAGCATATCTATACTGAAAAAAATGTTTTGGGAATTTCCAGCAAACAGTTCAAAACGATTCCATACACACCCGATGTGATGATGGAACGCTTGGCAATGGACGATAAATTGGTATGTATCGGCCAATACAAGAATTTTCAAAAAATGTGGAACTCGTTATAAAATTCGTTTTCCAATTATTGAAACAACCAATCTTTTTACTACCTTTGCACTCCCAAAAAAGAGCGCATGTATTATTGTAATATACTAAAAATTAAACAGATACGAATTTTAGCGGCGTTAATTTTCACCCTATTTTTTCAAAATTCGATTTTTGCACAGAAAGACACTGTCCCGCCTTTGATTTCCAAATTCTATTTGGAAACTCGTTTTGAATTCGATTATGCCCATCAAACGGAATTGAATCAGCATGTTGATACGGCGTTTGACAACTACGGTTTTAACGGAAAATATCTGAATTTGATTTTAGCGGGCAATTTTGACCGACATTTTTCTTATTTCTTTCGCCAGCGCATTATTTCCAAACCCGGTCAATACAATCTTTTTGATAATACCGATTTTCTTTATTTAAAGTATGATATAAATTCTCATTTTTCCCTTACTGCGGGAAAACAGGTGTTACACATAGGAAGTTTTGAATATGACATGGCGCCGATTGACGTATATTATTATTCCCAATTTTGGGCAAATTGCGCATGTTTTCAGTTAGGATTATCTGCTAATTATACCGATAAAAGTGGGAAAAATATGTTTGCATTACAGATGACCAATTCGCCTTATTTGTATGACGGCACCTTATCGGAACGGCTCTTTGGACGGGGATTATTTGCTTACAGCTTTGCATGGTATGGAAATTTTAACCATTTCAAGACCATTTATTCGCTCAACATGTTGGAACGAGAAAGGGGTAGTTTTGTGGGTTATTTTTCCATGGGCAATAAATTTATGTTTGACCGTTGCAGTTTTTATATTGATTATCAGGCGCGATTTCCTTCCTACCATGCACTTTTTCAGGATTTTAGCGTAATTGCACGAGTAGATGTTCAAATGGGAAAAATGTTCAACTTATTTATCAAAGGAGGCTACGAGCAAAACAATTCAGAAAATATTGATACAAAAGTAGTTAGGGACATTATGGTACAACCCGGACATCGGTTTTCGTTTGGGGGTTTAGGCATTGAATTTCGTCCGATTCAATATCGCGCCTTACGTGTGCACGCATATTTGGCTTATCAAGATAATCACTCTTTCCCTGACACACGCTATATTGCAGAAACGTGGAAAGTTAATGTCGGTTTGTCGTGGAATCTCGATTTTCTGAAAGTGATCCGTAACATAAGAGACAAGCGTGTTTTGAAACAGAATGAAATAACAGAATAAAAAAATAAATCATGAAACCATTAAAATTTCTCACGAAACGGCGCATAGAGGCAGGAGTGTTTTTAATCATATTTTTCCTGTTGTTCGGCGGATTGTCGTACAAAATGGGTATGGCAAACATGCTGAATACCTTAATGCAGACATCATACCATTTATTGTTGGAGACGGTATTTTACATTATGGCAATTACAGTATTGACGGGCGCGTTGAGCAAATTATTGGTAGAATTTGGCGTCGTGCGTTTGTTGGAAGTAATTTTACAGCCTTTAATGAAGCCGCTGTATAACCTGCCGGGAGTAGCAGCCTTAGGTGGTATTATGACTTTTTTATCCGATAATCCTGCCATTATTTCGTTGTCAAAAGATAAAAATTTCAGTCAATATTTTAAAAAATATCAATTAATTTCACTGACCAATTTCGGGACTGCTTTTGGTATGGGATTAGTCGTGATTGCTTTTATGACAGGTCGCGGTTATGCTACCGGAGCCTTGATTGGTTTGGTGGGTGCCACCATCGGAAGTGTTATTTCCACACGCTTAATGCAACGTTTTATTTTAAAAACCTACCCTGAAATGAAAATGGAAGAGGCAATGGGGGGTGACAATCAGCAAATTTCATTCAAAAGTGAGGGGACTATTTTTATGCGAACATTGAATGCCGTATTAGATGGGGGCAAGTCGGGGGTTGAAATTGGTCTTTCTATTATTCCGGGGGTTTTGATTATTTCCACACTGGTTATGATGCTTACTTTTGATTCTGCAGACGGAGTATATACCGGTTCAGCCTACGAGGGAGTTCCGTTAATTCCTTGGTTAGCAAGCAAAATTGATTTTGTTTTTGAATGGTTGTTTGGATTTACCAATTCCGAATTAATAGCTTTTCCGATAACGGCATTAGGTGCAGTTGGTGCCGCGTTAGGGTTGGTGCCACGTTTTCAAGAAGCCGGCTTACTTGACAATAATGCCATTGCAGTTTTCACGGCGATTGGCATGTGCTGGAGCGGTTTTTTAAGCACGCACACCGCCATGATGGATTCTATGGGGTTTCGTCAATTGACAGCCAAAGCCATTTTAGCGCATACCATTGGCGGGTTATTCGCAGGTATTACCGCCCATTGGCTATTCGTCGCGATTTCCTCTATTTAAGTATTCTCTTATTATATTCACATTCTCCCGAACCACTTCTTCTGAAAGCAGGAATTGTTCTTTGTCTTCTTCGTCCAATTCCAATTCTATGACCTTTTCGATACCGTTTTTTCCTAAAATTACGGGCACACCGAGATAAATATCTTGAATTCCGTACTCTCCGTTCAGAAAAGCGCAGACAGGGAACACGCGGCGTTGGTCGCAAACAATAGCCTCTATC
>Ga0209098_1000790_pt1 | contig 32917 bp, 37 predicted proteins | sample AD_JPNHW1_MetaG_FD_184429 | JGI IMG/M metagenome (GOLD analysis project Ga0209098, IMG submission 184429) | Active sludge microbial communities of municipal wastewater-treating anaerobic digesters from Japan - AD_JPNHW1_MetaG (SPAdes) (version 2) | ecosystem: Engineered > Bioreactor > Anaerobic...
TGACGCCGTCCTTGAGGGGACGGATCGCGATGATGTTGCCGGGGGTCTTCCAGAGCATGCGCTTGGCCTCGGCCCCGACGGCGACGACGCGCTTGGTACCGCGCTCGACGGCGACGACGGACGGCTCGTTAACGACGATGCCCTTGCCGCTTATATAGATCAGCGTATTGCAGGTACCGAGATCGATACCGATGTCCGCAGAAAGACTTTTGAAAAAACCCATAGTACGAGATCCTCCCGATTTATCGCCAAAAGCTAGATATCCATTTTTTCGCGGGCACCGGCATGGACCGGATTGAGCCTGAGCGCCTTGCGCCATGCGGCGCGGGCTTTCACGAGGTCACCCTGAGTTTCATATATTACACCAAGTCCATATTGCGCGTCAGCAGAATTCGGGTCTTTTTCCAGAATTGCGGTGAATTCCGCTTCGGCCTCCGAGAGTCGCTGTTTCGCGATGAGGATCATGCCAATCTCGTAATGGCATTTAAGCTGAAGGAGCTCGTCTCCGGTTTTCCTGACCGTTTCCTGGAAATATTGGAGCGCCTGGTCGGGCTTTCCCGAGGACGCATAGCTCTTCGCGAGGGTAAAAAGCAAAAGGTCCGAGGGGTTCGACGCGAGCGCCTCGGTAAACGCCGGGATGGCGACGTCATAGTCCCCGATGAGGGAAGCCGAAAGGCCGCGGAATTCCTGGAGGTCGTCATGCTTGACCCCCGCCTTGAGCGCATAGTCGAGATACTTGAGCGCGAGGTCGGCGTAGTAATAGCCCCGCTGGTAATACGCCTTACCGAGCACGTAGGCGATTCGGCCCCGCTCGGAATCGGATACGCGATACCAGGCGTTGCGGAGGCTCGCGATCGCGGTGACGAGGTAATTGCGCGCTTCGGCCGGGTCGTTTTGCGCGACGTAGAGGTAATAGGCTGAAAACCCGCGAAGCGCGAGCACCGTTCCGTCGAGCGGGCGCTTCTCGAGAATTCTCCCCGAGTTTTCGTATACCGCGGCGTAATTCCCGGCGCCCCAATCTTTATAGAGACTTGAAACGGAAGGAAGCGTCGAGGGATTTTGTCGGATGATATGTATCGTAACGGACGCGATCGCGATGACGACCACGACGGCGAGAAGCGCAAAAAACCGCGATGAAAAGAAACTATGTCGCCCAGTCAAAAGGTATTTTTTCTCTTTCGCGCCGAATATCATTTTTCAAGTCCTTACCTAATAAAAAAAGCAGAGGGCGAATAAGCCGGGTTCTGTAAGCGCGATCTGCCCTAAAGGGACGATCGCGCCGGGGACCATCTATCTACGAATGCATGTCGCCATGCTTCTTACGCGGCCAACCCGCAAATCGATCGACCTTCAATCGCGCAAGGTCCCGCGCGCTCGTCGCGCGCGAGATCCCACGCGGTCCCTGGCCGATCCGGGTCGGAAAACCCTTTGCTGCTCGACCTTGCTCCTGATGAGGTTTGCCGTGCCGTCCCGTTTCCGGAAACGCGGTGGGCCCTTACCCCGCCTTTTCACCCTTACGCCCGAAAGACGCCTTGCGGCAGCCCCCGTACGCGGTATATTTTCTGTGGCACTGTCTGTGAGCGGTCCCTTGGGGAACCGCCCCCCGGTCATTAACCGGCATCATTTCCGAAGGAGCCCGGACTTTCCTCCAAGAAAAACCCTTAACAGGCTTTTCCAGGCGGCCCCCACTGCCCTCTGCTACTGTTTATTCCTCGTAATCCATCTTCTCTTCGTCGACTTCTTCCTCTTCGTCGGCGCCGTCCTCGTCCTCTCCGTCCTCGTCCTCGTCGACAAAATCGTCAAGGTCGGAAAGGCTGCCCGCGTCCTCTTCGTTGAAGAACTCATCCTCTCCCGAGGGGTTCTCGACGTAATAAAGGATGCGGCTGCAATACGGGCAATACACGATCTTGTCGCCGATGCGAACCTCGTTCGCGAACTGCGCGGGAAGGATCATATGGCAGCCGTTGCACACGTTTCCGTGTATGGCGACGATGCCGACGCCCTGCTTGCTCTTGATGATGCGCTCGAGCTTAAACTTGGTTTCCGGGTTAATCCCGGGGGATACCTCGTCCTCGGCCTTCTTAAGCGACTCAAGATCTTTCTTGTATACGTCGATCTCGGCCGCGAGCTTCTGCTTGCGGTCGTTCAGCTCGTCTTCCTGCTGCTTGATGAGGGCTTCCTCGCGCTTGAGCTCCTCGTCGAAATCCTGGAAGGTTCGCTCCTCCTTCTGGAGGTCCTTGCGAATCGCCTGCTCACGCTCGCCGGCGTCGCGGATTTCCTTGTCGAGCGCCTCGTATTCGCGCTGCGTGGTAATGGTATCCATGGCCTTTTCGGACTTTTCGCGGGAACCTTCCGCCTCGAAAAGCTGGGTCTTGAGCTCGGCGATATGCTGGCGAACTTTTTCGTACTGCTCGTTCTTCTCGATATATCCCTTTTTCAGGCGTGAAAGAAGCTCTTCCTGCGTGGACAGGATCGTCGGCGCGTCGCGGATAGACGCCTCGACGCTGTTTTTCTGGGCAAGAATGTCCTGCAACGCCTTGAGCTTGTCCAATACCTCTGTCATTACCATATCTAAACCTCTCTATATTCCTTGACGTATTACCTAACGGTTAGTTATCGAGATAATCCTTGAGCTTTCGGCTGCGCCTCGGGTGCCTGAGCCGCCTCAAGGCCTTTGCCTCGATCTGCCTGATGCGCTCGCGCGTGACGTTAAAGTAAAGCCCGACTTCCTCGAGGGTAAGCGAATATCCGTCGTCGAGGCCGAAGCGCATCTTGAGGACCTCCTGCTCGCGCGGGGGAAGCGTCGAAAGGACCGACCGAAGCTGCTCCTGAAGGAGCGTGAACGCGGTCTGGTTCGCGGGATTCTCGACGTCCTTATCCTCGATAAAGTCGCCGAGAAGCGAATCCTCTTCCTCGCCGATCGGGGTCTCGAGGGAGATCGGCTCGCGCGCGACGTTCTTGACCTGCTTGACGCGGCTCACGTTCCAACCGAGCTGCTCGGCGATCTCCTCGTCGGTCGGCTCGCGGCCGAGGCGCTGCATGAGCTGGCGGCTCTCGCGCACGACCTTGTTGATCTGCTCGATCATGTGCACCGGCACGCGGATCGTGCGCGCCTGGTCCGAGATCGAGCGGGTGATCGCCTGTCGGATCCACCAGGTCGCGTACGTGGAGAACTTATAGCCCTTGCGGTACTCGAACTTCTCGACCGCCTTGATGAGGCCGATGTTGCCTTCCTGCACGAGGTCGAAGAAATGAAGCCCGCGATTCGTGTATTTTTTCGCGATCGAGACGACGAGGCGAAGGTTGGCGTTGATCAGCCGGTCCTTCGCGCTCTTCATCATGACGCGGCCCCGGTGTATCTCGCGCGCCATCGAGATGATCTCCTCGACGGAGTTCTCGAAATCGTACTCGAGCTTGCGGAGCTTGCGGTTGATCACCTGGATCTGGGTGTAGATTTCCTTGATATCGTTCGCGTTGATCCCGAGTTCCTGCTCGAGCTTGGTGCGCTCGCGCGCGATCGCGAGGCGCTTGCCGAGGTTGCGGAGCTCGCCGTAGTCGGAAAGGCGGAGTTCCTTTTCCTTCTTCTCCTGACGCCTGCGGTACTCGCGGATCTTTCGGGTCGCCTCGATGAACTTCTCGGAGAAGCGGTCGATTTCCTCGGACTGGAGGTCAGCGCCCTGGAGAACGGGAAGGATTCGGTTTCTGAGCTCGATAAGCTCGGGGTCGTCGAAGATATTCGCGATCTGGTCGCGCTCGTACAGGCGTTTTTTAAGCGCCATATACTGCTTCATGTCCGGAAGCGCGGCCTTGAGGGTCTCCCCGTAGAGCTGTTTGAGGCGGCGCTTCTCGGCCATTTCCTCGTTGAGTTCCTTGCGGGGCTTCGAGCTTTCGTGGGGGTCGATCTTGGAGAAGGCTTTTTGGGCGATCGCGTAGAATTCGGGGATAATCATCCCGGAGTTCTTGATGACGCCTTTTATGATGTTCTCGCCGTCTTCCATCTTCTTGGAAAGCTCGACTTCCTGCTCGGCGGTAAGGAGGTTTTCCTTGCCGATTTCGCGGAGATAGAGCCTGATGGGGTCGTCGACCGACGAGTCTTTATCGCTGTATACGAGCCGCTTGCGCTCGGTTTCCTCGGGCTTTTTCGCCTTTTCCTGAGGCTCCTCCTCGGAGGGGCTCTCTTCCTCGAGGAGCTGTATCTTATTTTGCTCGAGGAGCACGAGAACCTGGTCCATCTTTTCGGAGTTGATGATGTTCTCGGGCAGAAGGTCGTTCATCTCGTCCCAGCTGAGGACCTTCTTTTCCTTCGCGTATTCGAGCAGTTTGGTAACCGCAGGATCAAGTTCAAGATCCGTCATTCGTTCATATCCTTCAATTTCGCAAGCTCTTCGTCAATCTGTTTCGATTCGGCCATCATCTCGGTGAGGGTCCGCATCTCGTCCGCGCCCGCGCCCGAAAAAAGCCCCATTCTGGCCACGAGCCGGGCCTTTCGTTTTTCAAGGACGTTTCTCCGAACGAGCGCTATCCCGTCTTCAACTGTCTTTTGCGCGTTTTCGGCGAATTCGCCGTTCATCACCGTCTCGGTGATCATGGTACGCATGCCGTCGTCGGGACAGCGTGACAGAAGACTGTCATAGCTCGCGGAATCGGTTCGAAAGCATTCCTCGAGAACGATAAAAAGATCCCGCGCCACCGGATCCTCGAAATCATCGGACGTCAGGCTTTGCCGCATTAACGGAAAAAGGCCGGTATTCGCCGCGACGGCAAGCACCGCGCGAAGTTCGGCGTTTCTTCGGATGTTTTGCGGTTTCTGCCGCCCGGAAGCGTCTGGTCCCTCTTTTTGGAGTAAGGGGCGCGGTTGTTTCCGGTTTTGATAGTCGGACAACAACGCTTTTTCACTGATTCCGAACGCGGCCGAAAGCCGGTGTATCGTTGACTCCCTTTGTATATCGGATTCCAGTACCTCAATGTATGGAAACAAAAAGGCTGAAGCTCGGGTTTTTCCTTCTGGATTACCCGTGTCAAATCGCGTTCCTGCGGTCAATACGAGATAATCCAGATCTATTATAGAATAGTCAAGAAGTTTTTTCAATGACTCGGCTCCCTCATTTTGCAGAATTTCCGCCGGATCCTTGCCATTTTTTATCTCGATAACCCGAACCGTGAAGCCCGATTGCCGGCACAGGAGGATTGCCTTGTAGGTAGCCGTCTGACCGGCGAGATCGGAATCGAAGCAGAGGTACACGGTTTCCGCGAAGGAGCGCACGAGGCGGGCCTGATCGGGGGTAAAAGCCGTGCCGAGCGGAGCAACTGCCCGGAGAACTCCCGCCTGGTGCCAGGCGAGCACGTCCATATACCCCTCGCAGAAGATAACCGATTTCGTCGAGCGGATCTCGGGCAGGGCAAAATCGAAGGCAAAGAGCGTTTCGCCCTTCTTGTATTGGGGCAAATCCCCCGAGTTGAGGTATTTCGGGCCCTCGCCCTCGAGAATTCTCCCGCCAAAGGCGACGACCTGCCCTTTTCGGTTATTGATCGGAAACATGAGCCGATTGGAGAAAAACGCCGTACCCGGGTATTTCTTCGAGAAAAGCCCGGATTTTTCGAGGAACTCGGGCGAATAGCCCTTTTTTACCAAGAACTCATGGAGCCAGCGCCTATCGGCGGGGGAATAGCCGAGTTTGAAGGTATCGATAATCTCGCGGGAAACCTTCCGCGACTCGAGGTACTTCAGTGCCTTTTCGCCCTGCGGGGTACTCGTCAGAAGATAGTGAAAACTGACCGCCACGCGGCCATAGAGCTCGATGAGGTCGTCCTTCGTCGTATCGCGGGGCATATCCGCGGGGAGCGAGCCGCCCTCGTAGATAACCTCGACGCCCGCCTTCTTCGCGAGGGACTCGACCGCCTCGACGAAGGAAAGCTTTTCAAGCTCCATGACGAAGTTCACGACGCCGCCGCCCTTGCCGCAGCCGAAGCAGTGGTACATCCCACGATCGGGGATAACATGGAACGAAGGGGTCTTTTCGTTATGAAACGGACAGCAGCCCCACCAGTCGCTCCCGCGCCGCTCGAGGCGGGTATACTCCCCCACCACGCTCACGATATCCGTGCGCTTATTGACCTCATCGATGGTAGTCGCGCTGATTCTCGCCATTAGTTCCCGGCCGCCTTCTTGAGGACCAGCTGTCTGCCGGCCCTGACGTGCTCGTCGAGGGAATGGGTAAAGGAATGCCGCCCCGCCTCGGGATCGGTGAGGCGGAAATAGAGATACTTCGTGTTCTCGGGGTTTATCGCGGCGTTAAGGGCGACGAGCCCGGGATTCGAGATCGGCCCGGGGGGAAGCCCCGCCCATTTGTAGGTGTTATAGTCGCTCTCGATCTCGAGGTCCACGTCCATGAGGCGCGCCGGATGCGGTTTTTTCTGGATCTCGGTGATGATGTACTCGATCGTCGCGCAGGACTGGAGGCCCATCCCGATCTTGATGCGATTCTCGAACACGCTCGCGATGATCGGGGCCTCGTCGGCCGCGCGGTATTCCCGCTCGACGATGCTCGCGAGTATTACCTTCGCGTAGAGCTCGCTTCCCGACTTCGGGGCGTTCGGCACGTCCTTGATCTTCGCGAAGAAGTTATCGACCATCATCGCGACGGCAGCGTTCGCGTCGACGCCGACGGGGAAGAAATAGGTGTCGGGGAAAAGGAAGCCCTCTGCGGTCTTGGAGGCGATGCCGCGCGAGGCGAGGACGTTAGGCTTTTCGGCCGCGGCGATAAAATCCCGCGCGGAAAGCACGCCCGCGCGCTCTAGATGCTCGGCGACCTTTGAGATGGTGAGCCCCTCGGGTATCGTCACCCGAACGGAATCCTGCTTTCCCTCGGCGATGCGCTGAACGATCGCCCAAGTCGACATCGACGGGGAAACGCGGTAGTACCCCGCCTTGAGGGTATCTCTCGAGAAGCGGACATAGAGCCGCGCGTAGAGCGCGGAGCGGATGAGCCGCGCGCCTTCGAGGGAATCGGCGATCTCGAGCACCGAGGAACCCTCGGGAACGCGGAAAAGGACCGCAGATTCGGCTGAGGAAACGGGCATGCCGGGGAGTATGGCGGCGACCGCCGCAGACACTATGAGCGCGAGCGCGATGATCGCAAACGCGATATTCTTTCGGGATTTTCGGGTTTTCATTTAAAAAATTCTTCCGCCTCTTCGATCGTCATCATGCGATACAGGCTTCCTTCGACGAACGCGCTGAACGCGTCAAGCCTCGTATCGAGAACCGCTTCGTGCTTGCGAAGTAACAGCGCGAGGCCGCGAATCTCTGCCTCGGTAAAGTCGTACCGCAGGGCTTCTTGCTCGTTCATAGGACGACATCCTGCCCCTCTCGGGCTATCATAATCTCGACCTTCCCCGATCCCGCGTATTCGCGATACCAGTCGGCCGATTGCTTCAAAGTCGATATCTTTTGGTCGGTGTACGTCGGCTCGTGATGGAAAAGCGCGAGCCGCTTGACGCCCCACGAAAGCGCGAAGTCGACGGAAATCGAGAACGCCGAATGGCCCCACCCGGTTTTCTCCAGGGCCTCGCCCATCGTGTACTGCGAGTCCATGACGAGCATGTCGGCGTCGGAAAAGAACGATTCGTTCTCCGGGGTCTTGAGAAAGTCCTCGCGGGTGAGCTCGGTATCGGTCGAATAGATAAAGCGCTTGTCGCCCTCGCGAACGAGATACGCGGTGCATCCGCCGGGATGGTTGACCCCATGCCAGGTAATCGAGCTCGAGCCGATCTTGAGCTCGCGCATCTCGGGGCCGAGGTGCACGAACTCGAGCGCGGCGCGGAAGCCGCCGGGACCCTGCATCGGGATGGGGAAATAGGGGCTTTTCATCTGCTCGGCGAGGATACTCTCGAGGTTCGGGTCCGTGCTGTAGAAGACGATCCTGTTTCGGGGGTCGAACGCCTGACTGAAAAAGGGTAAGCCCTGGAGATGGTCCCAATGGAAATGGGAGAAGATGATGTGGTAGGTGTTCCCGCCCGAAACGTACCCCGGGCGCTGGAGCAGATTCAGGGAAAGCTCGCGAATCCCGCTTCCCGCGTCAAAGATGATGCAATCGCGCGAGTCGTTCTCGACCTCGACGCAGGAGGTATTTCCCCCGACGGTCCCAAAAAGCCATTCGGGCAGTGACGCGAGGAAGAGTTCGCGCGTGTCTGCGCTCTCGACGTCCTTCGCGGTAATTCGCTGGACAACCGCCGCGATCCGGTTCTGGACCTGTAGCGGGGACAACGGCGAGGGGATGGATCCCCTGACTCCCCAAAAATGGATTCGCATGCCTTTCCCCTCTTTTTGTCTATGGGCGCTCCGATACTTTTCTGCGAATATACGGCTCAGCCCTTCGTCTGGTCAAGTGCCGCTCGATTTCCTCGCGGGAATGGAGCGTGCCCCGGTTAACCCCGGGGCAGTCCCTGCCGTTCGCCTCCCACCAATCCTCGTCGGTAACGAGCGAGGCCCAAAAGGGATAGGACGAGCATTGGAGCGGTCGCGCGTCGTAGGCAAGACAGCCTGAGTCCCAAAGGATGCAGTCAAAGTTCGGCTTTTCCCTGAGGCACAGGTATTCCCATCCATCGGACTTTTCCGCCCAGCGGCAATAGCGTTCGATGAAGGCTTCTCGGTCAAGGTTAGCCCATTTTTCGAGCTTTTCCAAATCCTGCTCGGAGAGATTGACGAACCCCGGCGCGAGTCGGCAGCAATCAGAGCACCGCTGGCACGTGAATCGCAATCCATCATTATAAAAAGGAACAATCATACAAAAGTTATTCGCGCGGGATAGGATACCCATGACCCGCGCGGCCCGCTTCCCGCGCAGGGAAAAAAAATGGAGTTTACGCACGATACGTAAACTCCTACTTTTGGAGAGACAAGGATTCGAACCTTGGAAGGCGTAGCCAACAGATTTACAGTCTGCCCCCTTTGACCGCTCGGGAATCTCTCCGATAAAACACATTGCTTTCTTTTCAGCACAGCCTAGCCAACTCAGGGATTCGAACCCTGGACCCCGAGATTACAAATCACGTGCTCTGGCCAGCTGAGCTAAGTTGGCAACGCGAACGAAAAGTAACTTATCTGATTGCCCAAAAAATGTCAAGCAAGGTTCGCGAGGATTTTCTCGTAAAGCGGGATGTATTGCCGCGCGACGATCGAATCCCAATCCGCCATATCGCGCACGCATGATGCCGCATGCTCGACGATCGACCGATACCGCGGGACCGCGGCGCATCCTGGGCCAAACGATACGGGATCATTTCGTTCGGCGGCGGCCCTATCCCGCCCCATTGCTTTATTCCCCTCCTCAACGATAGGAAGGGCGAGATCGATCAGAAGCCGCGCGAGGGTACTCGAATCATTGTCGCCGCCTGAGCTCGTATAGAGGAATCCCGTTTTTCCGTCCTCGATCTTTTGCAATCCGCCGACCGCGTGCGCGACGGGTATCGTGCCGAATATCTGCGCGATAAAATCCTCGAGACCGCAGGGCTCGAAGACGCTTGGCAGCACGAGAAAATCGGATATCGCGACGGCTTGCCGCGCGAGCGTCCGCTCATAGCCGTTGATGAACGCGAACCGTCCGGCATAGCGCTGGGAAAGCCTGACGAAAAGGGACTCGAGAACGGGATCGCCCTGCCCCAGGATGACGAAGCGCGCGCCGTCGATATGATCGAGCACGACGCGCGCGGCCTTTTCAAGGGTATCGAGCCCCTTCTGCCACGCGATTCGCCCATGATACGAAAAATACACCGAATCGAGGCCCGGTTCGATCGTCCCGTATTTCACGATACCCAGCAGATCTTCGCTTCCGGAAAGCCACCGCGCAAAATCTCGCCTGCACCGGTACTTGCCCGCAAGGTCTCCCGAAACCGGGTCATACGCGTGCGGAAGGAGGGAGACGCTTGAGTCGCGCGGATCGTAGCGATGATAGTCGATGCCGTTCGTGATGCCGACCACCGGTACGCCGCGCTTGCGCAGTTCGCTCGAAAGCCCCTCGCTGAAGCGATCGAACGCGGGATCGCGGAGCTCCTCGGCGTACCACGGCGACACGGTCGTCAGGATTCCGTATTCGGCGGCGAGGAGGAAGGGCTCCACGTTGCCGCCGAAGAGCGCCGCCTGAAGCGCGTACGCGGGCAAGCCCGTCACGCGCAGGGCGCGCTCAAGCCCGGGAATCGCCTGCCGATACCCGGGACCCGCGTTATGGATGGTCACGACCATCGCGGTGCGAGAAAACGCGGCGGCGAAATTCTCGTCCGTCCGCGCGAGCGCGGGCAAGAGCGCCGTATGCGCGTCCTGGCAATGGAGCACGGCGGGTACGTTCCCCGAAACGGAAGCGAACGCGAGCACCGCGCGCTGAAAGAGCATGTTGACGACGTCGACGTCGAAGTGCCCCTTTCCGCGCTGCGCGCCGGGAATGACGCGCGCCTCGGTTTCGGTATAGACGTACACCGCGTGCTTTTCGGTAAAGATCGGCGAGTCCACGAGGATTATCCTGACCCCGCGGATCGCGATCGAATAGAAGCAGACGCGGTGCGTTTCGCCGGCGACCGCGATATCGGTCGAGAAAAGAAGCATCCCCGCGGTCTCGACGCAGCCATAGCGCGGGATGAACGCGGTTACCGATACCCCTTGCCGGGCAAGGGACTCCGCGAGCGAGCAGGCGACGTTTTTGACTCCGCCGGCCTCGGCGATGCCCGCGTATTCTCGCGTCACGATCCAGACGGACCTGACGCCGTTTGCGGCATTGGGCATCATCGCTCCCCGAGGGTATCGCGAGTCCCGGCGAGATCGGGCCTGAGGACCTCGGCGCCGTTGAGATAGACGGCGACGGGGGCTTTATCCCCGTAAAAGGTTATGAGCACCCTGATCACTCGGGGCAGGTAGTTTTCGATAAAGGGTTCGGCCGACGCGAAAAGGGGAACCGCGCGCGCGAGCCCGGCCTTGCGGATGGCCGTCGCCGGGTTTAAGGCTGTCAGGTCGTTCGTGACCGAAAAGATGACCGAAACGATAGCGCTCTCGGCGATCGCGTTGCGGTCGAGGATCTCGCGATACAGGAGCGGAACGAGCGAGGAAACCGACTCGGCGGTGTTTTCGCAGCAGACGGCGCCGCGGACGGCGTATAGGCGATCTTCCATGATGCGGTATCATACGGTGCGGGCGAAAACTTTGTCAACGAGCGAAAAAGGGAACGTGGGGCAAGCTTGGGGTTTACAGCCCGCGCGAGAGCATCAGGATGATGTGGGACCCAAGGGTTAGAATAAGCGCGAACGCGAAACAGGCAAACCCAAGGAAAAAGAACGCGAGATTTCGCTTTCGCTTTCGCACGATAAAATTGACGACGGTGATAACGGAAAGGATGAACGCGAGCGTCGCGGTCAGGAGTGCGGTCCCGGCGAGAACCATCAGGATAAGGAATTGCGTCGAATCCTGAAAGTCCTGGGTGTTTCCAAAAAGATAAAAGATGGCGAGACTACCCGAATACGTGGTTAAAAAGAGGACGGTCCGCTGCAAAAAACGCGCCGTGAGTTGTTTTCGGCTTTTCGTGAGCATAAAACCGATGCTATACTCCTTTGGATACGGTTACTATACCGATATTTCGCGTACTTGCAACAGGGGAAAATCGTAATATGAAAAAAATGTTCGCGTCACTGATCGTTCTCGCGCTCGTCGGCGGCGCCATCTTCTTCGCAGGATGGGTGCAGTTTTGGGTTCCCGCCGGTAAATACGGGGTCATGGTCTCGAAAACCGGAGGCGTCAATACGCACCCTATCGAACCGGCGCAGTTCCGCTGGCAATGGGAGCGGCTGCTCCCGACCAATGCGAAGCTCCTTACGTTCGACCTCGCACCGACTTCTCGCGTCGTATCGGCGTCAGGTTCTCTCCCCTCGGCCGAGATCTACGGCCCCATGCTCGAGGGTAAGCCAGATTTTTCCTGGAAGCTTGACTTCGCGATAACCGCCCGCATCGCGCCCACCGCACTTCCCGGCCTGGTTAAAAGCGGTACCGTTTCCGATCAGGCTTCGCTCGCGAAATTCGCCGACGCCCAAGTTGAGCAGATTGCAAACGATGCGGCCAAAGCGCTCATCGCCGACATGGCGCGGGATCCTACCTCGTTTCGCGATATCGCGAACGACCGCGCCGAGCTTGCCAAACGTGTTCAGGAAATCGCCGCGAAACGGGGAACCGCCGGTATCGAGCTTATCGCGGTTTCGGTCACGGGCGCAAAGCTCCCCGACTTCGCGCTCTACGACCTCGCCTCGAAAACCTACGCCTCCTATCAGGAGCGGCGCACGACGCTTATGGCCGAAACCACAAAGGCCGAGGCCCGCAACGCGGTCGCTGACTACCTCGAAATCGAACGCTTTTCCGCCCTTGGGGAGGTTCTCACGAAATACCCGATCCTCATCGATTACCTCGCGGTTACCCGGGAAGGCTCACTCGAGGCATTTAAGGCGCTGAAAAGCCGCCCATAGGCTCCACAAGAAACGTTTATCGGGTTCGCGTGATCGCGATACCTTGAGCGAGCGGAAACACGAGAAAGAAACGTCCTTCAGTGACCGTGATCGAAACGCTTCCAGCGTCCGCGCGATTACTGAGGCTATACTCGCCCGAATCCCAGGCGAGCGCGCTAATATCCCAATGAAAGCCTGACCCCGTCGCGCGATGCGGCGCGTTCCCCGCGGCAAAAACCGATACGGGATTGTCAGGGGAAAGGCCTTCTATCCGCGACGAGCTCGAAGGGGTTCCCGTTCCGACTGCGACGCATACGCTTTCATCCCCGATCCAGAGCGCGGGGCAATAGGGTCGGTCAAAAAGCGCGCGGAGCGCCAAGAAATGGTCGATTCGCCCGCCGCCGCCGCCGACGAGGATAACCTCGTCCACGCCTTGGTCCTTGAGCGCGCCGAGCGCGAGCTCGGTGTCGGTATAGTCCTTATCGCGCGGCCACACCCGCACCCGATCGGCTGAATATCGCGAAAGGGATTCGAGATTCGGGATACTGTCCATGTCGCCGACGATCAAATCAGGCATGATCCCGGCCCGTTCGCACGCCAGGAGGCCTGAGTCGGCGGCAACGACATACCGATACCCCTGATACAATCGGGCCGCAAGCGCCGGGTCAGGCGCCCCACCGCCGGTAAAGAGAATTCCTCGCATCGTTCCTCGCTTGTTCTCGCCGCGTTTTTTTTATTATACTGCAAAGGCGATGGACAGAATACCAATACACCCGATACTCAAGGAAATTTCGCGCTTCTTCACCCAGAACGGCCACAGCGTCTATCTCGTCGGCGGCGCGGTGCGCGACATCACCCTCGGCAAAAAGCCCGAGGACTGGGACATCGCGACCGACGCGACGCCGGATGAGGTCACCGCGATCTTCCATCGGGTTATCCCGACCGGCATCGAGCACGGCACGGTCACCATCCCCTTTCGCGACCATATGATCGAGTGCACGACCTTCCGCACCGAGGAGGGGTATTCCGACGGCAGGAGGCCCGACGCCATCGGCTACGCGGCGACGATCGAGGAAGACCTTTCCCGGCGCGACTTCACCATGAACGCGATCGCCGTGTCCCTTCCCGACGGCCGCGTGACGGACCCCTTCGGGGGACGCGCGGACATCGCTCGCGGCGTCATCCGCACGGTCGGCGTCGCCTCAGAGCGCTTCAGCGAGGACGGCCTTCGCCCGATCAGGGCGGTCCGCTTCTCGGCGCAGCTCGGTTTCGCGATCGACGAGGACACCCTCGCCGCGATCCCCGGCGCGCTCGGCGTCACGGCGAAGGTCGCGAAGGAACGCATCAAGGACGAGCTCGTCAAGCTCCTTCTTTCGCCGGTGCCCTCAAGCGGCCTCCGTTTCATGGAATCCGCCGGGCTTCTCGAGCTCATCATCCCCGAACTCTACGCGTGCCGGGGCGTTGAGCAGAAAGGACTCCATGAGTACGACGTCCTCGACCACCTCTTCGCGGCGTGCGACGCGAGCCCCCGCGATAGCCTTGAGATCAGGCTCGCGGCCCTCTTCCACGACGTGGGAAAGCCCGCCGTCCGCGCCACCGACGCCGAAGGAAACTACACCTTCTACAACCACGAGACCGTTTCCGCCGAGATGACGGAAAAGATCCTGACCCGGCTCCGCTTCCCGCTGAAAACGACCGCCACGGTTACCCACCTCGTCCGCCAGCACATGTTTCACTATGAGCCGAATTGGACCGACGCTGCCGTCAGGCGCTTTATCGTCCGCGCGGGCGAGGAGCACATCCCCGCCCTCTTCGCGCTCCGAAGGGCAGACGCGTGCGCGATCACCGGGCTCAAGACGGAGCCTGCGCATCTTTTGGAATTCGGCGACCGCATAAAGGCGGTCACCGCGGCAGGGCATGCCTTTAGTTTGAAGGATCTCGCGCTGAACGGCAAGGATCTCATCGCGCTCGGAATACCCGCAGGTCCCATGACCGGCGTCATCCTCAAGGAACTCCTCGAGACCGTTCTCGACGACCCCGCGATCAATACCCGAGAGCGGCTTATCGAGATCGCGGCCGCGATCCATCAGGCGCGAAGCGTCGAGCGATAAACTTGGGTTTCTTCTTGCTGAAAGTGTTTTTTTGAACAGCGGGCTAGGAGGCGTTTACGCCTCTAGCCCAAGCGATTTGCAGGCAAGATGCGCGACGGCCTGTTCGGCCTCTTTCTTGTTCTTGCCGCTTTCGGGGCCATAAGCGGTACCCTGGATTTCGACGGTCACCCAAAACGTCCGGTCGTGATCCGGCCCCGTCTTCCGCGAAAGCGCGTATTTCGGCACGGTCTTAAACTGCTTTTGGACATGTTCCTGCAGGAGGGTTTTATAATCCTTGTGATGGCGCCCTTGGAGGACCAACGCGATCTGCGGGTCCATGATCCCAAGCACGAATTGCTCGGCCACGCGGTATCCCGAGTCGAGATAGAGCGCGCCGATAATCGCCTCGACGGCGTCGGCGAGGATCGCCTTCTTATTCCGTCCGCCGGACATCTCCTCGCCCTTCCCAAGCACGAGAAACTCGTTCACGTCGAGTTCAAGCGCGATTCCCGAAAGGGTATCCTCAGAGACCACAACCGATTTCGTCTTCGCGAGGTCACCTTCCTGCCGGTCGGCCATGCACTCGTAGAGGCGCGCGGCAACGACCATGCCGAGGACGGCGTCCCCGAGGAATTCAAGGCGCTCGTTGTTTACGCGGCTTTTGGTGTTTTCGTTTGAAAATGAACGGTGATGGAAGGCTAAATCAAGAAGGCCGACATCCTTGAAACGGACACCGGCCTTTCTCTGGAAAGCGAGAAGTGCCTGCTTCCTGTCGCCGATAACGCCTTGACGGAAGGGAAACAAGACTGACACTCCCAATCGCTTACGTATTACTTGGACTGAGACTTGATGAAATCGTACGCGTCGCGCACGGTCTCGAACTCATTGGCCTTTTCGTCGGGAATGCTAATGCCCATTTCTTCCTCGATGGCGTACACGAGCTCATAGGTATCGAGGCTGTCGGCGCCGAGGTCTTGGCGGAACGACGCATCGAGGGTGATCTTCGATTCGTCGATCTCAAGTTTGTCGGCGATCAGCTTCTGAATCTTCTGGAACAACTCATCCATTTTTCAAAACTCCTTCCGAATTAGCCGTTGGTTTCAGGTGTAATAACCTGGCGACCGCGATAAAAGCCGCACTTGGGGCACACGCGGTGAGTCATGATAAGGTTCCCGCAATTCGCGCATTCAACCAGGGTCGGTGCGCTCAGGCGCATGTTGATTCCCTGTCTCCTGCGGGTCCGGGCCTTCGATGTTTTCGCTCTGGGCACTGCCATATAGTCAACCTCGCAAAAAAATAGTTTCCGTACAAATGTAACGAAATAAATACAAAAGCGATACTATAGGCAACGCGCTGAAGTGTCAAGTCCTGTTTTACATTTTTCCGATTTTTGTCGAAAACAGGTCAGCACACCGGCGTTCCCCACCCGCTTACGGCTTCGGGTACTTTTGCGCAAGCCCCTTCGCCACGATCGGCGGGACCATCGAGGAAACGTCGCCGCCCAAGGCCGCGAGTTCCTTGATCGCGCTCGACCGGAGCACGAAGAATTTGGGATCGGTCGAAAGGAAAATCGTCTCGATCTCCGGATTGAGCCCGCGATTCATCATCGCAAGGTCGAATTCATACGAAAAGTCCGCGAGGTTTCGCACGCCCCTGATCAATACCCGGGCGTCGTTCAGGCGAGCGTATTCCACGATAAGGCTATTCCATGAATGCACGAAGACGTTATCCCAGGGACGAACCATCTCGGTAAGCATCTCAACGCGTTCCTTTTCGGAAAAAAGATACTTTTTCTCCCGATTCACGGCGACGACGACGTGAATTTCGCTGAAAATCGTGCGCGCGCGCTCGATGATATTGAGATGCCCAAAGGTCGGGGGATCAAACGATCCCGGATACACGGCTTTTACCATAGGCCGAATGGTACCCATTCACCGCGCGGTGCGTCAACACCTTCCGTTTTAATGAAAAAAGATGTTTGACGTTCCGTAGATGAGAGAGTAAACTTGTTTTATGAAGAGAACAGTATTGCTCCTTTCGCTTGTGCCCTTTCTGCTGTTTTTGGCCTGCCAGACCGCGCCTTCCGCGAAGAAACCGGAAGCGCAAGTCGCGCAGAACGGAAATTCCCAACATAATCAAGCGACCGCGACGAGCGAAAGCGGGGACGAAAACGCCGTCGTCGCGCAGTTTGATACCGTCACCATCACCAAGCAAACCTTCAGGCAAACGAAGTCAGAGATCGAGCTCGTCGTCGAAGATCTCAATAAAATAACCTATTCAAAGGATTATACGCGCTGGCAAACCTACCTTTCGGACGAGTATCGCGCGAACTTCTCAGACCCAGCGGTCTTGGAGAAGGTTTCCGCGAGCCTGCCGACCAAAGGTATTAAAATATCCACGCTTAAAGACTATTTCACCTATGTTTTCGTGCCCTCACGGCAGAACATGCGGGTTGACGACATCACCTTCGTCTCCCCGACCCGGGTCTACGTAATCATGGATCTTACCAAGGATTCCCCCGCGGCCATCTATATCCTCGAAAAGATGAACGGTAGCTGGAAACTGGTACCAAAAAACAGTAAGGGCGCGGCACCGGATTGAAAGCCCTTACTTATTACTTGACTTTGTCGACTAAATGAAGAGATAATGCACTATAAAAGTGCTTACATTCGAGTAAAACATCAAAGACCATGGGAGGTCGTTTATATGCGCGCTAAACCGTTTCCGATTCTTGCTGTTATCTGCCTCATCGTCGGCTTCCAGGCGACAGCACAGGACCAGAAAAAAGATGCCCAGAAAAAAGACGAGCAGAAATCAGATACCATCATGACCGTCGAGGAAGCGTACTTAAGCTCGGTTGAAGGCGTCATCATCAACGAACTCGCGCAAGCAGACGGGCGTGACAGCAAGCAGGTTGCGCTCCAGTATATCGAAAACGCGATCAACTCCGGCCGCAAGGGCGAGGACGTTCAGGCCGCGCTCGATCAGCTCGCCTCGGAAGGCATCAATTCCGTCATCCGCGAGTCTGGCAGAACCATGAATAATTTCCCCGACGTCAGGATGAAGGCCTGCGAGCTTTTGGGTAAGATGGGCACCACAAAGGCCAAGGATACCCTGATCGCGGTCATGTACTCGGATAACGAGCCGAGCGTCATCGCGGCTGCGGTCAAGTCCCTCGGCGAGCTCGGGTATAACGACAACGACGAGGTCGTCGAGATGATCAACTGGATCACCCGCAAGTTTGACATCATCCTTCCGACGAGCTCCCTCGCGCTCGAGGTTCTCAACTCCTACGAGAAACTCGCCCCGAACGTCAAGAATAAATCGGGAATGGTCGAGTCGATCATCCGCATCGCGAGCAACTATAACTACGTGACTCCCGTTCGCAATCGCGCTTATGAGGTGTTGAAGGAAGTCAGCGGGAACGGCGGAAACCAAAAGAATAACGGACAAAACGCAAACGGCGCGAAGGCAGATAACGCCCCCGCCGCGAAAGCAAACTAACCGCCGGTATATTTCCGCAATAAAAAAACCCGGTATCCGCCGGGTTTTTTTATTGCCTATCGCGCGCGTTGTATGTATGGATTTATGGAAGATGCGGGATTCGAACCCACCGCCTTTGGCTCCGGAGGCCAACGCTCTATCCAAATGAGCTAATCTTCCGTAACGGAACAGAAACCATTAAGCAGTAAATCCGCTTTTTTGTCAATCAAACACCGGGAGAAAAACATGGAACCGCTCTTACTTGCCTCTACATCCCCCCGCCGCCAGGAGATTCTCAAGAATCTTGGCATCCCCTACACCGTCATGTCGCCCTCTTACGACGAACTTCCCGTCGACGGCATGGCACCGCACGACCTCGCCGAATATCACGCGATGAAAAAGGTCGAGTCGGTCATGCGCATGAACCTGAAGATCAACGCCTTTTGGATCCTCGGCGCCGACACCCTTATCGTTTCGGGGGGAATACCGCTCGGGAAGCCGGCAGACCGCGCCGACGCGGAGCGGATGATCCGGGGATATTCCGGGGCAACGCACGAGGTCGTCACCGCGATTAGCCTCTTTGACGCGTCAAAGCAGTTTATCTCCTGCAAGACTTCGGTCAGCGAGGTTTCGTTCATGAGCCTTGATGACCGGCAGATCGAAGGCTACCTTGATACCGGCGAGTGGCAAGGCGTCGCGGGCGCATACCGTATCCAGGGGTACGCGTCATGTTTTATCTCTTCTATAAAAGGCTCGTATAGCGGGATCATGGGCTTGCCAATACATGAATTATATGCAATACTGCGCGAGCACGGCTATGCATTCTTGTTTTAACATGATCGTCAGGCATCATGCATAACCGGCAAATACTCCGGAACCCCGCTAAAGGGGTGTCCGAGAATCAGAGAAGGCTGGTGAATACGGAACCGGAACGCGAATCGCGGCTCACGGAACACCTATCACCGCGTAAAGGAGTCACGTCATGGCAGTAGTAACCATGAAGAGCCTGCTTGAGTCAGGCGTTCATTTTGGGCACCAGGTCAAGCGCTGGGATCCCCGCATGAAGAAGTACATCTTCGCAGAGCGGAACGGCATCCATATCATCGATCTGCAGAAAACCATCCTTTCCATTAAGGAAGCCTACGAGGCCGTCCGCAAGACCGCCGCCGCGGGTAAGACCGTTCTCTTCGTCGGCACCAAAAAGCAGGCGCAGCAGACCATCGCGAAGGAAGCCGAGCGCTGCGGCATGTTCTACGTCAACAACCGCTGGCTTGGCGGTATGCTTACCAATTTCACCACCATCAAGAAAAGCCTCCTCCGCCTCAAGAAGATCGAGAAGATGGAAATCGACGGGACCTTCGAGAGCCTGACCAAGAAAGAGATCGCCGCGCTCCAGAAGGAAAAGGCGAAGCTCGAGAAGAACCTTGGCGGAATCAAGGAGATGAAAGAGCTCCCCGGAATCATCTTCGTCATCGATACCCGCAAGGAGACCATCGCCGTCGCAGAGGCGCGCCGCATGGGCATCCCGATCGTCGCGGTCGTCGACACCAACTGCAATCCCGAGGGAATCGATTTCCCGATCCCCGGAAACGACGACGCCATCCGCGCCATCAGCCTCTTCACCCAGATCATCGCGAACGCCGTCGTCGAGGCGGATAACGAGAACGGGCTTAAGATCATCGAGAACCTCCAGGACGACGACGAGGAGCTTTCCGACAGCGCGAGCGCCAAGGCGAGCAACGAGGAAGAGATCGTCGACTACTCGAACTATACCCCCTCTGAGAAGAAGGCCGCCGAAGTCAGCGAAGAAACCCCTAACCCGCTCGTCGACGAAGACAAGCTCTACGGCGAGAAATAAGGAGAACCGCTCAAATGGATATCAAGGCATCTGATGTAAAGGCGCTCCGCGACAAGACCGGCGCCGGTATGATGGAATGCAAGAACGCGCTCGTCGAGTGCTCCGGCGACGCCGCAGCCGCCGAGAAGCTCCTTAAGGAAAAAGGACTCGCCGCGGTCGAGAAGCGCGCTGACCGCGCGACGAGCGAAGGCCTCGTGCTCATCAAGAACACCGAGAAGAAGGCCGTCATCGCCGAGCTTACCTGCGAGACCGACTTCGTCGCGAAGAACGCCGATTTTATCGCCCTTGGCGACAAGATCATCAACGCCGCGTTCGACAAGGGAATCGCGAGCGTCACCCCCGAGCTCTCCGGCATGGTTCTTGAGCTCGCGACCAAGGTCCGCGAGAACATGACCCTTTCCCGCCTCGAGGGAATCACCGCGGGCGCCGACGAGTATATCGCCAAGTACATCCACTCCGATAAAAAGACCGGCGTCGTGATCGTGCTCAAGGCCGACAAGGCGGACATCTTCGCCAATAAGGACGTCCAGGAGTTCGCGTACGACTGCTGCCTCCATATCGCGGCCTTTACCCCGATGTACGTGTCCACCGCCGAGGTCGACCAGAAGTACATCGCCGAGCAGACCGAGATCTTCACGGTCCAGGCCAAGGAATCCGGCAAGCCCGAGAAGGTCCAGGCCGGTATCGTCCAGGGCAAGATCAAGAAGCATCTTGCGGAAATCTGCTTCCTCGAGCAGGCCTTCGTCAAGGACGACAAGATGTCCGTCGCGAAGAAGATGGAAGAGGTCGCGAAGGCCGCCGGCGGCAAGCTTTCCGTCTCGAAGGTAGTGTTCTACCAGCTCGGGGCTAAGTAAGCCCAATACCACTAGCTTTCGGCAGCAACCGGCTTTCGTAACTGAAAGCCGGTTGCCTTTTTTTAATCCTGTATAAGGAGAACCGTATATGTCCGAGACCATCGCGCCGCATATCGAACGGATGAAGAAGTCCATCGCCGCGCTGCGGGACGAACTCAACACAATTCGGACCGGACGGGCGTCCGCGTCTTTGTTCGACAAGGTTCGCGTCGACTATTACGGCGATAAGTCGCCGTTAAGCCAGGTCGCGACCATATCCATTCCCGAGGCGCGCCTCGTCGTGATCCAGCCCTGGGACAAGGGACTCATCGGCGAAATCGAGAAAGCCATCCAGAAATCCGAGCTTTCCCTCAACCCCTCAAACGACGGAAAGGTCATCCGCATCGCGATTCCCCCGCTCACCGAGGAGCGCCGCAAGGAGCTTGCCAAGCAGGCGAAGGCCCAGGCTGAGCAGAGCCGCGTCGCGATTCGCAACATCAGGCGCGACGGGAACGACGACCTCAAGAAGCTCGAGAAGGAAGGAACCCTCACCGAGGACGGGCTCAAGACCGCCGAGGAAGAGCTCCAGAAATCAACCGATAAATTCATCCAGGAAATCAACAAGATCCTGGAAGACAAAGAAAAAGAGATTCTGGAAGGCTAATGATCGCGTCGCCCGGCACCGCAAGTACAATAAACACAGACAAAGATCGCCTACCCGTCCATATTGGTATCATCATGGACGGAAACGGCCGCTGGGCGAAACGACGCGGCCAGGCGCGTTCGCAAGGGCACCGCGAGGGGCTTGAGGCCGCCAAGCGCGTCGTGAAAGCGGCGGCCGACCTCGGAATCCGCTACATCACCCTATATACCTTTTCCACCGAAAACTGGAAGCGCACCGTAGACGAGGTCGGGTTTCTCATGAGCCTCGTGAAAACCCACCTGAGAGGCGAGCTCGCCTTCTACACCGAAAACGGCATCCGCGTGCAGCACGTCGGCGACCTTTCAGGGCTTCCCCCAGATATCGCCTCCGAAATACGGTCGGTCATCGCCGACACGGCGCATTTCACCAACACGACCGTCGTGCTCGCGCTTAATTACGGCGGGCGGGACGAGATCATACGCGCGATACGGAAAATCGGGCCCGAACGGCTTTCCGCCATAACCGAGGAGAGCTTTAACGGTTTCCTCGACCTACCCGAGCTTCCTCCCATGGATCTTCTTATCAGGACCGGAGGGGAAAAGCGCATTAGCAATTTTCTTCTTTGGCAATCGGCGTATGCCGAGTTATCTTTTAGCGACGCGCTCTGGCCCGACTGGGACGGAAACGACCTCATAAAGGCAATTGCGGAGTTTCAGGCACGCGACAGAAGGTTTGGTAACGCAAAATGAGAAAGCTTATAGAACGGTTGCTCCTGTTTTTCGTCGGCATCCCGATTATAATCGCGTCGATCTTTTTTCTGCCCCAATGCAATTACCTCGTGCTTCACCTCGAGCTTCTCGCCTTCACCGCGCTCGCCGTCCTCGAGATGCGAACGCTCCTTTCCAATAGGCTGCCCGTGCATTCGATACCCGTCGCGCTCGCGCTCGGGCTCGTCATCCCGTTCGCTTCCTTTCTCTACGCGGTAGTCGGATTCCCAATAAGGATCATCACCGTATCGATCGCCATCGCGACCGTATGCGTTTTCTTCATTGAGTTCATTCTTTCCTTCACCGGGAAGATGGACTCGGTCATCGGCCGTATCGGATCCACGTTTATCTACATCCTCTATCCGGGATACCTCGTCATGTACCTCGCGATCATGACCGTCTGGCCCCACGCCGGCGCGATCTTAAGCGTGTTCTTCCTGATGGTCTTCGGATGCGACTCACTCGCGTGGTTCTTCGGCATGCTCTTCGGTAAGAACAACCGCGGCCTCATCCCCGCAAGCCCGAATAAAAGCCTCGCCGGATTCTTCGGCGGTTACGTCGGCTCCATCGGCGCCGGCATCATCGGCATGTACCTCTTTTCCGTTCCCTTCGCGGGAACCACCCTAAAGATCATCATTCTCGGCGCGGCGACCGCTACCGCCGCGATCGTCGGGGACATCTTTGAGTCGATACTCAAGCGCTCCTCGGGCGTTAAGGATTCCGGGACGATCATTCCCGGGCGCGGCGGCGTTCTCGACAGCATCGACTCCATCCTCCTCGCCGCCCCGGTATACTATATCCTCTGCGACTTTCTCTTCGGCTTCGGGAAATAACCATGAAAAAAAAGATTCTCGTCCTTGGAGCCACCGGCTCCATTGGGAAAAGCACATTAGACATCATCAGAAACAATCCCGATCGCTTTGCCGTCGCGGGCCTTTGCGCGAATCGCAACGGCGAGGAGCTTCAATCGCTCGCGCGCGAGTTCGGAAACCCCAAAACGGTTCTCGTCTCCACGGACGGCGAAGAGGCTCTCCTTTCGCTGATACGCTCGAGCGACGCAGACGTCGTCGTAAACGGCATCTCGGGCGCGAGCGGCCTTATCCCCTCGAAGGTCGCCCTCGAGCAAGGCAAGGATCTCGCGCTCGCGAACAAGGAAACGATCGTCATGGCGGGGCCGCTCATCCGCGCCCTCGCGCGCTCGAAAGGCCGCAAGATACTCCCCGTCGATTCTGAGCACTCCGCCGTATTCAGCCTCATCGAGGCGCACGGTAAGGACTCGATCGCGGAGATTATCCTCACCGCGTCGGGCGGCCCCTTCAGGACGCTCGACGCGAAGCGCCTCGCCTCGGTCACCGCGCGCGACGCGCTCAAGCACCCGACCTGGTCGATGGGCGCGAAGATAACGATCGACTCGGCGTCGCTTGCGAATAAGGGCCTCGAGGTAATCGAGGCGGTGCGCCTATTCGACGTGCCGCCTACCCGCGTCAAGGTCGTCGTCCACCCGCAAAGCCTCGTCCATTCCTTCGTGCGCACCCGCGACGGTGTGCTCTACGCGCAAATATCCAAACCCGACATGCGCAACCCCATTCACGCGGCCCTGACCTGGCCCGACTGCGTCGAGAGCTCGCTCGAGCAGCTTTCCTTCGAGGAGGTTTGCACCATGCAGTTCGAGCCGCCTCGGTACGCCGATTTCCCGCTCCTTGGCCTCGCCTATCGCGCGGCGGGACTTTCGGGATCGTACACGATCGCGTTCAACGCCGCTAACGAGGAGGCCGTCGCGGCCTTCGTCTCTGGCGCCATCTCATTTACGGCGCTCGCCGAGGTAACCGCGCGCGTTCTCGAGGGCGACTGGACGGGCGAGCCCGATACGTTCGACGCCGTGCTTGATTCCGACGCGCGGGCCCGGATCACCGCCCAAAAAGCGATAAAGGAATTACGCCGATGATCCTTAAAGTGCTCTATGGCCTCATCGCGCTAGGCGTCGTCGTTTTCGTCCATGAGGCGGGTCACTTCATCGCGGCCCGGCTTTGCGGGGTTACCGTCGAGACCTTCTCGATCGGCTGGGGTCCCGTACTTCTCCGGAAAAAAAGAGGAACCACGGAATACCGCCTTTCGGCGCTGCCGCTCGGCGGCTATTGCGGCATGAAAGGCGAGAACGCGTTTCGCGACGCGCTCGACAAAAACCTCGACGCCATCCCGCGAGAGGAAGGAAGTTTTTACAGCGCGCACCCGCTCAAGCGCGTGATCATCGCTTTCTCGGGACCTTTCGCGAATCTCGTTTTCGCCGTGCTGGCCCTCGCGCTCGTGAGCTCATTCGGCTTCTCGTACCGATCGTTCGACAACCGCATAGTCCTTTCGTCCCATTACGACGGGGGGAGCAACCCCGCGGATAAGGCGGGGCTCGCGGAGGGCGACCGCATCACCGCGATCGCGGGGAAGAAGATCTCTACCTTTTCCGACATCCAACAAAGCATCGCCACGCATCCCGAGGAAACGCTCGCGCTCGACTACGAGCGCGACGGCGCCGCGCACGCGACGACCATCGTCCCGCTCCTCGATAAAAAGACGGGCGCGGGCCGCATCGGCATCTATCCTTTCATCCCATTGGTCGCCCGAAGCGTCAAGCCCGGCTCGGCCGCCGAAACGGCGGGAATCATTCCCGGGGACGCGATCGTCGCGGTTAACGGCACGCCCGTGCGGCATTACTTCGAGTTCGCAGATATTCTCAAGTCTCACCCGGCCGAGGCGACGGTCACCGTCGACAGAGCGGGCATTACCCGCGAATGCAAGCTCGTCCTTCTCTATCCCGACGCGGACAACATCGAGACCGGCATCGAGTGGCAGACGGTGAGCGTAACCGTTAAGGGCACAGGCCTTCTCGGCAGCGTTCGCTACGGCGTCGTCGAGACCGCAAGGACCATGGCGCTCACGGTGAAAAGCATCGGGCTCCTTTTCCGCGGGGTAGACCTTTCGGAGGCGGTCTCTGGGCCAGTTCGCATAACCGTCATGATCGGCGAGGTCGCGAAGAACGGCTTCTCCGGGCTCGCGGAGCTCTTAAGCATCATCTGCGTCTCCCTCTTCCTGATGAACCTGCTCCCGATCCCCGTCCTCGACGGCGGGCTCATCCTTTTTTCTCTGATCGAGTTTGTCATCCGAAAGCCACTGAAGCCAAAGACGCTTTACTACGTGCAGTTCATCGGAATGGGTTTCATCCTAATCGTTTTCATACTGTCGCTTTTTGGCGACATTCACTTCTTAATGAAATAGCGGGAGAGTGCCATGAGAAAGCTTACATGCCATTGCGAACAGGTTTTCAACGTTGACCTTCCGGAATCGGTCAACCTCGATACGAACCCGAAGATCGTCGCCGATATCGCAAGCGGCGCCTTTCTTTCCTGCGTCTGCCCTTCCTGCAATTCCGTCCTCCATACCGATCTCAAGACCCGCGTTGAGTGGCCCTCGAAAAAAGCAACCCTCACGCTGATCCCGGAGATAGACCGTCTTTCGTACCTATCGGGAAGCCTTTCCGAAGGAGACGGGACTACCGTGGTCATCGGGTACGCCGAGCTTGCCGACCGCGTCGCCGTGCTTGCGAGCGGCCTTGATCCGCTCGCGATCGAGGCGCTCAAGTACCATCTCGCGGTCAAGGCGCAGGAATCATCGGGCGGAGCAAAGACATCCATCTACTTCGAGCACGTAACCGAATCGGGCGACGTCGTCTTTCACATCCACGGCCTCAAGGAGAACGAGGTCGCGGTCATGACGATTCCCGCGAGCGTCTATGCCTCCGTGCGCGCGGACATAAAGGCGAACCCAAACGACGAAACCTATGCCGCCTTGGCGCACGGTAATTACCTTTCGTATCAGAATATCCTCATCGAGGGACAGGGCGCATGAGATCTGCGCGTTTACCTGCGCTCGCGTTTCTCGCGTTCTTTGCCGTCCAAGCGGCATTTTGCCTCGACCAAGCCGCTCAGGCCTCGGGGTCGTCGGTTCTCTCGCTCGCGCGAATCCCGGGAACGGATCGCTACCTTTCCGCCGGTAAGGACGGTTTCGTTTCCCTTTTCGCCCCCGAGGGCTTCCTTGAGTCGTGGCAGCTTTCAACCATACCCATAAAGGCCATCGCTGTGCATCCTGACGGAAACCGCGTCGCGATATACGAATCGGACGGATTCAGCGTCAATCGCGTTTCGGTTTGGGATTGGAGATCAAAGACTCGGGTATTCGCGAAACGGTTCCGTGATTCCGTGATAGCCCTTTCATGGTCCGCTAAGGGGACTTGGCTCCTGATTGGCAACACCTCAATAGAGGGGATAACCATTCTCGACTCCGATCGCGGTACGCCCGTTCGTATTTTCTCCTCGACGCCGGGCATCGTGTCGCTCGCGCTTACCGGCGCGAGCGAGTCGAGCATGATGACATTCGGGCCCTCGGGCACGATTCTCTATACGGATACCGCTTCCGGAAAGGAACGCGCCCGATACTCAGGCGAGCGGGACCTTTCGCGTCCGATACTTCTCGCGAATAACGCGCGGATCGCCGGCTATCGCGACGGGGCGGTCATCGAGCTCGACGCGACGACCGGTCAAACCATCGGCGGGTATACCGCATCCGACCCCGTCATGGCGACTTCTCAATCGGACACCGAGCCCATTTGGATCGAGCGCTCGGGCGACGCCTCTTGGGTTTTGCGATCGGGCAACGACGCATCAAGGCCCTTCGCGCTCGGCGCTTCGGGCACGGTAACCGCCGCAACGAACATTGACGGCAAGATCATCGTCGGAACTACCGCGGGCAACCTTTTCGCACTGAAGGCGGATACGATCAGGGGATCGAGCGTCTTGATTTCGCCAATAGCCCAAAAGGCCTGTAAGAAAATCGACGACATCGCATCGGACGGCAGCCAGGCGTTCATCCTTTCCGCAGGCAACGTATACGCGATCGAGTCTCCAACCTCCGAACCCATACCCGCTTTCTCAGGTGTCTCCGGCAATCGCCTAGCCGTTGTCGATTCGCAGCTTATCTTCTGGTCTGATCGAGCAGCCTGCGACATAACCCTTTCTACCTTTGACGGAAGCGCGCGAAGGACTCTCTATAAAGCCCACGAGGGCATTCGATCGCTCACCTCGCTCGGCACCTCGGTAGCCTTCGTCGAGGGAACGAGCGCCATACGGGTTATCGACACCGCGTTGCCGACTTCGCAATTTTCCTCAATAGGCGTCGGGCTTCAAGACGCGGTCCTCGTCGATCAGGGCAAGATCGTCGTCTCAAAGTCCGCGACGGACAAATCCCCGAACGCGATCATCGCCATAAATATCGCGACGGGCGAAACCGTCCCGATACCCGTCAAGGCCGATCTCTGCTATGGGCTCAGGCTCGCGGACGAAAGGCGCCATGTCCTTTCGGGTTTTATCATGAGAAACGGGGAGACGGCGACGACCGAACTCATCACGCTCGCCGTAGACCTCGCCTCGATCCCTGCGAGCGCGGCTAAGACGGCGCTTTCCTACGCGGACGAGGACTCCTCGGCGACGGCGCTCCCCTCGGGTGATATGATTTACACCAACCTCGGCAAGGGCTCGTTCGTCGCGCTCAACCCGAGAAACGGCGACCAAAAAACCTTTGAGCGCACCGCTTCGCTTCCGGTTCGCATCGCGCTCCTTGAGCGATACGCCGTTACGCTTGACTCAAACGGAACGCTCTCTTGGTATGAGCGTTCAGGCGGCGAATCGATTGGTTCGCTCGCGCTGCATCCCTAAAAAACAGAATTGTGTTCGGTGATTGATTCTCGTCGATGAAGGCTAAGGGTTACCCTTGGGTCTTCGAGACGAATTTCGTATAGCGCGGAAGGAAGAGAATGTCTATGTCGCCGATCGGGCCATTGCGCTGCTTGGCGACGATGAGTTCGGTCTCGATGGCCTGGTCCTTGTCCCCGTCTTTCGACGAGCCGACGCGCTCGCGGTGAAGGAACATGACGACGTCGGCGTCCTGCTCTATCGAGCCCGACTCGCGAAGGTCCGCGAGCATCGGCTTTTTTCCCTCGGCGTCGCGCCGAACCTGCGAGAGCGCCACGACCGGAATGTTGAGCTCGCGGGCGAGGCTCTTGAGCGACCGCGAAATCTCCGCGATTTGCTCGTGCCGGGGGATGAGGCTATTCTCGCTCGTGATGAGCGTAAGGTAATCGATAAAGATGATCTCGACGCTGAATTGCGCGCGAAGGCGACGGGCCATCGCGCGGAGGTCGAGGAGCTTCATGTTCGGCATGTCGACGATGTACAGGGGCGCGTCGTAGATATGCCCGGCCGCGTCCTGTATGCTTTGGAAATCGCTCATCTTGAGAAGTCCCGTGCGTATCTTCTCTGACGGGATCTTCGATTCCGAGGAGATGAGGCGCTGCATGAGCTGCATGTCCGACATTTCGAGCGAGAAGAACGCCGTGGGGATCTTTTCCTTGATCGCGGTATGCGCCGCCATCGTGAGCGCGAGCGCGGTCTTTCCGACCGACGGCCGCGCGCCGATGATGATGAGCTCCGATTTTTGGAAGCCGCTCGTCATCTGGTCGAGCTCGATGAGGCCCGAGGGAATTCCGGTAAACGCGTCCCGCGTGTGGTAGAGTTTCTCGATCGCCTCGATCGCCTTCGGGATTATCTCCTTGGGCGTCTTGAAGGTCGCCGTCTGATTCGCGTCGGTCAGCTCGAAGATATGCTTCTGCGCGTTCTCGAGGACCGCGCGGCTTTCGGTCGCCTGGTCATGCGCCTCGGCGATGATCTTTTGCGATATGGAGAGAAGCGAACGGCGCATCGAGTTCTCGAGTACGACCTTCGCGTAATACTCGACGTTCGCGCTCGTCGGGACGGTATCGGTGAGCGAGGCGATGTATGAGGGCCCGCCCGCCGCCTCGAGGAGGCCGGTCTGCCTGAGTTCCTCGGTGATCGTGATAAGGTCCGATCGCTGTCCCTTGTTGAAAAGCGAGAGGATCGCCTGGAATATCTTTTGGTTTTGGAGGGAATAGAAGGAGTCGGGCCGCAGGTACCGAATGACGGTACCCACGGCCTCCGCGTCGAGAAGGAGCGCGCCCAGGGTCGCCTGCTCGGCTTCCGGGTTATTGGGCGGCACCTTATCTTTCAGCGGAACGTTGTTCATGCGAACGAGAGTCCTTACTCGGCGTCCTGAGCGGGGGCCTGCTCAGAGGCTGCGGCCTCGGGAGAGGCTTCCTCGGAAGCCTCTTCGTGGCGCCTGCGGGGCGCGCGCTCGGCCTTCGGCGCGCTCTTCTGCTCTGCCTCGGGCTGTGCCTCGATGATGACCTGCACGGTCGCGGCGGCTCCCTCGTAGAGGTGCACGGTAACGTGATACTTTCCGACGCTCTTGAAGGTAAGCCCGGGAACCTCGATGCGCTTGCGCTCGATCTCGTAGCCCGCCTTCTTGAACTCGTCGACGAGGGTCTGGTTGGTCACGGCTCCGTAGAGCTTTCCGTTCGAACCCGCCGGCATAATAAGGGTAAGGACGGTCGCCTCGAGCTTTTCCTTGAGGCTCGCGGCATCGGCGCGCTTCGCGGCCTTCTTCGCCTCTATCTCGGCCTTGCGGCTCTCGAAATAGGCCAGCGTCCGATCGTTGCACGGTACGGCGAGATTGCGCGGGAACAGAAAGTTCCTCGCGTAGCCATTCGCGACGTCCTTAACGTCGCCTTCCTCACCGAGATGCTTCACGTCCTGGTTAAGAATTACTTTCATCTTCAAGCTCCTCCACTCTTACGAATTTACGCCGCCTGGTCCAGGAGTTGGATGGTCGGCGTCTGTATGTTCAAATCGCGCGCGAAGGGGAACGAAAAGTTCCACGACGCCCACGATCAGCAACAGCACGGCAAGATACGGCAAAAAACCGTATAAAATCACGAGAAAAATGAGAAGGAAAGACCAGATTCGCATCAGTCTCCTTCTCCGCGTCAGTAACCCGTTAAAAAAGGCGAGTATACCGGCGCCCTGCAAGAAAAAGTAAAACCCGGTAACGAGCGCCACGTTCCACGAAACGATGGTCAGCGCGCGGGCCGCGAAGAGCTTCCCCGCGATGATCCCGCACATGCCGCCCGCGAAGGGAACAAAGAGAAACCCGTCCGCGACAAAGCGGGAAAGGTCAGTCAAGCGATTCCCCGCTCCGCCCCGTCCCGATCCGAATCGCGCGCCGAGCGCGGCATCGATCGAAACCATGATGACGGGAATCGGAAGCGCCGAATAGAGCAGAACGTTCAGGAGCATGGCGTACACGGCGTCGGGCGAGAACTTTATGCCGAGCACGGCCCCGTCGTATCCCTCGGGGAGATACGGCTTAAACGCCGCGGAAAGCTCATTCGCGGTCTCGCGAATCACCCCGGTAACGGCGGAGGCGGAGTTCGTCAGGGCGATGAACGCGAGCCAGAGAAGCGACGTCGCGACCCCCGCGAGGGCAACCCGATACCGAAGCCGAACGTTCGCGGGCAAAAGGACGGTAAGGAGCGGGATAAGAAAAAAAACCGAACCCGCAGCAACGCCCATAAACGGACTCGAGCCTGACTGAGAGGGAGCGAACGCAAGGAACATGACGCCCACAAGCGCGTCAAGCGCGCACGCGATCGCAATGGAAAACACGAACGCCCGCTTTCCGCGCCTGAAAAGCGCGAAGAAAAGCGGAGCCGCGTAAAAGAAAGCCAATACCGGCACGAGTCTCATGCAGACCACGGCGGCCACTGCGGAGGCGACCGAAACGGGAAGGAAGCGCGAAGCCCCTTCCCGTGAGCCGGTATTCACGAGCTCGTTCACCGATACGCTCTAATTAGCTAACGACGTAGGGAAGGAGCGCGAGCGCGCGGGCGCGCTTGATCTCGAGCGCAAGGCGGCGCTGATGCTTCGCGCAGGTACCGGTAATGCGGCGGGGCAGGATCTTGCCGCGCTCGGTGGTGTACCGGCGAAGGCCATCGGCGTCCTTATAGTCGATCTTAGCCTTCTGGGTGCAAAAGCGGCATACTTTCTTGCGGAAGAACATCTTCCCCTTGCCGCGACCCTGACCGCGATCGTCGGAATCGCGCATGGCGTCCTGCATCTGCATATCGCCTTCCATATCTTTCATCTTTTCATCGGACATAAGAAATCTCCTTAAAATCTTCTTTGGGACAATGCCTTAAAAAGGAATGTCGTCGGGAAAGTCGGGAGGGACCGAGTCGTCCATGTCGGGCGAACCGGAGGCGGCGGATGACTGCCGCTTTTGGTACGGAGCCGGGCCGCCCGAGGAGGCGGAGCCCCCGCCCGATTGGCCGGAAGAACCCGCTCCGCCGGAATATCCGGAGGAAGGTCCGCCCTGACCGCCCGCGCCGCCGCCAAGAAGCTGTACGTTGTTCGCGTTGATCTCGATCTTGCTTCTGGACTGGCCGTCCTGTTCCCATCGATTCTGGTGCAGCTCGCCTTCGACGGCGACCTGCTTTCCCTTAACCAGGTATTGATTGATCGTTTCCCCGCTTCGTCCCCAAAGGACGATGTCGAAGAAGTTCGCCTCGTCTACCCACTGCTCGCCCTGTTTTCGGCGCTTGTTGACCGCTATGGCAAACTTACAGACGGCCATACCGCCGGAGGTATACTTCAACTCCGCGTCGCGGGTGAGTCGTCCGATCAGTATTACGTGGTTTACATCTGCCATACCGTTCTCCTTTTCGCGGGGTTATTACTCTTCGACGCGGACGAAGAGGAAGGTCAAGAGGTTCTGGTTCAGCTTAAGTTGCCGATCCATCTCGACGATCTTTGCGGGCTCGGCGTTGATGTTGAAAAGAACGTACCGGCCGCGGGTTTTCTTCTTGATTTCGTAGGTCAGGTCACGATCGCCATAGGGCTCTTCGCTCACAAGCTGCGCGCCGAAATCGGCAAGCACCTTGCGCACGGCGTCGGCGCCGGGCTTGAACTGGTCTTCTTCCAACGGGAATGCGACCATCAGCTCATACTTTCTCATGTTTCCTCCACTGGACACATTTCTGGGCCCGCAGCCTGCGGCGTTTTGCAAACGCTTCGAGACCGGCGGGCAGGAGTGTAATAGGCCCCGACATGCGCCGGGACACTGGTCTAGTACAATAGCAGTTTCGCCCCCTTTGGTCAAGGTAACTGGTCTTTCTGCCGATATTCGTGGTATTATGGCTTGAGGGGGCTTCCATGCTTCAAAACATCGTATTCCAGGACAATCTGTACCACCTGTCGCGCTCCATCGATACGGCATACGAGGGACTCCTGCTTGAGCTCGCCCCCGAGTTTTTTCTCGATAAGACGATCGACGACATCCTGTTTTTCGACGTGACCATCCAGAAGCTCTACCGCCAGATCCAGACCGCCCCCCAGCTTTCAGGCTACGTCGAGATCCTCCACGCACTGTACTCCTGCCAAGACCGCTATATCAGGCTCCTTGACTTCATCCTGCAGGGAAAGGCCTCCATGCGCGACAAGTTCACCCAGCTTTTGCCCAAACTCCAGGGCATCAGGAACGCCCACGCGGGGGTTAAATCGGAACTTGCGGCGGCAATCCAGAAAAGCGATAAATCGAACGACTCCCGCGATATTGTGTCCCGGAACGAGTTGAGCGAACTTCTCAATATCTGATATACTCCAAACCGTATGCAAACCTATGACTGTGTGATCGTCGGCTCTGGGCCGGCGGGCCTCGGCGCGGCCTTTGAGCTGCTCGCCGCCCGTCCCAGCGCGCGAATTCTCCTTCTCGAGCGGGAAACGGTTTCATCCGGCGGCCTCCGCAACGACTGCAAG
>Ga0209098_1000791_pt1 | contig 32915 bp, 29 predicted proteins | sample AD_JPNHW1_MetaG_FD_184429 | JGI IMG/M metagenome (GOLD analysis project Ga0209098, IMG submission 184429) | Active sludge microbial communities of municipal wastewater-treating anaerobic digesters from Japan - AD_JPNHW1_MetaG (SPAdes) (version 2) | ecosystem: Engineered > Bioreactor > Anaerobic...
AAAACCGGCTGGCGCCGGATTTTAATGTTTTGGCGGAGAAGGGGGGATTCGAACCCCCGGTCCGTCTTACGACGAACAACGGTTTTCGAGACCGCCGCAATCGACCACTCTGCCACCTCTCCAAAATTTAAAATGCAAAAATACATTTTAATTCTTATTTAGCAATTTTCTGAGACTATCTTTGAATATCAGAAAAAGATTTTTCTTACTTTTGGGCTAAGAAACCATAAATCAATAAATCCTTCGATTATGTCTTTTTTTAAAAAAGTATTCTCTTCGTCAGATAACAATGCCGGCGAAAACACATCTGTATCAAACAATGTCGCTGTGGGCAGATACACCGAGATAAACAAAAAACCTGCCCAGGCCGAATACTGGAAAAAATCTCAGGATGATTTTTCTCAGAAAAAATACCTGGATGCCTTTGAAAATCTGCTCCATTATATGCTGGACCCTGCCGTCGAAAATATTAAAATCAGCCGCCGCGAAGGCGCACTGGATTTCGAATTGCTGCAAGGCTCCAAACTTATCTTTGGCAAAGCCGATGAAAAAAAATTTTCTGCCGAGGCTCGTATTGCCCGGTTCGACAGGCCAAGCGTAGCTTTTCTACGCAAGCTGATGAATATAAATTACATTCTGCAATACAGCCGCTTTGCCATCAAAGATGATATCATTTTCCTCAAATTCGACAGCAAAACTATGGACGCCTCGCCTAACAAAATATACTATGCCTTGCGTGAACTGGCCCTCAAATGCGACAAGATTGACGACAACCTGGTGGGTGAATTTGAAATGCTTCATGCCATTGACAATGGCCATACGATGGATATTCCCGAAAATCTCAAAGAAATTAAATATAAATACCTGCACCTCTGGATTGATGAGGCACTCAACAAAATTTCAACCCTCAGCGAGGACAGGATGTCGGGGGGAATTTCCTATTTTTTGCTGGCCCTGCTTTTTCGTATCGACTACCTGCTTCAGCCACAAGGCGCGCTTTTCGAAGATATTGAAAAAATTAATGGCATCTACAACGCCAAAGATAACAAAAGCACGCTGGAACGTAACCGGCTGATGATTGACGAACTTAAAAGGATTAAAGATAAAAGCAAAGAAGATATATTCAAAAGTTTCTACGATGTAAAAATCACTTTTGGTTATGTTCCGGCTACCAGCCACAAACAGTTCTATGAGTTTATTCTTGAACAATTCAAAAATACCAACTGGTATTACGAAAACCGATACGAAGATATTGTAACCTCCATCTATGAATGGATTATCGGGTATTCGTTGTTTTATTACGGACTGTTCCCTGCCACCTGTGATTTTCTAAAGCTGGCTTATACCGTCATGCAGCCGGGGTACTTCAGTGAAATGGGCGCTCCCCTGAACCTCTATAATCCGGCAGACAAAACTTTTGACAAACCGGCCATTGAAAAAGAAATTCAGAAAATTGTAAAGGCGCATCAGCCCGAATTTCCCAATCTGACGATACTTATAGAAAACCTCAGGTACAAGGATATGAATGATTTTTTATACACCTATTTAAACGAACTCACTTATTTAAACTTTGCTAAGTAATACATTATGAATACAATAATAGAAAACTATAAAAAAAACATTATTCAGATCGCCTCTCCCTACGGAACTGGAACAGGTTTTTATAATGCTGACAACCACTTGTTTATTACCAATTACCACGTAATAGCAGGAAATGACGAAGTAATCATCAGCGGCAGGGGGTTCAAGAAAACTACTGCCAACGTATTGTACTTCGATCCGTTGTATGACCTGGCTTTCATCGAGGCACCGGAAAACATCGACATGGAAAAAGCCTTGCTGTCGTCCATACCGGTCTCTGAAGGCGATAACATTATTGCCATCGGGCACCCTTACGGGTTGAAATATACAGCCACTAAAGGCATTGTCTCTAAGGCAAGCAGGCTATATAACGAAATCAGCTACATTCAGATTGACGCTGCCATCAATCCCGGCAACAGCGGAGGCCCGTTAGTCAATATGGATGGAGAAGTGGTTGGTGTCAACACTTTTATTATAGCACAAGGCGAGAGCCTGGGATTTTCGCTGCCATCCAAATACCTGCAGGAAACTCTGGAGGCCTATGCATCCCTGAACAGACAAAAAGCCGTCCGCTGCAAATCATGTAAAAAAATCCTGTTGGAAAACCAGATAGATGGCTCATATTGTTCAAATTGCGGCACAGAGATCGATATGAACATTCTCCGTCCTAAACCCTACATCCCTGCAGGCGCTGCCTTTAAAGTGGAACAGGTCCTTGTTAAACTCGGCATCAATGTTAAAGAAACCCGGATAGGCCTCAACACCTGGGAGTTGGAGCACGGTAGCGCGACAATTAAAATCATATACAACCCCGACACCAGATTTATTGTGGCTGATGCCTGGCTGTGCAACCTACCCAAAGAAAACATCATGATGGTGTACGAGTATCTGCTCAAAGAAAACTACGACAGCGAAGGATTGGTATTCAGTGTAAACAATCAGTCGATTTTGTTATCCTTCATCTCGTTTGAAGACGACCTCTCTATCGATAACGGCTGCGAACTGATAAAAAACCTGATGTACAAATCCGATTATTATGATGATGTGCTGCTTGAGAGATTTCAGGCACAGCCAATTACAACTGAAGAAGATTAAACTGCCGGTTTCAAAGATAGTGATGAAAAAAGGAGTACACGATCCATGTACAGCAGTTAATCAACATCTTAAAAAACCGAAAACACATCGGTAAAAAACACTCAATCCTCCGGTATGCGCAACAAAAGCGCAAGGCACTCCACATGAATGGTCTGGGGAAAAAAATCATAAGGAATAATTTTTTTCACCGCATACCCCGTGGCACAGAGGAAATCCAGGTCACGGGCAAGTGTTCCAGCACTGCATGAAAGATAAGCCATACGCACGGGCTGATAGCTTTCCGTTATCCATTGCAATACCTTTGGTTCCAAGCCTGTCCGCGGGGGATTAACATATAGTAATTTTATCATATCTTTATGCTCTGCCACCACATGATTTAGCTGCGGCAGGCGATCCTCGCATTTTCCGCGAAATATCAATGCCCCCGGAACATTCTTCAACGCACAGGCCACCGCTTCACCGCTAAGTTCTGCGCCGGCAGTAAGGCTTCCGGCCGACATCCATTTCTTCATACTGTATCCTATACACAGTACAAGTCAATCACCAGGCTATTACTACCGGGCATAAGAAATAACGATGCTTCGTGTAAGGAATCTAAATACAGGCCGGGAATCAATTGCTGAAAAGACATTGGCCCATAGCACATCCCTTGCTGATCAAAAGAGGCCTCACTACCAAAAAGCAAAAAGAAATTATGTTTCATAAAGATCTTATTGCCTGCCGAAGGGTTCAGGTGCAGCCAGCACCCTTCCACACCGAGCTGCCTGAGACTTTCTTCTACTGCCGGCGCCAACCAGGCATTATCGGGCAGAGCAACAGCTTTAAGAACCAGCATCACCTGATTCCCCGACTGTATAAAAAAACGTAACGGAAACCTTTCGGGAGGCGGCAAAATTCCTGACAAAAGCCTGATAACTTCACCTATCAGTTTGTGCTGCACCGGACAGGCAGGAGCCGCCACAAACTGCCTGTGTGAAATCATGCCAAACTCCCAGGCTGTTCCATTATAAACGGTATGAAGACAGACTTTTTTGCGGTAACTCGTCCGTGCTTCGCCACCAACGCTCCTGATGGCATCAATAGTCTCATCCCATCCAAAAAGTTTTATCCGCAGGAAAGCTGTTTTTTTCTGCAGGCTTTCTTCTTCGGTAAAATACCTGTGGCGGCACCCATTACATTGTTCCGGACAGTTCGTATCAGAAAACATCGAGAACCTCAATTTTGGAGTTGTTAAACGCTGCAGTATCACCTTTCTTCAAACCTTTCAAAGCTTTAAACAAAGGGACATTAGGAGAAATGGCAAAATATGTTTCATTACCTACAACAACTCTACCCATGCTGATGCAAACAAATAACTTTTGATCACCGGTGATGACAACAGCGCCAAATTCAACTTTTGTTTTCAATTCTTCAGGCTTTACCATGTCCAGAGAGATCAGTTCCTGATTGGCTTTCTGAAGTTGTTCAGCAAAAATATCGCGCCTTCGCAGCATCTGTGATCGGAAAGCATCGTAACGGTCTTTGGGCGGGCCATAGTCGTTGGCCATCTGCTGATGTTCGTCCATCTCCCGGGTCAAATTCTTTATGGTTTCCAGGTGCTGCTGTTTGCAGGTTTCAATGATTCTGGTTTTAAGTATGTTCTTTTCTGTCATGATCTTTTCTTTGTAAAAAATAGTACGAAACAATAAATAATCCGAATCCGGAAGCCCGCCTGATTTGACCGTTGGCAGAAAAACTGTTAGTCCTTCACTTCTGAAAAAAACTTCATAAAAAAGGCCATTCGTAACCAGAATGACCTTTCCTAAGCTCTTTTTTACTTACCTGGCCAGAACGAACTTTTTCATGTGCCGTCCGGTGCTGTTGATCACTTCAATAAAATATGCGCCATTGGCAAACGACCGCATGTCGAGGGTTATGGAAATATTTTCACAGGTCATTGAACGTAGCTGCTTTCCTAAATGATCGAAGATATTTATGGTATTGGTTTCGTTGGGTACAAGCTTAACGCTGAGTAATCCTGTGGTAGGATTTGGATATACATTCAGCAGTTCGTCAAGGGATATGATTTCCGGGCCACCTGCTCCGGAAAATTCGATCTCCACATCATCAAGATACAGGCTTGAACCTGTTTGGGGTGCACTTCCGGCTGAAGACATGGCAATGATATTAAAAGTATCAGGCGACAATGCCTGTGAATAAGTAAGGTCAAATTCAAAAGACGTGTACCCCGAAACCGTTGTACCGGATAACATTCCACCATAAGCAATGGTATCGCCGTTTTTAAAGCAAATACCGATAAGCGCCATCGTGTCGTTGTTGACGTTATTATATTTATAATAACCTTTTACTTTTGTAGGGGTGACATTAACCGGAATACCGCCAGTAATAATCATTCCGCTTAAAATATCATATACATTTGTGCCATACGACATAATGCCGGGTAATAAAGTACCTATGATCGGGATGGTTTTGTCGGAGGTAACCATGGCAGCATATCCCCCGGAATGTGAATCCGTAGTTTTTGCAACAGTGTTCATATCATAGTTATAGATATTCATTACAGTAACGGATAATATACCATTCCAATTAGCCGGCGTACTATCATTGGTCCAGGTCTCAAATCCTGCATTCGGAATTTGCGCACCGGCAGAAAAAACAAGGCACATACCAATGATCAATAAGTAAATTTTTCTCATAAAATAAAATTTTAAGGTTTTTAATTTTTGTTTATAACAGGTCAAAAATAAATAAAAGCAACAATACCAACCATAAATTTTTTTCACTTTGTATAAATTGAGGCCGCTTTATGTGTCAGCCTATTTCAGGATAATCTGTATAAAAAAAGGCCATCCTCCACAGAATGACCTTTTAGTGATCAAATTTCTCACTTACCTCGCCAGTATGAACTTATTCATAAGCCTTCCGCTGCTGTTGTTTACTTCAACAAAATAAGCGCCATTGGCAAACGACCGCATATCGAGTGTTATGTAATAATTATCGCTGCTGACGGAACAGATCAGTTTCCCCGAATAATCAAAAATATTTATGTTGTTGGTTTCATTTGGGTTCAGTTTTATGCTTAGCAGGCCGGTGGTAGGATTGGGATATAAAGAAAGTTCGTCAAGTGACACAGTTTCCGTAATCCCGGCCGCTGTATATTCTATAGACACATCATCTATATACAATGCGGAACCAAGCTGAGGGTTATCACCTGCTGAAGATTTTGCAAAGATATTGATCATATCCGGCACCTCCGCCTCAGAGTATGTCAGGTCAAATTCAAACGGCACATATCCTCCTTCTAAACTATTATTCATAAAAAGGCCACTGGCAATAAGGACTGTACTATAATAACACTCAGCCCCAACAGACATGGAATCGCCGTTCACACCCGCATACTTATAGAACCCTTTTACTTTTGTCGGTATCACGCTGACAGGTAGGCCGCCGGTAATACTTGTCTCAAGATTGAAGGTAGTTAAATTCAGGACAACATTGTTGGTACCATAAGACATAACACCAGGTAATAACAAATTTATGTAAGGAATAGTTTTACTCGACGTGATCAAAGCAGCAAAATCTCCCGAATAGGCATCTGTAGTCTTTGTTACTGTGTTAAATTCATATTGTGTAATAATGACATCAACAGAAAGAAGGCCGTTCCAATTGTCCAAAGTTGAATCATTTTTCCATTCCTCAAATCCTCCGTTAGGGATTTGAGCACTGACTGAAAAAAAGATAAACATGGCTAAAATAACGGAACAAATTTTTTTCATGACTTTCATTATTATATGTGTTTGTACGTTTCACAAATATAATAAAAAAAACGCAAAAAAGCAAGTAAAATATGAATTAATTATGATAAAGCCGCTTATCGTTTTATGCTGGTTTTCTTTGTTTGAAAGCCTCGAATAATATAATCCCGCAGGCTACGGAGACATTTAGCGAGGCAATCTCTCCGGACATGGGTATTTTTACTTTTTTATCGGAAGATTTTAAGAGTATTTCGGAAATTCCGTCTTCTTCAGATCCCATGATGATAGCTGTCGGAACAGTCATGTCTGTTTTATAATACGGTTCTTCCGTTTTTTCGCTGCATGCCACGATCTGAAGGCCGCATGATTGAAGGAATTCAACAGTTTTTATCAGGCTGGTGCTCCGGCAAACAGGAATTTTATGCAAAGCTCCCGCGGAACTTTTAATAGCATCGGCACTGATGCGTACACTGTTATAGTAAGGAATAATGATCGCATCGCATCCTGCGCAAACTGCAGTGCGGGCAACAGCACCAAAATTCCTCACATCGGTGATACGGTCAAGGATCAGTATCAGTGGTGATTTCCCCTGATCGAACAAAAAAGGAATGATGTTCTCAATATCGGAATATGAAATGTTCGAAATATAGGCAATAATACCCTGATGGTTTTTGGTGGTAACACGATTTAGTTTTTCTATAGGTACAAACTGATAAGGAATACTGTGTTCAGCAAGTAATCCCTTCAATTCCCTGAAAATTTCGGAATGAAGGCCTTTCTGAATCAAAACCTTTTCCACTTCTTTGCCTGCATTAATGGCTTCTATTACCGGGCGCAGGCCATAAATGATCACATCTTTTTCCACAGACATTTTTTGAACAAACTTACGCATAATTCAGAAACAAAAAATATCAGTGTGTAAAAACAACCTTTGTTTTTATTTCATGGTGATGGCGACTTCTTTGAGCCACTGACCCTCTGAAACCACTTTCAGCCAGTACATCTCCCCTTCCCTGAACATCACGTTGGCCAGTTCATAATTGAACGATTGAAACCCGCTTTTGTACGGCACTCCGGTAAAAATATCCGCTACTTTTTTTCCTTTATTGTCGTATACCGACAAGGTTACTGTGCCGCTGTATGGCATGTCCCAATTGATCTCTCCGGTTATTTTAAAACCCTTCTCTGTCTTATCCGGAAAGGAATAGTCATAGATAACACCTCCGACTTTTTGGGATTTGATTTTGTTCAAGGCAAACTCAACAAAATCTTTAAGTTTTTTGGCTTTTGCAGCATCATTCCCCTTGATATTATCCGGCGAAATGCTGTCGGTTAGTACCCATACTGCCTGCTGCCCCATATTATCCTGACAATCGAGGCTTTCTATCAATTGCACTAGTTGATACAAATAGCCGTCAGCCATGCCCGTCATGTTGTACACAGTCTTTTCCCCCGGAGAGCTTTCGTTCTTCTCGGTACAGAATGCATTTATAGTGAAATCGCTGCTGCCGCCCGGGCCCAGCGCAAACATTTCGGACCGGGAAACTATCATATCCTGCACCGTATCTTTGTAACAGCGCAATTTACGGCCTGCCTCCAGTTTCAGCCCAAGGTGCTGCGAACTCACATTTTTAATGTTTAATGAGATACATTTTCCATAATGGGCACTCCTGTTTTCGCTTGAATAACCGCGGCCTTTGAAGACCACTCTAACAAGTTTTTTCTGAACAGCATCAAACAGGCTGAACGACACAAATTCGCTGGCAAAAACTCCTGAACACAAAACCAACGAAAACACAAAAATGATCAGTTTCTTCATAACAATGGTTTTTATAGGGTTCAGGTATATTTTGCTTACATAAATACAAGTTTAAATTAAAGAAAAATGGCTGGTAGTAATAATCCGAAAACGCAACTTTTATTATTAAAATTGCATATTTTCCATTTATTTTCAGAAATTTGCCCCAAATTATTTTCGTGATCTTTTCCATTGCATATCTGCCCCCTGTTGAGTTTTTTGTGTACGCGTTAAAACCGGACGAAATTACTATTGAAGCCTGCGAAAATTTCATCAAACAGACCTACCGTAACCGCTGCCGTATTTACGGTGCAAACGGAAAGCTTGATCTCAGCATCCCGCTGGAACATTGCAGGCGGCCTCAGTTGCCTCTGAAAGAAGTTAAGATCAGCTATAACATGCCCTGGAACAAGATACACTGGCGCACCATAACGGCCGCTTACAACAAGTCGGCATATTTTTTATATTACCGTGATAATTTCGAAAAATTCTTCTCAGGAAATTACCATTGGCTGATCGAATTCAATCATGATATCCTCACTGAGTGCCTGAAACTGCTCAAACTCGATAAAAAAGTTGTCTATTCTGATGTTTTCAATAAAACATACGAGGCCGATGACCTTCGGATGAAAATCAACCCGAAAAATATTCCGGAAATTATCTTTCAGCCATACACGCAGGTTTTCGATGTAAAATACGGCTTTTTAAGCAATCTCAGCATTATTGACCTGCTGTTCAATTGCGGGCCTGACAGTCTTGAATATCTTGAAAGTGCCGCAAAATCCCTGTAATGAAGTTTTATGGCAGCAACGTTATCCGCGATGTTGTTTCAATTATTGAAAATCAACCCACAACGGGGTGATTAAACATTATTATATTTTCGGGTATTCGATGCGGACATGATACATACTGATTAGCCGGTTTTTCAGGACTGCCTTTACACGCGAGATGTCTTTCAGGGTGATGTTGGCATTTTTCAATTGTTTGTTTGCTACCATATTATCAACTATGGTATCCACCAGGTCGTCAATAGACTGTTTATCAGGTTTTTTAAGGCTCTTTGCCGCAGCTTCCACGGTGTCGGCCATCATCAGTATAGCTGTTTCCTTTGAGAATGGCACCGGTCCTGAATAATAAAAAACACCTTCATCAATTTTCTCCGTACATTGATTTTTGTACAAACGGTAAAAGTATTCCGTCCTCTTCGTGCCATGGTGAGTTCTTATAAAATCGATGATCTGTTCGGGTATTCCGTATTTCCGGGCCAGGATGATACCATTTTCAACATGCCGGGTAATTATCGCAGCGCTTTCAGCAAAACTCAGCTTCTCGTGAGGGCTGTTTTCACTTAACTGATTTTCGGTAAAATATACAGGATTCCCGATCTTTCCTATATCATGGAACATAGCGCCGGCTCTGACCAGCAAAGCATTGGCCCCTATACGGTGAGCAATTTCTTCTGCCAGGTTGGCGACCTGAAGTGAGTGCTGAAATGTACCCGGGGCTTTTTGAGATAATTCTCTTAAGAGCTTGTTGTTGGTATTTGAATATTCGAGCAGCGAAACATTGGTAACGTACCCGAATATCTTTTCAAAAACCACAATGAGCGGATATGCAATAAGAGTAAGTAATGAATTAAAGGCAAAAAACATAAAATTCTGCAAAGTGATATCCTTATAACTTCCCGTTTGCATCATGCTCATTCCGATATAAATAAGAGAATAGGTAAGGAATATATAAATAGAAGTAATGAAAAACTGGGAGCGTTTTTCAAGCCTGACAGTACTGATAATCGCGACAATACCTGCAATAAGCTGTAAAAAAATAAATTCGAAGCCGTTGGGGACAAGAAAACCTATCAGTATGATGCTTATCAGATGGACAAACAGGGCAAGCCTCGTATCAAAAAAAGTCCGGATCATCAGCGGTACAATGCAAAGTGGCAGCACATAAATAAATTCATAGCCATAACGCCTGATAATAATACTTGCAGATAAGATCACAAATATCAATATGGTAAGTATGAGCAAGGTTTTCTTATTGTCAGCGATGATATCGGCACGGAACATCATCAGAAACAAAACCAGCATGACTATGGCAATGGAAACCAGAATAGCCTGTCCCAGCACAATAAAAAAATGATTATGCAGGCTTCCTGTTTTACCTTCATACTGCTCTTTCAGAGATTGCAGTATCTGAAAGTATCGCGAATTAATCAATTCTCCTTTTGAGATAATACGCTGGTTTTTTTGGACATAACCTTTTGTGGTAGATATGTTTTTTAACGCAAGATACTTTTCGTGGTTTGTGAATTCAGGACTATAAGTAACATTCTGTATTAGAGCATTTTCGATAAGCTCAAGCAAAAAATCCCTGTCAATATTATTTTTTTCATCGAGTTGAGTGATGGCATAGTTATGGGCTTCGGGCAGACTGTAATAATCTTCAAGTGATCCTTTTTCCGCGACATTATCGCTTACCACATAAATAGTATAATTTTGATCCTTATCTCTAAGAATATCATCATAGCGCAGTACGCCTTTCTTATAAATGGAATCAAAAATTGACAAACATAGTTCTAACTGGTATTTCTTTGATCCCAAACCGGACGCAATATTTCCCTCATCAAACTTTTTTATCAGTTCATTTCGCCGGGTAGCGACAATATTTTTATCAGAAATAAAATACGGGATGCTTTCCCTGACGATATCAACTTTTTCTTTGTTCAGCTCTTCCTCAGTCTTATTAACAGCAAAGTCAAAGGGTGCGAACAGGTCTTCATACATCCACGGTTTATCCTGGGAAAAATGATATTTAAATTTATATTCTTTAGGAAACAATGCTACAATAAGCACGATGGTACCCACAAAAAAAAGCGTTTTATATAAATACGAAAAACGCCTGTCGCTTCTATCATTCACTACCATCATCCTGATGCCTGTATTTGATGCATGTAAAAGTAACAAATTTTCTTGTTCAAATCAACAAGGCCTGGTTTGAATTTTTACTACAAACTGATTCTTAGGTTTGGTATTAGGACTGACAAAACCTGATATTAATTCCTTCCTGGAGTATATCGCACAAAGTGTATTTGATACATGATACAGATGTTTGATGCAATCATCAGGGCAGCCGTCCAATATGCCGGAAAGCACACTAAACCGGGGAGTTTCCGTTGTCATCCCATAATCATGCCATACGATCACTGAATTTTCGTCTTTAAGCAAACGAAAAGCATTTTTCGTATCACTGGCAACGGCTTCTGCGTGATGATCGCCATCGAGAAAGATCAGGTCGAATTTTTTGTTCAAAGACGCAAAATCAAAAGTCATCGAGTTTGCCTGAATGTGTGTAACGTTAGGAAGGTCTTTGGAGAAAAAACGGTGCATGCCGATATAGGCTTCATCCAATCCTGTTTTCCTCATATCTTCATCAGACAGATTTATGCTGAAGCAGTTCTTCACAAGCGGGGCCACATTGGCAACGCTTTCGCCACGCCATGTACCGATCTCGAGATAATCCTCCACCTTGTTTATACGGCATATAGCCCGTAACAGGGCAAAATCGGTAGGAAGCGACGAGCCTTCGAGAAAGCTGTATGGAAAAATTTCTTCTTCCGCCGGTACAAAATCTGTAATATCAACGGTAGGCAAACCATCAGGCAGCTTATATTTCCGGGCCACAAATTTTTGTTTCACCCGTTCATCATCAATGATGAGATTTAACAGGTATGGCTTGCGAATGATCAGCCCCAGCGCCCTGAAAGCTTTTGAAATCTTATTCATTTCCTTCCGCTTTGTTTTTTGCAAAGATATTGTTTTAACGACAAATAATATCCCGAAAAATATTTGGGCAGGGGCAGCAAATCAATAAATTTTATTTTTGATTCCCTGCAGAAGTACCAGGTTACGAACACGGAGGTTGCCAGGTAAGATACGCTGGCCGTTACCGCAGCACCAAGATATCCGATTTTGGGAATCAGTATCACTGAGAGAATGAGTGTAATCACCAGCCCGATGGCTGAACCGATGCTGTTCACAAAATATTTTCCCGTACCTGAAAAATAATGTCCCAGGATCAGGGCATTCACAAAGACAAGGACTCCGGGAGCAAGTAACCACATGATACGGTTGATGTCGCCAAAGTCCTTCCCGAAAACAAAGGAATAAAAGGAACCGGGCAGCAAGACCAGGGGAATTAATACTAAAAATGACACCAGCAGGCTGATACGGAGAAGCTCTGCGCTCAGGCCCTGGTTAAATTTTTTGTCGGCAGTGTTCGAGATCTTTGAATATTGAACCAATGCCACACTGCCGCTGATCATCCATACCGATTCCGTGATAGAGACGCCGTTGGAATATATTCCCACAGAGTCATAGCCCTGATAGGATTCCAAAAAATAATAACTCACCCTGAAACTCAGCAACTGTGTAATATGCGCCAACTGATTCATAAATCCATAGTGGAACAACATGCCGACCGCATTTCTGTATGTCACCGCATGGTCGGTTGCTTTGCTGACGGCATAAGGCTTCAGAAAAATTGAACTCAGCATAAAAGTAAGTGCATAGGCAATGTACAGCGAATAAATGTATCCGTAAATATCTCCCGATATGCCTGAAATAAAGAAAAAGAGCAGAAAAAGAATGGTCAGCGCCACCTGGAGAAAATTTATGGTATTGACCGCTTTGATATTCTCTTTGCCAAGCAGCACAGAGGTATTCACTGAAGTAAATGAATTTACAAGAGTAAGCAAAGCCACGTGGATGGTATATTTGGATTCGATCAGGGGAAATATCAGCAGGATGCCGGCAAAAAGCCCACTAACAATAATACTCCAGACATAAGAAGGAAGTACAAGTTTTTTCAGCGGCAACTTGGGTGTGAGGTACACGAGGGAAGCGCCGCCGATGATGTTTGCAAAAATAAGTATCAGTGCGATCGTGGTAATAATGATCCCCTGCTCGCCTTTACCTCCGGCACCGAGGTACTGCGAAATAACCACTGCTATCAGCAAACTGAGTATCGCCGAAGATAGCCTTACACCTAATGTTTTAAAGATCTTTAAGAACAACTTGCCTGTTTATAAATTTTATAAAATTGTTTTCCGACCACGTCATAAGAAAAATGCTTTTCGGCATAGGCACGTATGCTGTTTTTATCGTAACCGCGACACGTGTCGAGCATCCGGCTGAGCTGAACAATAAGTTCATCGATATTCTGCGCTTCCAGCAAAATCCCTGTCGTTTCGCTGACATGCTCTGCAATACCTCCCACATCGGATGACAGCACGGGCAAGCCGCAGGCCATCGCTTCCGCGATCACACATGGAAAATTCTCATAATTGCTGAAGAGCAGCAGAAAATCGCCCTTTTGCATGATTGCCGCAACTTCTTCCGTGCTTTTTCTGCCATGAAACACTATCTTGTCACCAATGTTCAGTTTTTCATATTTGGGTTGATATTGTTCAAAATCCCCATCACTGATCACATCCAAAACAAAATCGTCTCTTTTATCTTTCAGATGTGACAAGGCGAGTAATATCCCGCTGAAATTTTTTTGTACATCAAGCAAAGACGAAACATGGATGATGTGTTTTTTGTCGCCGGTTTTCGCAGGGGATAGCATAAACAATGAGGTATCAACCACATTAGGAACAACCGCATAATTACCTCTGACCGATAAGTTTTCCATAGCCTTTGCCAAATGGGCTGTTACAGGCATCAGCATAGCCGATCTTTTAGCAAAATACCTGTATAAAAAAAGTTTTCTGCCGGGTTTGTTCGGATCCTGCGGAAGGTAAGCCGTCCAGTGTTCAGAGATCACATACGGTATTTTCTTGATCACATGAAACAAAAAAGCAATGAGGCCTACTGGCACAAGGACATTTGCATGAACAATATCCGGTTTTTCAGATTTTGCATACATCTTTTTATATCCAAAAAAATAAGCATGGACGTACCTGAAAAGTTTAAAAAGCGGCAGATTGATCTTTGGATACCTAAGATAAATAATATGGGAAGTTACATTATTCCGAAGCTCCTGCTGATATTCATATTTTTTTCCAAGCGACCTGTCCAGAGCGACATGCAGCACATCAACATGTGCATACAAGGCAGCAGCTTCGGCATGTTTCTGCACAAAATTACCTGCTGTTGGTCCTATCCTTGTAGGATACCAGCTTGAAATAAACAAGATGTTCAGGCGGCGAGATTCCATTGGGCAAAATTAACACCTTTTCTAAACAAAAAATAGTCAGGACAGATTTAAGGCACGATGTCCGTCTGAACTTACTTATATGCCTACAGAATAGCTGTTTCCGACTTACCGGCAATACAGATACCGAATCGGCATGGACTTAGAACGGATTTTCCTGATACATATTTTGCTGAAAAAATTTTTATTGCCACGATAAAAAATTTTATTAATTTTGTGCCATTAAACGGAGGATGTAGCTCAGCCGGTTAGAGCGTCAGATTGTGGTTCTGAATGTCGTGGGTTCGAATCCCATCTTCCTCCCCAAAGCCCTGAGAAATCAGGGCTTTTTTTTATTGGACACTCTTTTTTTTTCCTTCGCTGCCTTCGAGAGCCTCAGGCAGCAGTTTGGGTTCTCTAACCGGTGGCTGAGGTTTTTGTCTCCTCGGTGGCTGAGGTTCTGTTTCCCCGGTGGCTGAGGTTCTGTTTCCCCGGTGGCTCAGCGCAGTCGAAGCCACCGTTTCCTTTGTTGCCTTCGAGAGCCTCAGTCAGCTTATTTACCTATTGTGTAACCTTTCCCACAAATGTCTCTGAAAACTTTGTATACGTGGTTTTCTCAAAGGCATTGTCCCCGAAAAAATGAAGTATTGGTTCTAAATCTTTTGCTGATTTGAACCCGACTATCGTGTTGAGAATTTCAAATTTTTCGTTCAGGATCACAAAAGAAGGATAAGACATGCGTCCCTGCAAAAGAGCTGTGGCAAGCTGATGGCTCGAACGCGGGGAGCCCGGGCTTGGATTTATATAAGTGCTGCCGTTAAATTCAACAGCATCTTTGCGCTCTGCATCTAATTTTACAGGATAATAATGCTCAGCCATATAACTTCTGATAATGCTGTCGGCAAAAGTGCCGGCATCCATTTTTTTGCACCAGCCACACCATTCCGTAAATACATCCACAAAGATCTTTTTGGGATTTTTCTTATTCAGTTCCAAAGCTTCTTCAAAAGAATACCATTTGAAAACTGCCGGCTTATTTTTATTTTTTTGTGCAAATGTAAAACTCATCAAAACAATGATGGCCAGGAATGTCAGGGATATTTTTTTCATGTTTATTTATTTTTTGAAGATTCAAATTATCAAATATCAAACCATAATTCTGAGTTTTGAGTTTTGAGTTCTGAGTTGTGAGTTATGAGTTTTGAGTTATGAGTTGTGAGTTATGAGTTGTGAGTTGTGAGTTATGAAATCTGAATTCTGAATTATTGCGCGCAAAGATAATACGAAATTTTCGGATAATTTTTATCCGTAATAAGCATCGACTTTTTTATATCACTGACACTTTCAAAAAGTCCATGAGTCATGCGATAATTGATCAGCGAAAGGGCAATGTTATAGCCGATGTATGGATGTTGCTTTAGTTGATCGAACGTAGCCGTATTAATGTTTATCTTATGAACTGCTTTTGTATTAACTTCAACAAAAGGGCTTACCTGGGCGTACCGGGCGCTGTCCATTTTTGGCACTTCAAGCAATTGCTCTTTTGCATTATAGCCGCCAAGAGCATTACGGTATTTAATAATCTGTATGGCAAAATAATTACCTATTCCCTTTATTTTTTTTAGTTCTTCCTCTGTGGCAGTATTTATTTCCACCATCAGCTTCTCCACATCTTTTGTTAATACGCTATCCCGCTTCTGAGGCACAGCCGGGGAAGCCTTGATTTCAATGAATGGTTCAAGCGTTTCGTATTCCTTTTCGGTGATACCGTATATCTTTTTCAGATCTTCCTTTTTAAAGAATTTTCCTCCTTTTGTACGGTACTTTGAAATTGTTACCGCCTGTTTCGGACTAAGGCCCATTTCGATGAATCCGTCGTAAGGCAATGTATTCGGGTCAAATACAAAAGGATTTAGTTTTTGTTCAACAGCCGAAGCATTGGCATCAAAAACATTGAACGGGTCTTTTTGTCTGAATGTTTTTGGCCTGTTAGTCACAAATTCCTGAGTCTTCAAAAATTCACTGACCTCCTTATCAAATTGTGTAACATCATATTTTTTTTGTGTTTTCAGGTATGGGAGAACAATATTGAGAATGATCAGCAGCAATATCAGTATGCACAGCACCAGCAATCCCCTGCGCTCGCTTTTGTTGAATGTAAAATAATCCTTAAGATATTTGATCAGTTTTCTGAGCATAGACCAAAAATAAGACAATTATTTCTAAATATGTAAAAAACAATCAAATCTTTTTGATATTTATTTATGCCTGCATGATTGATCTTGAGCATAGCATATTTTTGGTGTTTTTCCAAAATGCCTGGATTTAATTACAGCAACTATTTAATCCGGATTATTTCTTACCGATCCTCCCTGAACAAAAACTCAGGGTTTCGGGACTTGCTTATGTTTCATCTCGTAATTATAAATCCTCGCCGCATTTATAGAGTGGTTTCGGGAGCCGATATACAAAGGGATGGTACAACCTATCATCACTGCGCCACCGGCAGCATAATACCAGGGAAGTTCACCATCGGATATCCATTTAACACCGGAATAGCCAATCAGCACAGCGCCTACCAGGGTAAGTATCAATGCTGGGTTATTGTTGCGCTTCGCCTGCAAAAGTTCATCATTGGCATCGGCAAATGGGCTACACAGGTCTTCAAGTTTCATCAGCGAAAGATTTTTCCCCTGGTACCCGAGATCCGCACTCAACATCCTCTTTTCAATAGATATCGTGTCAAAAGTAAAATTTTGTGCCTGTATAAAACCCGGGCTAAATATCAAAAGTAAAAAAATGAGCTTGTTTTTCATGTCGGACGGCGTTAGTAAGAATTTAAACAAAATTAAAAATTTTATTTATCTGAACTCCTTCAACATCGTTTTATTGTAATAATAAAATTAATATTTGACTATTTTTGTTTCAAATAATTTGAGATGAACGGTGATCCGGAAGTATATGAAACCCTTAAGAAACTGAATATTCCTTTTGAATATATCGAACACCCTCCTGCTCCCACGATTGAAATAGCTAAACAATACTGGCACGGGCACGAAGCACAACACTGTAAAAATCTGTTTTTCCGCAATCATAAAGGCAACAGGCATTACCTGGTGATCTTTGATTGCGATCAAAACCTTGCCATCCATGATATTGAAAAGATGCTGAAACAAGGAAAGCTCACTTTTGCCTCAGAACAAAGGATGCAGCGTTATCTCGGCCTGAAACCCGGATCTGTTTCGGCATTCGGGCTTATTCATGATGCGGACAGGCATGTTTATGTCTTTATTGATACGAATTTGCAGAAAGCAAAAAAAATTAGTTTCCACCCCAACGACAATACGGCTTCACTGATCATCAGTTACCCGGACTTTCTGCGATACATGGAGTCTACCGGTAATGCTTATGAGTTTATCGTACTTTACTGAGAAAACGTTTATATCGCCTCCTGTCTGTTTCTGCTTTTAAGAAAAGTGTACAAAATCACTGATAGCAGAATAATGGCCGCGCCAATGTAAAATTCCGTGGTCATGTGTTCCGATTCGCCGAAAATAAAATACGCCGCAACGATGCCATAGACAGGCTCCAGGTTAATAGCCAGCACTACCTGATATGCCGAGAGTTTCTGCATGATCTTCACCGTGGCCGAAAAAGCAAAAGCCGTGCAGACAACGCCCAGAATTAAAAGAAAAATCAGATCATTCCATGTCGGCAAAGATACTATCGGCCAGGATCCTTTTGAAATGAACAGGAAAATTGTTATCACCAAAAACCCGCTCAACATCTCATAAAAAGTGGTAACGTCAGGTTCGTAGTGAAGGGCGATCTTCTTATTCAACACACTGAACAGGCTTGCCAGAAAAGCGCAAATGATGGTAAAAATGATCCCTTCTACGTACCTTGTTTCAAACCTGAAAATTATGTAAATGCCAAGGATGATGATCAGCCCGATGATGACTTCCAGCAATGAAACCTTTTTTCGGTTTATGAGCGGCTCGAGGAAGCTGGTAAACAAGGTGGTAACCGACAAGCATCCCAATGTAACTGACACATTAGAAACTTTTATCGCCTGAAAAAAACATATCCAGTGAGCAGCGATGATAAGGCCGATAACGGAAAGCTTCATCACACTTTTTAATGGCAGGTGCAATGGTTTTTTTATGATCCGAATAAAAAAAAGTAATGCCACCACCGCTATCAGCATCCGGAACCAAACCAGCTCAACAGCCGGTAACTGTATGAGCTTCCCCAATATGGCAGTAAAACCTAAAATGATAACTACTAAATGCAGTAAGAGATTATTTTTTATCAGGTCATTTTGCATCGTCCAAAAAAAGGTCATTATAAAAATGATTCTATAGCCAGCCGGTAGGAATCTATGCCAAATCCCGAAATCATTCCTTTGCATGCAGGAGCCAGTAATGATGTCCTGCGAAAATCTTCCCTTGCGAAAATATTGGAGATATGGACTTCAACAACAGGGGCAGCAACAGCTCTTATAGCATCAGCTATAGCAACTGAAGTATGCGTATAACCTCCGGCATTCAGTATTATTCCGTCGTAGGTAAAACCAACCTCCTGTATCTTGTTGATGATCTCGCCTTCGATGTTGCTTTGAAAATACCCGAGATCTACATTCTTATATTTTTTCACCAATTCGTCAAAAAAGGCTGTAAAATTCTTTTCGCCGTAAATTTTTTTTTCTCTTATTCCTATCAGGTTCAGATTCGGTCCGTTGATGATGATCAATTTCATTTTTTATTATTACTTACGTTTAACTGCCTTGCAAAATGGCTCCGCCGCAGTGGATAGCTAATGACCAATGACTAATGGCTATTGACTATTGACTATCGACTATCGACTATTGACTCCGCCGCGGCGGATGACTATTGACTATTGACAAATGGCTAATAATTTATGACTGTTGTTAATCACAAATTTACACTTTTATGAACGGAAAAAAACTTTTTGTCCAAATTATATTTACTTTTGCAAGTATAATTATTAGGGGTGCCTTAAAACACGGGCTGAGATCAAACCCTCTGAACCTGATCCGGGTAATGCCGGCGTAGGGAGTAAGAGTTAACTTAATGGATGGCTGTTGCCTCTAAGACCATCCGGGGTTTAACAAAAAAACAAAAATGATGAAAAAATTTCTTTTGAGTTTGGTGCTAACCGTACTTTTACCTTTTTGGGTATCGGCACAATTTACCATTTCCGGCACTATACATGAAAAAAATTCAGGACAGGCTTTAAGCGGAGCATCCATCGGGATAGTCGGGCAATACCTGGGAACGATAAGCAATTCGTCCGGAGAGTTTACACTGAAAAATCTAAAAAAAGGAACCTATACGCTTAAAGTTTCCTACATCGGATATGCTGATTTTACCACAAATATTGAACTGGATAACAACATCACCGTGAATATCGATCTTGAGAAAAGAACTGTGCTGCAGGACGAAGTAATCATCAATGCCACACGTGCCAGTGAAAATGAGCCATCCACTTATACTACTGTGGATAAAAAAGAGATCAGCGGTATCAATTTCGGACAGGATATTCCCTACCTGCTTAGCTCCACGCCCTCACTGGTCGTCTCGTCGGACGCAGGTAACGGCATAGGATATACCAGCCTGCGTATCCGGGGCAGCGACATTACCCGCATCAATGTTACGGTAAATGGCATTCCCCTGAACGACGCCGAATCACAAAGTGTCTTTTGGGTAAATATGCCTGATTTTGCTTCTTCTGTCGATAATGTCCAGATCCAGCGGGGTGTCGGGACTTCCACCAACGGTTCAGCCGCATTTGGCGCCAGCATCAACTTTCAGACGGTTAAACTCAATCCGTTGCCCTACGCAGAATACAACCTGGCATACGGTTCGTTCGACACCTGGAAAAACACGCTGATGGCTGGAACAGGACTAATAGCAGGGCACTGGGCTGTGGATGTCCGCCTGTCAAAACTTAATTCCAACGGATATATTGAAAGAGGAAAATCAGATTTAAAATCAATGTTCGTCAGTGGCGGGTACTATGGAGAAAAAACAATTATTAAACTGGTGGTATCTTCCGGTAAAGAAAAAACTTATCAGGCATGGCAGGGCGTTCCAAAAGATTCGCTAAAAACCCACCGCAGGTATAACCCCTTTACCTATGAAAACCAGACCGACAATTACCAGCAGGACCATTACCAGCTTTTCTTTTCACAGGAAGCCGGAAAACGTTTTCTGCTGAATGCGGCATTGCATTATACCTACGGGCGTGGCTACTATGAGGAATTTGAAGAAAATTCAGCTTTTGCATCTTATGGCTTGCCTGATGTTATCATCGGGAACGACACATTGACCGGGGCCGACCTGGTACGCCAGAAATGGCTCGACAACCATTTCTTCGGCGCTACTTTCTCCGCAACGTATGACAACCATAAAAATTTGAAAATAGTCCTTGGAGGAGCAGGCAACCAATACTCCGGCGATCATTTCGGCGATATTATCCGCTGCGGGTATCTGAACATTACCGACAATGCTTACCGCTGGCACGAAAACAACACAAAAAAATATGATTTCAATATTTATGCAAAGGTCAACCTTAGCCTTGGAAAGAAAGTCTTTACCTATGCCGACCTTCAATACCGCACAGTAAAATTTGCACTTGACGGCATCGACTCTAAGTTACGGGATATCAGCCAAACTCATATTTTTAATTTCTTCAACCCGAAAGTGGGTGTAACTTATAACATCAGCAACAAACACAGCGCATACCTGGCACTGGCATTTTCGAACCGGGAGCCCAACGGCAACAATTTTGCAGATGCCAACCCTGCCCGCCCTGCACCGGTTCACGAAAGCATGTTCAATACAGAACTTGGTTATACCTTCGCCAGCAAATACGTTACCACCAGCATTAACGGGTATTACATGTATTATTTAAACCAATTGGTGCTGACCGGTGAGATCAATGATGTGGGTTATCCCATCATGTCGAATGTTCCGCGTAGTTACCGTGCAGGTGTTGAAATAAGTGCGGCCGCACGTTTGCTCAAACGTTTCAAATGGGAAATAAACGCCTGTTTCAGCCAAAATAAGATCATTGATTTCACAGAATATGTCGACGACTGGGACAACGGCGGGCAGATACAGAATCATCTTGGCGCCACAAATATTGCGTTTTCTCCGGCCATAACGGCAGCCAATAATTTCACTTTTAATTTCAAAGAAAACTTCAATATTTCACTTGTCAGCAAATACATCAGCAGGCAATACATCGACAACACCTCAGACAGGGAACGCTCGCTGAATCCTTACTGTGTGTCAGATTTCGTGATGGACTATTCGTTCAAATTGAGCATCATTAAAGAGATTCGTGTTTCGCTGATGTTAAACAACATTTTCAACAAAAAGTATGAGAATAATGCATGGGTCTACAGGTATTTTTACAACGGAACATATAATAACCTGGACGGCTACTTCCCTCAGGCAGGGATCAATTTTATGGTTGGGCTGAAAGTAAGGTTATAAGATAATTTCTATTGATTTTATACTTTTGCAGCCACCGTTCATGAAAAAATTGTAGGTTTGTTTACCCAAACAATTATCTATGAAAACATTTTTTGTTAAGACCATGAAAGTTGGAATTTTCAGCTTTTTATTGTCGTGCTGCCTCATCGGAAGCGCACAAAACATACCGGCATTTATCAGCGACAGCCTCGACAGCTATATCGACAAAGCGCTGAAAACATGGGAAATACCCGGCGTTGCCGTGTGTATCGTCAAAGATGGTAAAGTAGTCGTAAGCAAGGGTTTCGGTGTTTGCGAATCAGGAAAAAAAGAGAAAGTGGACGAAAACACCTTATTTATGATAGGCTCCAACACCAAGGCATTTACGGGAACTGCTTTAGCATGGATGGCTGCAGAAATGAAATGCTACCTCAACGACAAAGTGAAAACATGGGTACCGGAATTCATCACAAAAGACCCGTGGATCGCAGAAAATGCAACCCTTACGGATATCGTGTGCCACCGCATGGGCACGGCAACCTTTCAGGGTGATTTTACTTTTTTTGATTCAGACCTCAGCAGCACGGAAATCATCGCTAAATATGGGAAACTCGAGCCTGTTAACAGTTTTCGTACGAAGTGGGGTTATTGCAACACAGGTTTTTTACTGGCAGGCACGGCACTTTCCAAAATAAGCGGAATGAGCTGGGAGCAATTTATCCGTACAAAAATCTTTGAACCTTTGGAAATGAAAAGAAGCCTCGCGCTGATCTCAGAAATAAACACGGTGAAAAACAAAGCGGCTGCACATACCATAGCAGACGGGAAGTTAACAGTAATTCCTTATGGCCATTTCGATGCACTGGCACCCGCAGCCAGCATCTGCTCATCGGTGGAAGATATGAGCCATTGGTTGCTTGCGCTGCTCGACAGCGGAAAATACAACAATAAAAGCGTGATCCCTTATGCGGCTATTCTCGAAACAAGAGAGCCGGAGTCGATCATTGGCAATGCTCGTCATACTTATAATAAATCAAATTATTCACTTTATGGGATGGGATGGGAATTGCAGGATTATGAAAGTCACGGACTGGTCATGCATACCGGCGGTGTCGACGGGTTTGTAACATCCGTAACGCTGGTCCCTGACGAAAACCTTGGTATCGTTGTACTCACCAATACCGACCAGAATTATTTTTACGAAGCGCTGAAATGGGAAATCCTTGATGCTTATTTAGATTTGCCATACCGAAACTATAGCAAAATATATAATACTTATTTTAAACGCAGGGCAGCGCGTGATATGAAAGAAATTCAAAGCTGGCGCGATTCCGTGGCACTGAAACCCGCTTTGCCCCTGCCCGTCTCCGCTTTCAAAGGTATTTACGAAAACGAGGTGTATGGCACTATCACCGTAAGCACAGATGGTAATGCTTTAAAAATGGAGTTTGAACATCATAAAGACCTTTCGGCAAAACTGGAATATATCGGGAATAACAGATTTCTATGCACCTACAGCCAGCCCTTGTTTGGCATTAAAGTATTCCCGTTCGTTATTGATCAGGGTAAAGTAAGGTCATTCACACTGAGTGTGGCCGACTTCCTGGAATATACAACCTACAGTTTCACCAAGAAGAAATAAAAAATCTATAAGACACAAGAAACCCAATAATAATGAATTGGTTTACCGATCTGCTATTTAATGATTCCATCGCACATACAATCCTTGTTTACAGCCTGGTGATCGCCACCGGTGTTTTGTTGGGAAAAATCAAAATCCGGGGCATCTCACTCGGTATTGCTTTTGTCTTATTTATGGGAATTCTGGCGGGACATCTCGGCTTCAGGGTAAACCATGAGGCAGCGGAATTTATTAAAGATTTCGGGCTGGTCTTGTTTGTATTTTTCGTTGGACTGCAACTGGGTCCCGGTTTTTTTTCATCACTTAAAAAGGACGGATTGACGTTGAATCTTCTGGCTATTGGTATAGTTATTTTAGGGGCTTTAACCGCCATCGTGCTTCATTTCATCACAGGGGTCTCCATGCCCGTGATGACAGGCATCATGTCGGGCGCTGTAACCAATACCCCGGGACTTGGAGCGGCGCAGCAGGCTTTAAAACAAGCTGCGGGCGATGCGGCGCCTGACCTCGGGCTTGGCTATGCCGTGGCATACCCTTTTGGCGTTTTAGGTATTATCTTTACGATGATCATCATCCGCAGAGTTTCTAAAACAGATATCAAACGGGAGCAACAAGACTATGAACAAAGGCAAAACCCCCTGCAGGCAAAACCTGAAAAGGTAAGCATCCTCATAAAAAACCCTGAAATTTCCGGTAAAAAAATCAGCGAAATAGCGCACCATTTTAAAAATGACGCGGTAATTTCAAGAATATGGCATCAGGGTATTGAATCTATTGCCAATTCTGAAACACAAGTTGAAAACAACGATATCGTATTGCTCGTAGCTGAAAAAGGTGATATTCCAGCGCTTATCAAACTGCTCGGCGAAGCCAGCGATTTTGATCTGGCTGCATTACCCGGAAAACTGACCTCCCGGCAGGTTTTTGTAACCAACCACCATGTGATTGGCAAAAAATTGATTTCCTTAAAAATCCGTTCCCGTTTTGATGTAAACATCACGAGATTATATCGTTCGGGCATCGAGCTGATAGCTCATCCCGACCTTGACCTAAAATTCGGTGATAAGCTGACGGTCGTTGGCGATGAAAAATCCATTGAAAATGTTTCACAATTGTTGGGCAACTCATTGAAACGCCTGAATGAGCCCAGCCTTTTCACCATTTTTTCGGGGATATTACTTGGAATTCTTTTGGGAAGCATTCCGCTGGCCATTCCCGGAATCCCCACGCCGGTAAAACTTGGAATGGCAGGAGGCCCCTTGATCATAGCCATATTGATAAGCCGCTACGGACATAGATTCTCATTAAATGCATACACCACACCCAGTGCAAATATTATCCTTCGCGAAACAGGGATCGTACTTTTTCTGGCAAGTGTCGGGTTAAAAGCAGGCGAAAGCTTTGTATCAACGCTGCTTTCAGGAGACGGGTTCCTTTGGATGGGCTATGGGGCATTAATTACAACCATTCCTATCCTGATTATCGGAATCATTGCAAAATTTATTTTAAAAAGAAATTTCTTTGAATTATGCGGCCTACTCTCCGGAAGCATGACAGATCCGCCGGCATTGGCTTTTGCGAATACCATAGCACAGTCGGAAGCTCCGTCAGTGGCTTATGCCAGTGTGTATCCGCTGGTCATGTTTCTCAGAATCGTCATTGCCCAGTTGCTGATTTTGTTTTTTGTATGACAGCATTATTCCGAAAAAAATCCCTACCTTTGCAAAAAATTTGCTCCTTTTCTCGTAAAGCACTGTCTATGTAGGAATTAAGCCAATTTTTCTTATTTTATACATTTTTGACTTCAGTCTTCTGACTTCTGACTTCTGATTTCTGACTTCAAAAACCAACTTTATTTATTATTAAACTGATACTTTTTATGTCTTTAACAAAACTCAGAAACATCGGCATTGCCGCACATATTGATGCCGGTAAGACAACCGTAACGGAACGCATACTTTTTTATACCGGGGTAACCCGCAAACCCGGCGAAGTCCATAACGGCGAAGCCACCATGGATTTTATGAAACAGGAGCAGGAACGAGGTATCACCATTGCCTCTGCAGCGATATCGTGTTACTGGAAAGACTCTCAGATTAACATTATTGACACTCCCGGACACGTTGATTTTACCGTGGAAGTTGAACGCTCCCTGCGCGTGATCGACGGAATGATCGCCGTATTTTGTGCGGTCGGTGGTGTGGAACCTCAAACGGAAACCGTATGGAATCAGGCAAACCGCTACAAGGTCCCGCGTATCGGGTTTATCAATAAAATGGACCGCACAGGAGCAGATTTCAATGATGTGGTATCTATGATGAACAAATACCTTGATGCCAAAGCACTACCATTTCAGTTGCCTATGGGTTCCGAAGAAAATTTTGAGGGGATCATTGACATCATCGAACGAAAAGCCTATGAATTCAATGAATTTGGACAAAAAGAAATTGATATTCCCGATGAATTCAGGCAGAAAACCGAAGAACTGCGCATGTTGCTTGTTGAGAAACTCGGTGATTACGATGAGGATATCAGGAACCTGTATTTTGAGGAACAAGATATTCCCGCCGGCCTTTTGAAAAAAGCTGCCCGTGAAGCCACGCTGAAACTGCTGATCACGCCTGTTTTTTGTGGTGCCGCGTATAAAAACAAAGGAATACAACTCCTGCTGGATGCCGTGGTTGATTACCTTCCCTCGCCGATTGATGTCGGCGCTGTGGTTGGCCTTGATGTGGATGACCCCGAAAAAACCAAAAGCAGAAACCCTTCACCCAAAGAACCTTTTGCAGCGCTGGCTTTTAAACTCATCCATGATCCGTTTGTCGGGCAACAGACCTTTATCCGTATCTATTCCGGCAGGCTTACCAGCGGCATGCAACTGCTTAATTCCACCAAAGGAAAATATGAGCGTGCCGGCCGCATATTGAAGATCAGGGCAAAAGACCGCGAAGAAATGACCGAAGCCGGGCCGGGCGACATAGTAGCCCTCATCGGGATGAAACTCACCAAAACCGGCGATACCCTGTGCGACGGCGATCATCCCCTGCACCTTGAATCTATTCATATTCCGCCTACCGTTATTGAACTGAAGATCAACCCTTCCAAACGAGGCGACCAGGAACGCATGATCGAATCCTTGCAGAAACTTGCTAACGAAGATCCTTCATTTAATATGCGCTACGACGATGAAACCAGCGAAACTATTGTTTCCGGGATGGGTGAGCTGCATCTCGAAATCATCATCGACCGCCTTCGCCGTGAGTTCAACGTTGAAGTGGAAGTAGGTCAGCCATCGGTAGCATTCCGTGAAGCCATTATGCTGGAATCGGAATTCGATTATAAACATGCCAAGCAAAGCGGTGGCAGGGGACAATTTGCACGTACCTTACTTCGCGTGGAACCCAACGAAGGCAAAGGCTACGAGTTTGTTGATAAGATCAAGGGCGGCGCTATCCCTGCAGAATATATCCCTTCCGTCAACAAAGGCATACAGAAAACGATGAGCAGCGGGATCATTGCCGGGTTCCCGGTGGTGGATGTTAAGGTAACCTTACTTGATGGAGCTTTCCACCCGGTGGATTCATCGGATATGGCTTTTCAGACCTGTGCTTCCATCTGTTTTAAAAATGCTTTTTTGAAAGCCAACCCCGTCCTCCTCGAACCTATGATGAAAGTGGAAGTCAACACCCCTGATGAATACATCGGAGAAATCGTGGGCAACCTCAATCGCCGCCGTGGCCGCATCGAAGCCATGCGCCGCTATCGTAAAGGCTCACAAAAAGTTAATGCCTTTGTTCCGCTGATGGAGATGTTTGGCTACGCCACGCAATTAAGAAATATGTCAAGCGGAAGAGCCAACTATTCAATGGAATTTTTTCAGTACGAAGCCGTTCCCAGAGGCATACAGGAAGAGGAACTGAAGAAGATTGCAGAGAAGAAGAGGTTGGAGAGGATGCAGTAAGGGGTTAGGAGGTTAGTGGGATAGATGGCATTATTAACTGTGTTTTTTCGTGAATTTAGCACATAAATGCCAGTTATTTTTGTTTGCTTGCAGGTTTATCAAGCTTAAGACCAAAATTTCAAGTTGTATATATTGCATTTTTCATAAACATTAATCAATGTCAATAAACAATTCATCTATTTCTAAATATTTACGTATTTTTGCGTATAAATGATTACGATTTTTTTCGTTACGAAATTTTTCGTAATCGCAAGTAATTGAAATTATGAAAATTACAGACAATCCTTTTAAATTTGGTTCGGTAGTGGAAGGTGATTTTTTTACCGATAGAGAAAACGATATCCGCAAATCCCTTGAAGTTATCCATAGCGGCAACCACTTGGTACTTATTAGTCCAAGAAGGTACGGCAAAACCAGCCTGATAAACAAAGCTGTGAAACAAACCGGGCGGCCGGTAGTTATGCTCAACCTTCAACTAATTACCTCCAACACCGACCTGGCTTCGGAAATCCTTAAGCGGGTGTTTAAGGCCTATCCCATGGAAAAAGTAAGGCAACTACTGAAAAATTTTCGTTTTATACCTGTATTGTCGCTTAACCCACTCTCCAACGGAGTAGATCTGTCGTTTGCCCCTTCCGCTCCCCCAAAACCCATACTGGAAGATGTGCTGACCCTTATTGAGGAACTGGGTAAAAAAGGAAAGAAACCCATCGTAGTACTCGACGAATTTCAGGAAATAAGGAGTATAGATAAAAACCTGGATAAAATACTGCGTTCCGTTATACAGACACACAGCCATGTTAATTACATTTTTATGGGCAGCCAGGAATCACTGATGCGTACTATTTTTGAACATAAAAAATCGCCCTTTTATCATTTCGGGGTGCTTCAAACCCTGTCAGTAATACCGCACAAGGATTTTATGAACTTTTTGATAAAAGGATTTTCTTTGCTCGATAAGAAAAAGACAGAAAGCATCTCTGCAGCAATCCTTGCGTTTACACGATGCCATCCTTACTATACACAACAACTGGCTTTTCATTATTTTAATTCCTATAAAAGTTACTCAGATATTACCATTGACAAGGTTGCTGAAATGATCATCCAGCAACATGATATTGACTTTGAACGCCTGTGGATGAGTTTGAACCTGACCGACAGAAAATTAATATTGCAACTTATCAGTGCATCAAAAAACGAAGGCTATATCAAAGAGACAAGTATTCCGGCAAGTACGAGGTACAGCGTTTACAAAAAATTACTTGCCATCGGCTTCTTATTTCAGGATGAGCGCGGATACAATGTGGAAGATCCGTTTTTTGCTTCTTGGGTGTGGAAACGAAGAATGCAATAAACCATAGTAGCAAAATTTCGTACCGAAATTTTCATTTGAAACTTACAAATTCCGCCCGATAAATTCACCCCGTTGGACAAGCCTTTTTTACAAATTTGCGTTTCATAACAAACTTCTCATATTTAACGGGGTAAACATAATTCCACCACCAGGCACTCAGGTTTTTATAAAGCATACCCTTCCTTAGATTGTAGGTTTTGTAATGCTTCATGATACCCAGATACGAATTCATACTGCTTAAAAATGCGGCCTGTTCTGATCTGCATGGCTTGTGGTCTATGGCTATTTTATTATGTTTTTCAATTGCTTCAAAAAAATTACCTTTTGTCCGCTTAGCCATAAAAATACGATTCGGTTTTATTACGGTTCCTAAAAACTGAACACCTTTGGTGTAATGTTGCAAATAAATTTTCTTTGGATGCAAAGTCAGTTGTAAAGTTGAATGTAGAAAGTCAGAAAGGAGTGGAATGAGACTTTTTAGATATTCTTTGTCGGGATGAACAATTACGAAATCGTCAACATACCTGCCATAATATTTTATTTTCAGGTCGTGTTTCACAAAATGGTCGAAACTATCCATGTAATAATTAGCAAATATCTGGCTGGTCAGATTGCCTATAGGTAACCCACAATTTTCTTGACTGTGAAACAAACTTTTGGAACGCGGCAAGTCAGCCCAATCTGCCTTTCTGCCTTTTATGATACAGTTTTTAGTACAATCGTTAAAAACTATCTTTTGACATAGTTTGATGATTAATTCCTTGTTTGTTCCGGTATATTTCTGATTGATTAAACCCTCCAGTTTACGGAACAAAATACCTTTGTTAATACTCATAAAAAAGCCCTGTATGTCAAGTTTCAACACATAACAATCTTTGGTGTAATTTTCGGAACATTGACGAATAAACTTATTTATCCGTTGTATGCCAAAATGAGTACCCTTGCCAATCCGGCAACTATAACTATCATAAATAAATTGCTTTTCGAAAAGGTGATTAAGCTTGCTGATTATAAAGTGATGCACTATCCTATCGCGAAAATCTGCAGCGAAAATTTCACGTTTCACAGGTTTATCAACGATAAAGGCTATTGACCTGCCAATTTGATAGGTTCCATTATTTATGTCCTCACACAATTGAACCAGATTATGTTCATAATCTACTTCAAATGCCAGTGCATTGGCTGTTTTTCGCTTATTGCTGCGACAAGTAAAATAGGCCTCGAACAATTCGGGTAGATCAATTTGCGCATTAGAGTTGTCAAATAATTCCAGTTGCATTTTACAAAGAGATTAGGTTGTATAGTCAGTTTACAAATATCCCGTCAGGGATACAATATCGGTAAAAAATTATGCAAAAATCTCTTTAAGTGCCGTAGGCACGAAATATCTTTTTAATACTCGACAGGTTTAAAGACATACCTTTCATCATATTCGACTTCAAATTCATCTAAAAACTCTTTGTACTCATCCAAAAAGGTCTTTTTTCTATGATGTTCTTCCTGGCTTTCTATATACTGAATTACTTGTGGCAATTGAGATTTACTGTATGAAAATGCTCCATAACCCTCCTGCCAGGAGAATCCTCCCCTGACAAATTTTTTATCATTTATCCATTTTGATGAATTACCCTTGATATCCTGCAGCAAATCCGATAAAGATTGTGTTGGCCTCATGCCAAACAAAAGATGGATATGATCGGGCATACCATTAATTACAAGCAATTTATGCCCATGATTACGAATGATGCCCGTAATGTATTTGTAAAGTTCATCTTTCCAGTGTTTTGTGATGATGCATTCGCGATTTTGTACTGCAAATACAGCGTGAATGTGAATCTGCGTGTAGGTGTTTGCCATAATAATTGTATTTATCCATGATACAATCCGATATGATAATCCGATAAGAAATATATCGTAAAAATAAAAAAATCTTTCACGATAAAAAAAAATCTTTAAAATGATAGAACCGATATAATGTCCCTGACGGGACATGTGATGTTTTTTGGTGTTTTTTTACCGATATATTGTCCCTAACGGGACAATGGATGTTTTTTGGGGAATCTTTCTACCGATATTTTGTCCCTATGTATGGGACAAACTTTCGAAATGTCTTTTATGCTGTCCCCGTAGGGGACTGATATTGGTAAAAAACAAAAACTGCTCACAATGAAGTCCTGTCAGGGACCAGATAACAGAAAAAACAAAGTCCGGATTTTACTCCGGACTTTGGTGGTTTGTTTAAAAATCCCGAACAGCCCTCACATAGTTTGTGTTGTTCTTATTGTTGTTGTTCTGATTGCCATTACTGAAATTCTGGTTCCACGCGTTGTTTGTCTCGTTGCCCGCGTTCTCACTCGAACTCCAATAGTTGTTACTGGCAAAACCGCCCATAACACTTCATAAAGGTGTTGATATAAATACAAGGCATCTCGCATTTATTGGAGCATTTTTTCGCCCCCGGTGGCTTCGAGAGCCTCAGCCACCAAAAACTCCTATTAACTGCTGTGAGAGGAAAGCTTAAAAAGTGAGCCATTCCCAACTCCCAACTCCCAACTCCTAACTCCCAACTCCTAACTCCCAACTCCCCAACTCCCCAACAGTCCCTTTATCGCTTTTAAACAAAACCTTGCTCGCTTCCGGCCACCGTAGCAGCCGAAATTCAGGCAATCACCGGTTTGCATTGCGCCAGCCGGTAATTTGTTTGCCTATACTATCCATAAGCCCCGATAGTTCGGCTTGTTTCTTTATCGCTAAAATTTTCATATCCACACATAAACGTACCTCCAATTTTAAAAGTTCAAAGTCGTCCAAAAATGCTTCAAGATATACCAGCTTATCTTTTGCTTTGTTTGCTCTATAAATGCTCCTTACAAGTTGTATGGCATCCCTCTTCATATCCTGGCCCAAGGTGTATTTATACTCCCTGGGAAAATCCTGAGTGTACAAAAAAATCTTTTGCACCAGAGTATAAACATCCTTAAAAACCTGCAATTCGTAATACAATGCCATTTTTATTTGAATTATAAACCGGCGGGTGAACCCGCCGGTTTGGTTGGTTGAGTGATAGCTTCACTTTATGTGAAACTATCACGTTCAACTTAAAAAATTTTTCGATGGGGCTACGCCCCATACCCCTTTAATTGTTAAATAGATAAATAGCTAAATTTAAAAAGCCCGAACAGCCCGCACATAGCCTGCGCCGGTCTTACTGTTGCTGCCCTGACCGCCATTACTGAAATACTGGTACCACGCGTAGTATGGCTCGCCGCCCGCGATCTCACTCGAACTCCAATAGTAGTTACTGGCAAAACCGCCCAAACTCTGCGTATGCAGGTTTACATACATCAGGTTCAGTTCGTCTTTTGAAGGCAAATACCAGTCGGTATATGTGCTTAAAACCAAATCGTAGCAAAGTCGTGCCGCTATGCCTGCTGTGGTACATCCAAGTACAATGGCATTGGTGTTGGCAGCGCCGGTATTTATGGCTGTTAATGTTCCGCCAATTGCAGTGCCATAGCAACCCCATTGTGCTCCTGTACTTTGATCGGTGGGTGCACATACCAGGCCGTGCGCAGCTCCATCGTTATAAAACACCAGACCTCCGCCAAATGTAGAACCTATAACTTTTCCCGAGTTAAAACTTATTTCGTTGCCATAGCCGGTTCCTGCCAGGTTGGTGGCATAAGCCCTTACATAATAAACGGTATTGGGCGATAAGCCGGTCATGGTAGCCGTAAAGGATGTTGTAATGCTGTTTGCTGTGGTTGGATTGGGGCTGGTACTCCAGCATAAGCCCTGTGCAGTAACCGGGCTGCCGCCATTGTTGGTTACGCTGCCTCCGGCTTTGGCGGAATTGCCTTTAACATCGGAGAAGTTGGAGGTGCTAACAGTTGGCAAAGCCACCATGGTAAAGCTGCGTTCGTTGCCGTATGTGGTTCCTACGGCATTGGTAGCGTATGCCCGAACATAATAGGTTGTGCCAAGACTTAAACCCGACAGCGATGAGGTGAAAGTGCCCGTTCCGGTTCCGTT
>Ga0209098_1000795_pt1 | contig 32836 bp, 32 predicted proteins | sample AD_JPNHW1_MetaG_FD_184429 | JGI IMG/M metagenome (GOLD analysis project Ga0209098, IMG submission 184429) | Active sludge microbial communities of municipal wastewater-treating anaerobic digesters from Japan - AD_JPNHW1_MetaG (SPAdes) (version 2) | ecosystem: Engineered > Bioreactor > Anaerobic...
CATGATGCCGGCCGTGCCATCGGGCACGGTGGATATCGCAGGAGGCGCGCATGTTCTCGCGCGCCACCGTCGCATTCAGACGATCCATGCAACCCATCGGATGCATTTCGTCTTGACACGCAAGTTACTAAGCTACCAGCTTATTCACGATTGGATGCTAGTTCGATGCGGTGACGTTTGCGTGTGAAACCGGTGACGGCCGTCCTGCTCTACGGGAGCTTGCGTCATGGCCGAACCGCACCACCTCGCGCACTGGTATCCGACTGCCGCCTACCTCTACGTGCTGTGCCTAGACACGCTGGCGCTGGCCTGGGAATACCTGCGCCGCCATCCTGACTACCAGCTCGACTGGCTGCGCCGTGCGCACCGCCCCGATGCTGCGCATCGCTGGGGCATGCGTCTGCTGGAAGACCCAGCCCTGGATGCGCGTGACGCGCATCCGGCCTGGCTCCCCGGCCATGAGGCCGTGGTGCAACTCCACCCCGATGCCGATCCGCCACCGGATGCCGAGCCGTTCGCGTTTTGGCGTATTCCCGGCCACAAGCAACTGTTGCATGACGGCAAGGGACTGGCGCTGATCGCGCGCAGCCCCGGCCATTGCCTGCGCTATGCGCTGGCGCCTGGCCTGGAGGACGGCATGGCCGTGGCCCATGCCTACCGTGGCCGTGGGGCCACCCACGTGCCTGACACGCCAGCACCCATGGCTCGGCCCCGGCCGCCCCCTGCCGCGTTGATGGAGCTGCACACCCTGCAGGCGCTCGATGCGACCCTGGCGGGCGCGTCCTTGCGCGAGGTGGCTGAAGGCCTGTTCGGCGCGGATACCGCGGCCGGTTGGTACAGCGATGGCGGCTTGCGCTCCAAGGTGCGCCGCCTGGTGCGGCGCGGCGATGCGCTGATGCGCGGCGGCTATCGACGCCTAGCACAGCTTGCGCCGCTTGAGAAGGGCCGTTTTGAAGGCCACGCAAAACGACCCTGAGCAGGAGAGCTTCGTTTTCTGAGACTGCCTCCATCCGGTTGCGCTGTGTGGCCGGAGCCCTGCAACCGATGGAGGTTCTCACCATGCGTCCTGCTCCCTTGCGGCCTGCCGCCGCACCCGCAACCACCCCGGCCGCTGCCGCGCAACCGCAGCGTTATCTGACCAACGACGAGGCCGCCGACTACCTGCGGCTGTCGCCGCGCACGCTGGAAAAGCAGCGCGTGCTGGGTGGCGGCCCCAAGTTCCGCAAGTTCGGCCGGCGCGTCATGTACGCCGTGGCCGACCTCGATGCCTGGGCTTCCGAGCGCAGCTTCGAGAGCACGTCCGATCCCGAATACGCCGAGCAGCACTCGGCGGACAGCCGTGCGCGCTGACCGCTGGAGCGCCGGAGGCCATCGCCATGTCCAGCCCCTTGGGGCAAGTTCGGCAGGAACGCGAGCAGCTCGATCTGTTCCGTGCCCTGCCGGGCGACATGGCGCCGCGCGACAGCCAGGACCTGATGGCCTTTCCGTTCTTCTCGCTGGCGAAGTCGCGGCGCACGGAGCCGATCGACTTCCGCGCCAGCGGCATCACGATCCGCGTGGAGGGCACGCAGGAGCATGGCATCGCCACGATCTGGGATGCGGACGTTCTGATCTGGGCCGCCAGCCAGATCGTGGAAGCGCGCGATGCGGGCTTGCGCCCGTCGCGGCTGATGCAGGCCACACCCTACGAGATCCTGCGCTTTATCGGGCGCGGTACGTCGCTGCGCGACTATCAGCGCCTCAAGGCGGCCTTGGATCGCCTGCAGTCCACCACGGTGGCCACGTCGATCCGGGAGACAACCGGAAGGCGGCTGCACCGCTTCTCGTGGATCAACGAGTGGAAGGAGCTGGCCGATGCCCAGGGCACACCCTTGGGGCTGGAGCTGATCCTGCCGGACTGGTTTTACGCGGGCGTCATGGATGCTGCGCTGGTGCTGACCATCGACCCAGCGTATTTCCGGCTGACCGGTGGGATCGAGCGGTGGCTGTACCGACTGGTGCGCAAGCACGGCGGGCGACAGCCTGGCGGCTGGCAGTTCGACTTCCAGCACCTGTACCGCAAGTCGGGCAGCGTGGCGCGGTACTACGACTTCGCCGCCGACCTGCGGGCACTGGTGGCGCGGCAAGCCTTGCCTGGCTACCAGTTGGGCATCGAGTACGTCTCGGGCATTGCCTCGCCGCTGCTGACGTTCCGGCCCGTGCCGTCCACGGCACGGGGATAACTGCTGCGCAGCCTGTGGACGGACTCGTGCTATCAGGCAACAGAGGTATCGTGCTATCAGGCAACGAATCCTCGTGCTATCAGGCAACAAAATCGGCCGCCAAGCCAATGATGGCGCGGGTTTCGGCCTCTCCTAACTTCCCTAACTTAAATTCTCTAACTTTTAGTAGAAGCGCCGCGTCTCGGTGGACAACCACCCAACCGGCGAGCGAAGGGCACGAAAACCAGCAGCGACAGCCGGGCTCTCCAGCAGGGAGGGCCAGGCTATGATCGTCGCGCTGCTCAACCAGAAAGGCGGCGTCGGCAAGACCACGCTCGCCACCCACATCGCCGGCGAGCTGGCGATGCGCGGGCAGTCGGTCATCCTGCTGGATGCCGACCCGCAAGGCTCCGCACTGGACTGGACGCAGCGCCGCAGCCAGCAAGGTTTGCCACGGCTGTTCAGCGCCGTGGGCCTTGCACGCGAAACGCTGCACCAGGAGGCGCCAGAACTCGCCAGGCGGGCTGATCACGTCATCATCGACGGGCCACCGCGCATCGCCGCCTTGGCGCGCTCCGCGCTGATGGCAGCCGAACGCGTGCTGATCCCGGTGCAGCCCAGCCCTTACGACCTGTGGGCCAGCGCCGAGATGGTGGCGCTGATCCGCGAGGCGCAGGTGTTTCGGCCTGCGCTGCGCGCGGCCTTCGTCATCAACCGGCGCGTAAGCACCACCGTGATCGGGCGTGAAGCACGCGGCGCGCTGGCCGATCAGCCACTTCCTGCGCTGCACTCGGAAGTGCATCAGCGCATCGTGTTCGCCGACAGTGTGGCCGCTGGCCGGCTTGCGCGCGAGATGGCGCCAGACAGCGCCGCCGCGCGCGAAATCACTGCGCTGGTCGATGAACTGCTGCGGTGGCCGTCATGAGCAGTCCTGCCAGCAAGCGCACGGGCAAGCGCATCGGCATCGGCATCGGCGCGCGTCCGCCCGCGAATCCGCACGCCGAGGCGTGGATTCGCCAGGGCAGTGCCGATGACCTCCAGAAAGGCGACCTCTACACGGCCCGCCTGACCCTCGACATCACGCCCGCCATGCGGGCGCGCATCAAGGTATCGGCCTTCACGCAAGGCGTGACGGTGGCCGATCTGTTGCGCGCGCTGCTGGAGCGGGAATTCCCGGAGAAGTCCTCATGAACACACCCGCCTCGACGGCTTCGGCACCGCCGTCCATCCCGCCTGTCGGCGTGGCCGACGGCGTGCCGCTGACGCGCGTTGCGCTCGCATACATCGACCAACGCTTCGACCTCTACCTGCGCTTCGGTGATCCTGCTCGCATCATCCGGTTCGACCGCTGGCGCCGCTGCGCGGTGTTCACACCGAACGCGGTTCTATGCCGCATCCGTTGGCAGGCCAACGACTACGGCACGATCCGCTGGCAGCTCATGGTGATGCAGGCTTGCATGCCGATGGATGGCGCGCAGCGCATCCCCGGCGTGCAACCAGGCGCACGCCTGTTGCTGCACGTCGAGGGTGAGCAATCGGTGCGTGCCGTGCTGGCACGCATCGACGCCATTGAGGCGCTGAGCATCGCACCTGCTGGCACTTCGCCCGCGTACTGGCGCACGCTGGGCAACCGGCTCGCGGCGCGCTTGCCGTTGCCCGAATACAGCGCCGAGCGGCACGCCGCCTGGCTGGCCGGGAGGGCGCTGTCATGACCACGATTTCTGTTCCCACTGCTCTCACGCATCCACACTCGCGCCTGCGCGCCCGCCTCATGCTGGCGGGCCTGTCCGCCTGCGGCCTCGCTGCGCTGGCCTGGGCGTCCTTCGTGCATCCACTGCCGCGCCTGACCTACAACCCGTCCGACAGCGTGGCGGTCGGCTGGTATCGCGTCGATCCGCTCGACCATCGCACCAGCTCGCTGCCACGTCCTTTGTCCGTGGGCAGCATCGTGCTGGTGCCGATGCCCGCAGAGGCTGCCGCCCTCGCTGCGCATCGCGGCTACCTGCCGACGCGCATCCCGTTGCTCAAGCGCGTGGGCGCGATGGCGCCGCAAGAGGTGTGTATCGCTGACGGCAAAGTCCGCATCGACGGCGTGCCTTCAGCCGCCGTGCTGCCTGCCGATCGCTGGGGCCGGCCGCTGCCATCCTGGCAGCAGTGCCGTCGCCTTCAGCCTGGCGAGCTGTTCCTGCTCAGCGTGACCAATCCGGCGTCGTTCGACAGCCGGTATTTCGGGCCGGTCAGCGCAGCCGCCGTGATCGGCGTTGCGCGCCCGGTTTGGCTGGAGTCGCGCCCATGATGGCCGCCGATTCGCTGTACGTCGCCATGCATCTCATCGTGCCATCGGGCGTGTCGTTCCGCTGTTCGTCGCCGTGTCGTCGCGCATGCAGTGCGTGTGCATTCGCACCGCACTTCGCGCTGTCTCAGGCGCAGCCGTCCCACGTGCAGGCGTCTTGCCTCGAACACGGCTGGCCTGCGGCCATCGCCGTGTTCGCCGGTGCGCTGGCTGCTGGTGCAGCCTTGCCACCGGGCCGCAATTGCCGGGAGCGGATGCGGGAGGCAAATGCGGAAGGCAAGACAAAAGGACGCGGCACCTGGCCGCGTCGAAAGCCAGTCAGCACATGGGGGGAACGCGGCACGGAGCGGCTTCGCCACCGTGCCGCGTTTGGCGCGAGGGTCGCGCCAATGCTGGCATGTCCGCGTGCTTCGCACGACAGGACACGCCCAAGCTTGCGGGGAGCGCAGCCATGACCGACAGCCGCGACGACGACTTTCGCGTGCGCCCCAGCGCCCCGAAGAACCGGGGCAAGGGCCAGGGGCAGAGCTTCGTTTCCAAGGTGCTCAAGCAGGCCGGCAAAGCCAGCAGCGGCAAGTCGGCAGTACGCCGTCCTGGCGCGGCTGGCACCGGCCAGCGGCCCGGCTCTCGGCTCGGACGTGGCCACACGGCGGCGCGCTTCGCCGGGGCGAAGCTAATGCCCATGTCGCGGCGCGTGACCATCAAGACCTTGCTGGTCAATCACCAGCGGGCCAGCCCGCAATCGCTCGCCAAGCACCTGCGCTACATCGAGCGCGACGGCGCGGGTCGCGATGGCGAACCGGGCCGGGGCTACGGGCCACAGGCCGACGAAGCCGATCTGGACGCCTTCAAGGAACGCTGCGCCGACGACCGGCACCATTTCCGCTTCATCGTCTCGCCCGAGGACGGGGCCGAGCTGGACGACCTGCGCACCTACACCCGGCATCTGGTGAGCCGCATGGAAGCCGACCTGGGCACGCGGCTGGATTGGGTGGCGGTGGATCACTGGAACACCGACAACCCGCACACCCACCTGATCGTGCGCGGGCGCGACGACACCGGCAAAGACCTCATCATCGCGGGTGACTACATCGCCCACGGCTTCCGCCATCGCGCCGCCGAGCTGGCGACCGAGTGGCTGGGGCCGCGCACCGAACTGGAGATTCAGCAGACCTTGAGGCGCGAGGTGGAACAGGAGCGGTGGACGAGCCTGGATCGCACCTTGCAGCGCGAGACCGGCGAGGATGGCCGGGTGCATGTCGAACGGCTCAACGAGCCGAGGTTGCAACGCCAGCGCCTGCTGCTGATCGGCCGCCTGCAACGCTTGCAGCGCCTGGGCCTAGCCGACGAGGTGCAGCCCGGCACCTGGGCCATTCATGCCGATGCCGAGAAGACCTTGCGTGCCCTGGGTGAGCGTGGCGACATCATCCGAACGATGCAGCGGGCCATGAGCGGCCAGCCGCGTGAGCTGGCGGTGTTCGAGCCGGGCGACGATGGTCGCAGCCTCATCGGCCGCGTGGCCGCGAAGGGGCTTGCCGATGAGTTGCACGACCGAGGCTATCTGATCATCGACGGCACGGACGGTAAGGCCCACTACGTTGCACTGAACGCCCGCGACGAACTGGCGAACTATCCCACGGGCGCTGTGGTAGAGGTGAAGGGTTCGACTGAGGTGCGCACGGCCGACAAGAACATCGCCTCGCTGGCGAGCGATGGCCTGTACCGCACCGATCATCACCTGGTAATCGAGCAGGGCCGGGCTACGCCCGGACGCGACCCGCAGGAAGTCGTCGCCGCTCATGTCCGGCGGCTGGAAGCCCTGCGCCGGGCTTGCATCGTGGAGCGCGTGGCCGAAGGGCTATGGAAGGTACCGGACGACCTGGCCGAGCGTGGCCGCCAATACGACGCGCAACGGCTGGGCGATGTAGCCGTAGAGCTGAAATCACACCTTCCTATTGAACGGCAGGCCCGCGTCATCGGCGCGACTTGGCTTGACCAGCAACTGATCGGCGGTGGCCGTGGGCTGGGCAACTTGGGCTTTGGCGGTGATACCAAGCAGGCCATACAGCAGCGAGCCGATTTCCTCGAAGAACAGGGGCTGGCACAGCGCCGCGGGCAGCGCGTCATCCTCGCGCGCAACCTGCTGGGCACGCTACGCAATCGGGAACTAGTGCAGGCCGCGAAAGACATTGCGGCGGAAACCGGCCTAGAGCATCGCCCGGTGGCCGACGGGCAGCGCGTAGCCGGTATCTACCGGCGTTCCATTATGCTCGCCAGCGGGCGCTACGCGATGCTCGATGACGGCATGGGGTTCAGCCTTGTGCCGTGGCGGCCGGTAATTGAGCCGCGACTGGGACAACAGCTTGCCGCAAAGGTTATCGGCGGAAGTGCCTCTTGGGAACTTGGACGAAAGCCCAGTATCGGTATCAGTTAGATATCAAGGGAAGCTGAGTACCAGGCGCAGTCTGCTTGGCTGCTGTGATTCTTCTTAGAGATTCAATCAATGCCATAAACTCCTTGGATTGCCTCAGTGCTTCGCCTCCCGCAGTTTGCAGGTCCAAGACATCCGTAGCCTCGATCGTGAAGGCTGTGGGCACGCGCAGCAGCGAATGCCGGATCTTGTCGTCCGGCACGTCGTTCAGACTTACGCTTACTACGTAGATTTCTGCGTCGGCCGCAAAGGGGCTGTCCGCTTGGCCACGGGTGCGGACAATCTCGGAACGCCAGTGTTGCAGGTCGTCGTTAAGCATGGCCAGCGTCACCTGGGTCTCGCGAGCGCCGGCACCGAAGATCAGCGACTCAAGTACTTGCGTCGTGCTGGGAACTCGGTCGCTACTGTCCACTCTCTCGCTCAGTCCTCGTTCGGAGTTCACCGTCACCAACACGAGTCGGCGCAAGCTTCCGGGCTTGACCTCCGAGAAATTGGCGCTCATTGAGCCCGAAGCTACTAGCCGGTCTAGCATCAGACGTACGCCGAGGTTGTCGGAGACACCACCGTCCACGAGGTGGATATAGGGCCGATCGTGCGCATTGAGGTAGCTGTCTATGCCGCTTTGCAGGATGCGTGATCTGTAATTTTGCCCTCTGACAGGCAAAGATCGGAGAGGCGGCGGACAGGTATTGGCGTTGTTTCGCACCGTTACGGGCGACAGCACCAGCGGTACTGCCGACGAGGCCGCCACCGCGAAAGACAGCGGCGTTGCATCGAGGTCGGAACAGATTAGCCGGAATTGCTCGGTGGTGAAATCGAAAGGGGCACCGGTCGTGAGGTCGGTTGCCGTGATCATCAGTTCGGGCGCGCCCGGTCGTCGGCGCACGTCACCAAAGGTGCGGCCTTCAAAAAGTTCGTCCAAGCGTTGAGCCAGGATCTGGCTGCGCCCAAACCAAGGTGAAGTTAGTCTATAAAGACGCTCAGGCCACAGAGCTTCACGTATGAGTCGCCCCTCAAAAGGCACAAGCAGAAAATCCGGCTCGAAACGAGTCAGCGTGGCATCGCCGAAGGCCGCGAAGTGCGCGGCAAGGATGCTGCCCCCCGACACTCCGCTGACCAGGAACACCTGATCCAACAGAGTGGTCTCCTGGCCCTCTAGCGCGAAGCGTGTGGCCTTGAGTTCGCGCAGCACGCCCAGGCCGAAGGCCGCCGCCCGAGCGCCCCCGCCTGACAGTGTCACCGCTACAACCACCGGTTGGTTGACCTCCGACGGCCTGATGCGTTGGTCGTTCTCGGCGAGAGACATTAAGGCGGCGTCGGAAAGTGTCGGGTTGATCCAAGGACGGTAAGTGGAACACCCTGTCAGAACTACCGTTGCCAGCACACCGGCCAAACTCCATCGTGTGAATTTACACACCTCCAGGCGCTTTACCTCTGCAAGCAGCACCACGCAGCGTTTCGAATAGACAAGAACGAGAAACGCCGGCAATTTTGCGACGAAGCAGAGCCACTCCAGAATGCTGCAGACGTTACAAGAACGGCACCCTACGAATCCCCTTGATGAGGCTCCTCGCGATCCGCGCGAAGTTATGGAATAGCAGCTATTCACGAGCCAGCACTTCTCCAAGCGCTATTGATCCGTTCAAGGCAGGTGGTGATTGCAGACTTTGCATGCCCGAGCAGTGTGTAGGAGCCTTTGAAATCCGCGAGAGCGTTGCCGTGCTCGAAGCAGCTAGCAGCAGCCACCCGACGATCTGTTTGTTCATCTACTGCCTCAAACTCCAAACTAGCTCCCCCAGTTGTCACTGGTCCAACAAGCAACGTCGTTAGGGTGTTGACTGCTCTATTGGGCGTCTCAATGGTCGTAATTGCCACACGCACACGTATGCGGCCTGACGATGCGGGAGCTTCGGACTTAGTTTGGAGATGTCGCAGTTCACTGTTGACGGGCGTTGTTGCATAAATGCCGGTCGGTGAGGTAGGCTCGGGAGATGAGTGAGACGAGCTGGGGTCGGGTTAAGTACCGCACAACGAACTGGAAGGCGTACAACGCAGCGTTGAAAGCGCGAGGAGACCTGACCATCTGGCTGGATAAGGACATGCAGTGGCTGGCCCAGCCCAGGGGCAAGCGTGGTCGTTGCCAGAAGTTCTCAGATGCGGCCATCCAGTTTTGCCTGACCATCAAGGGCTTGTTTGGGCAGCCCTTGCGCCAGACACTGGGCCTGGTGCAATCGCTATTGCGTATGGCAGGCCTGCCTTGGTCAGTGCCCGACTACAGCACGGTGTGTCGCAGACAAAAGAGCTTGAATGTGCAGGTGCACTACCGAGCAAGCGAGAAAGGCTTGCACCTGCTGGCCGACTCCACGGGCATCAAGTTCTTGGGCGAAGGTGAGTGGAAAACCAAAAAGCACGGTGCCGAGCGCCGCCGCCAGTGGCGCAAGGTGCATCTGGGTATTGATGCCCAGACACTGCAGATTCGGGCTATCGCAGTCACAACCAATGAAGTAGGTGACTCGCCCATGGCTGCTGTCTTACTGGGCCAGATCCCCAGCCATGAACAGGTAGCTAGCTTGACTGGTGATGGGGCCTATGACACCAAGGATGTGCATGAGGCCTGCTACCTGCGGGGAGCCATTCCAATCATCCCGCCACGCAAGGGAGCGAAGCTACGCAAGGGGCTGGCATTTGCTCACCGCAATGAAGCGGTCAAGGCGTGTAGGCAGTTGGGGCGGGCTATCTGGAAACGCTGGAGCGGCTACCACCGAAGGTCTTTGGTGGAGACCAAGATGAATTGCTTCAAGCGCCTGGGCGAGAAGGTGATGGCCAGGACGTTTGAACGCCAGGTGGCCGAGCTCAATATTCGAGCGTCAATCCTCAATCAATTTACCGCTCTGGGCACACCCCAGACGGTCGCTGCTGCGTAAATCCGTCTGAGGTTTGGGGTAGCTCGGCCTCAGGGTGATTTATGCAACAACGCCCTGTTGACGTGATCGAGAAGCTCTCGCACTTGCTCAGCTTCAAGCCCACCTATGCGTCCAGTTGCCGTCACTACCTGAGCATCCTCGACTAATATTTCCCGGTAACGACTGGGTTCAAAGCCTGGCGCCTTGAAGAGCAGAACATTTTCGTACTTCGTTTTTCCCAATACATCGTAATCACCAAGAAACCCTGATCGAGTCATTCCGTTTGAAGCACAGCCAGATAAGGTTGCCGTGAGGCCTGCCAGCAGCACAAAATGGATTAATGAAATAGGGCGTTTCATATATATTTTCATTTATCCCATTTTCAGACAGACGATGCCAGCAACAACCAGCGCAATTCCAACCCAACGTATCAAGGAGGCGGTATCGCCGAACACATACACGCCCACGAAAAACGCGCCCAGCGAACCGATGCCGGTCCAGACCGCATAAGCTGTTCCTATGGGGATCTGTTTAAGAGATAACCATAGGAAAAAGCCGCTGGCTGCCATACAGGCAACTGCAATCGCCGGCCCCACGTAGCGCATCGCTGCATTGGCCGCACCCATCTTGAGGCCTAGTGGCCAACCGATTTCGAACAGGCCGGCAATCAGTAGAACCAACCATGGATTCCATGACAACGGGTTCATATATTTCTCCAAATCTATTCAGTGAAAATTGATTATCAAAGCATCAAAGCATCAAAGAATAGGCAGTAGGCGGTCAATTCGCTCTGCTTCTGATTTCTTCTTAAACTCTCTGATGGCGAGAATCTGTCTCCCCGATCTCTCCGGCCACGAGAGAGATCGGGGGAAGCGTGTGGACAGTTACGCTGAGGGATCAGACCGGTTGCACTGGTTGTTGTACCGCCTCGTGACTCCGTTTGCTGCCCGGCCACTTCATTCCGAACAGCACCTCGTAGAGCAACGGAATCAGGCCAAGCGTCACGAGCGTGCCAAGTGCGAGACCACCGATCATGCCGATGGCCATGCCCTTCCACAGCGGCCCCGCAAACAACATCAGGGGCACGAGACCCGCGATACAGGTCACCTTGGTCATCACGATTGGACGCAGCCGCTGCATCGCAGCTCCCACCAGGGCTTCATGTCGGGCGAGACCTTCCGAGAGGCCGTGTTCAATTTGTTCGAGCAGAAGAACGGCGTTGTTGACGATGATTCCGAACAGCGCAAGCACCCCGAATGTCGCCATGAAGCTGAAAGGAGTGCCTGTTGCCTTCAGTGCAATCACGACCCCAATCAACGTGAAGGGAATCGTTGCGAGAATCACGATCAGCTTGCGGAAGGAGTTGAACTGCCAGATGAATAGCAGCAACATCGCCAGAAGAGCGAACGGCATGTAGTGCGTGAGCGATGCATTCGATTCAGCCGATTCCTCAATTTCTCCACCAAGCTCTATGGCATAGCCTGCAGGTAGTTCAATTGCGGCGATCCGAGGTGCGAGGTGATCCACGATCTCTTGCGCGGTGTATGCGGTGTTCTGCCCCTGAACTGTGACTGTACGAATGAGATTGCGGCGCTGGATCACAGACGGCTCGCTAGCGAGCGTGACATCGGCCACTTGCGCCAGGGAAACCGGCTGGCCACCCGACGCTGGATAGATGGTCGTCGAACCAACGTCCGCAGTGCTGCGCCGATCATTGGACGTCCCGCGCATCACGATTGGCACGCTGGTATCGCCATCTCGGATCACAGAGATCGACTGGCCGATGTAGCGGGTGCCAAGCCAGGCAGCTATGTCGTCGGTGGTGACGCCAGCACGTCGCGCACGATCTTGATCGACCCGAACATCGAGACGGCCGACACGGGTATCCCAGTTGTTCTTGATGTTGGCCGTACCTGGCAGCTCCCGTAGCGCGGACTCAATTTTCGCCGCCGCATTCATCAGCACCTCATGATCCGGCCCACTGACCCGGTAGACGGCTGTGCCGGCTTCGGTAGTGCCTAGCGAGAACCGCTGAGGCTCTGCGCGTACATCTCCATGATGCTGCGCGAAGTAAGCCCGAGTTCGGGCAATCACGACGTCAATGTTGGTGCCTGCCTTGACCGTCACGACAAAGTACGCGATGTTCGATGCTGGCAATGGGGGATTGAGCCCAAGGATGAAGCGCGGCCCACCGTCAGCGACGTAGCCAATGTGATCCGTGATTTCGGGGTTGATTTCTTGATCACCGAGCCAGCCGCTCACTTCCTTCACTTTGGCAAGAGTGAGCCGTGAATCCGTTCCAGGGGCGAGCTGCACCGGTATTTGGAATTGAACTCGGTCGGACTTCGGCAAGAAGTCGTATGGCAGTGTCGTGAATCCGTACAGAGCTACGGCCAATGCACCCGTCATCACACCAACGTAGATCGCCTTGTGGTCAAGCACCCACTCAAGCAACTTGCGATAGCCGCGATAGAAGCGTGTGTTGTAGGTTTGCGCGTCATTCGCCGGTTGATGATGCACTTTGGTGAAGTGGTAGCACAGCAGTGGAGTGACGGTCAGACACAACAGCCAAGATCCGAGTAACGTGAGCGCGAGGACAATGACGAGAGAGCGCAGATACTCACTCGTCGCACTCTGGCCGAAGAAGAACGGGGAGAAGGCGATGACGATAACCAATGAGGACGTCAGCAGCGGCAGTGCGAGGGTACGACCCGCTTCGAGACAAGCCTGTTTGCGGTCTTCACCGGCTGCCAAGCGCCGTTCAATGTCTTCGGCAATCACGATGCCGTTGTCTACCAAGAGCCCCAAAGCGATGATGATGGCTGCCATCGAAACACTTTGCAGCTCGATGTTCAGCGCGCGCATCACGATCAGTGCCCCCAGAATGGTAAGCGGCACGATCATCCCGACGATGAATCCTGTGCGCCATCCCAGGAAAAGGACGACGACGCCGAGCACGATGACAATCGTTTCGATCATCACCTGGTTCATCTTGCCCATTTCACGTTTGACGACGTCTGCCTGGAATGTCACATAGGAGAGCTCGAAACCTGCGGGCAGAAGTTTCTCAAGCTCGGCCACACGGGATTTGAGGGCTACGCCGAATTGCTCCACGTTCTGGCCCGAGGTCATGGACACTGCCATCACTACGGCAGGCTGGCCCTTATAGACTGCAGCAGACTCGGGAGGATCTGCAGGTTGTACCTGCACGCGCGCAAGCTCTCCCAGTGAGATTGAAGGAGCAGGCGAAGCACCGCGCGCACCCTGAGCTTGCGCCATCATGATCGGCAACGCGCGCAGCGAAGCGGCGTCGCGAACCTCTCCACTAACAGCCAGCGAAGCGTTGATGCCACCGATGGCGATTTGCCCGCCTGAAAGCACGACGTTTTGTTTAACGAGTTGATCGATCACCCCTTGTGGGGTCAATCCAAGCTGGGCTAGTTTTGGTCGATCAAATTCGAGATAGACGCGCTCTTCCTGCAAGCCGTAGAAGCTGATGCGATCAACGCCGGGAAGCGCGTATAGGCGATCGCGCATCTCTTTCAACGACACACGCATTTCGCCCATGGAGTAGCCCGGCGCGGTCACCGCAATGGAGGCCACGGCAACACGGCCGAAGTCGTCGTTGACAAATGGCCCCAACGTACCCTGTGGAAGCAGAGGCTGAGCATCGGCAACCTTCGCGCGAACGCGCTGCCATATGGGGGCTAGGTCGGTGTACCGCTCCCAGATCGTGACCTGTATGACGGCCCCGCCCGCGCGAACGGTTGTGGTTACACGCTTGACCTCGGCCAGCTCCCGCAAACGCTCCTCGATCGGACGCGCGATCAACTGCTCAACACGTTCGGCTGGCATGCCAGGGTTCAGAACGGCAACAACCGCATCTCGAATCGTGACCGATGGCTCTTCCTGCGAAGGGAAATTGAGAAACGTGGCAATGCCGGCAACAAGAATGATGACCGCGGCAAGGTAGGTGAGTCTGCTGGCGCGCAGCGCCATTTCTGTGATCTTCATAGCGAAGTCTTCCTGTAGCGGGTCAGCGTCCGGCCAATTGGGTCGTGGCCTTGAGTGGGGTGACTTGTTGCTCGTTCGTCAGCCAACTCGCGCCAGCCGCGACTACCATCTCGCCGCGCTTCAGGCCGCCCACAACGCGAACGTTGTCGCCGCCTGGCTCGCTCTGGAATTGCACTTCCCGGCGGTGCACCTTCTTTCCGGTCACGTCATATACAAACACTGCGGCTTGTCCTGCTTTCTCACTGAGCACCAGTGCCGAATAGGGAAGCATCAGACGATCTGGTGAGGCATCCTTCGCTTCCGGTGCCTTCAGCAATACTTGAACGGCAGACCCGGGTCGAAGACTGCGCGCAAGAGTAGCATCTTGAGGAACGAGCACGACAGGTAAAAGTGAGCCATTTTCAGCACGCAAGCCGATGCGTTGTACCGAAGCACGAACGGGACTTGCTGACTCGCTCAGGCGCAGTTCGGCGACCTGCCCAATTTTGATATTTGCCGCCTGGGTCGTCGATGCAGTCGCAAGGACTTCTACGCCGCTGCGTAGTCCATCCACTTGAAGCACCGGCGCTCCGGCTGCAATATCTGTGAACGGCAGAGCGAGTTTCTCCGCGACGACGCCGTCGAATGGCGCATGAATGGCGGCCCCCCTTCGCGCACGCTCGGCAAGGCCGAATGCGGCCTTTGCATTGCGCACCTGGCCTTCAGCTGCAACCAACTGTGCTTTCACACTCTCGAATGCAGCCGGGGAGATTACGTTGCCCTCAAGCAGCCCCCTTTGCTGCGTTGTCTGCACGATTCTGTCTGCCAATGCGGCTTCCGCAGCAGCGAGTGTCGCCCGAGCCTGTTCTAGGCGGAGTTGCTCGGGCTGAACATCCAACTCAGCCAGAAGCTGTCCGCGAGAGAAGCGATCTCCCACGTCCACATGAAGCTTGCTGATACGCCCGCCAGTCTCGAACCCCAAGGTACTCCGCTCACTGGAGCGAGCTAGACCACTCAATTCAATGCGATTGGCCACAGAACCTACATCCCCCACCGTGAGCAGCTTGACCGCTCGCGGTGGATCGGAAGCAGGCTCCTTCTGACTACCACAGCCGGCAAGCGATGCGAGCAGAACAAACGCGAGGCCGACTTTCTGCATTTGCCAGGACTGGGATTTAAAGGGAGTGCAAGACACGGGAAGGCCTTTCATCAGCGTTTATCAATAGGGGTGAGTTCCAGTTCGCCGCGGGCGAGCGCCTGGAGGGTGTGCATGAGTCGAGAAAGGTCTTCGGCAGCAAACGTCGGAAAACCCATCATTTCGGCGAGGAAGACTCCGTCCAAGGCAAATAGAACGATTCCGGCGATATCGGTGCCGCGTGGAGATTTGCTCGCGTTCTCGTACTGCCTGCGGTACCAGCCGCGCACAGGCTCAAGCAGCGTGGGGTCTTCAGCCACGGCCGCCAGCAATGCAGCGCTCATCTTTTGCATCCCGCCGTCAGGCATAGCCGAGACCTGGCTGGATAGCCAAGGGTCTGGATCGCCGACGAATGGCAGCTCTCGCTCTTCCTGCCCGCCATCAAACGCCGAGACCTGGTCATCAATCATCGTGAGGAGCAGATCGCGCTTGGTCTTGAAGTGGTACAGGAACGCACCTTTGCAAATTCCTGCCCGTGCAACGACCGCGTCAAGCGTTAGGTGCCCGGCACCTCCCTCCATGACTACGTCACGCGCAGCTTGAAGGATGCGCTCCCGTGTTTGTTGCGCTTTCTTAGAGATGGAGGGGGCTTCAGCGCCGTTGTCCGCCGAATGCGACTCCTCTGGGCTTGATTTCATACGAGTTGCCATGGTGAAACTCCAAAGATGCTTGATTTTTGAACCGTCTGGACGGTATAGTACACGCCATGAACTATGCCCGTCAAGACGGCCTCCTCAATTCACAACCTAGTGGCTCAACATGTCCGATCCCTACGCCCGCCGCGGCCTTACTGCTGTTGCATTCCTATCGATCACGCTTCTCGCCGCGTGCAGCCACTCGCCTCACAGGGTGGAGACATCACGCGTTGAGGTTCCGGCCAAATTCATGAACGAAGCGGGTCTGGCTGTGCAGCAGGTGCCAGCACAAGCACTCCCGGCCGAGTGGTGGACGGCGTACGGTGATCCGCTGATTGACGCGCTGGTGCGCAACGCGCTGGAGCACAACACCGATCTCGCTATTGCAAGAGCGCGGATTGATGAAGCTGTGGCGATCACCCGACGTACACGCGCTTCAATGTTCCCTAGCTTGGCGCTCACGCCCCAAGCAACGCGCGCGCGCGACTTTTCTTTGGCACCGACCATCAGCAGCGATGCCAGGCTTCCGCTGTCGGCTTCATGGGAAGTTGATCTAGCGGGCCGCCTCTCGCATGCCGCTGATGGCGCACGGATGGACGCAGTTGCTGTCGAACAGAACTGGTTCGCGACACGTTGGCAGATCGCCTTTGAGACAGTGTCCGCTGCACTGCAGCAGCGGCAGGCGGCAGAGCTGGAAGATCTGGCAAAAGAGCGACTTCAAGTCGCCGAGCGCCTTGAGCGTCTGACAGAGCAGAAGTTCAAGGCAGGTCAAGCTACGGGCTTTGACATTGAACGCACGCGTTCCGAGGTCATCGCCCTCCGGGTGGAGCAAGAGCAGTTGCGACGCGTACGCGGCGAAGCAACGCATGCCTTGGATGTGCTCGTTGGCCGGATTCCGGGGGCGCTTGGCAGCGGTCCTGCGCTTGCCTCTCTCACCATGCCCGATTGGACTCCCAGAAGCGTGCCAGGCGAATTGCTGCAGCAGCGCCCCGACGTCAGAGCCGCGCAGGCGCGTCTTGCAGCGGCGACGGCGCGATGGAACGCAGCAGAAGGCGAGCGGTTCCCCAAACTTGTGCTCGATTTGAGTGGTGGGCGCCAACGCTTCGAGAACAACGGAACACGTGTGGCAGGGAACATTTTCTCTCTGGGCTTGGGTGTGACGCTTCCGATCTTTGACGGTGGAGCAATACAAGCGGGAATCGACGAGGGCTCAGCACGCAGTCGCGGCGCACAGGCTGACCTGGAACGCACGGTTTTGCTTGCGCTTCAGGATGTGGAGAACGCTTATCTGGGCTGGCAGACCCAGCGGACTTCTCTGCAGCATCAGGTCGATGGTCTTGTCGTCGCTGATCGACTCCTTGACCGCAGTCGACGCCTCTTTGAGGCGGGACAGGTGGATGCGACCGTTGTTGCAGAAGCGGAGCGTGGCACCTTGTCCCAGCGAGCGGCTCTGGTCCGTGCTCGCGCCGACGCAGCCGTGCAATGGGGTGTTCTCGCTAAAGCGCTTTCTGGTTCGCCAGAGCATGTGAATCTGCAATCTTCACCCTGAGTCCTTGAGTTGGAAGAACGCAGCATGGCAGCGAGTTTTAAATACTGAATAGATCGACGATTAGTAGGGGACGCATGGAAATTCGACATCTACGTTGTTTTATGGCGCTCGCCGAGGAACTTCACTTCGCTCGCGCCGCTGCGAAACTGCATATTGAGCAGTCCCCACTGTCTCGCACGATCAAAGAACTCGAAGAGGAGTTAGGAGCACAGCTCTTTATTCGGAACACGAGAAGCACGCGTTTGACACGAGCTGGGTTGATGCTCATGGAGCACGCACCTCGGGTGTTCGCATCCTTGCAACAGGCGCGGGACTGCGTGAAGGCAGCAAAAAATGGCTTTCATGGACAACTCCGCGTCGCCTTGTCAGACGGCGCAACACTACTGTGCTTACCAGCCCTATTGGCGTTGTGTCGCGAGGAGGAGCCCGAGGTTGAGATTCGCTTTTTTGAGGTGCCACTATCCCAACAAATCAAAGGATTGCACGACGACCTGTATGACGTCGGCTTTGCACAGTCCGACGACGTAGGTGATGGAATCGTCGCACTTCCCGCGTGGACTGACACGCTTATGGTGGCGCTGCCAGCTCGGCATCCGTTGCTGGCTCTTAAGCGAATTCCATTGGATGAACTGCTGCGCTACCCGCTAGTGCTATCTGATCCTCAAGTGTGCGAGGGCCACGCCAAGCACATTGAGCGAGTACTTAGCCGGGCTGAAATGCAGCCTCTAGTTGCCGAGCGGGTTACCACTTTCGACCTGATGATGGCGTTGGTATCTGCCGGTTTTGCACTCGGACTTACAGGGGCTGCACACATTGCAGCCTCCCGAGAGCCAGGAGTCGTGGCGAGGCCGCTTTCGACACGCGTACCACCTTTGACGACCTATCTACTCAGACTTGAAGGCGATCCGTTTGACGAGCTTGCGCGCTTCATTCAGCGAGTACAGGCCATCGAATTGCCAGAGTTTCTCAGGTCAACAAAAAGCCGAAATCCCGATCTTCCGGAGGAATTGATGCCATGAGACTCGCCATCACGCTCGTCGCTGCAATGCTAGTCGCATGCGGTCAATCTGATAAACCGCACAAAGCCACTAGTGCAGAAAAGAAAACCCCGACAGTAGAAGAGCTGGTGGCAGACCCGGAACAGCTCAAGAAGTTGCGCCAGCAATGCAAGACGGATCGGCCTACTTTGGGCGAACTGCTTTGCAACCGGGTAGCGGAGGCAACACGTAAGCGGTTCTACGGTGACGGAAAAACGCCATACACACCGCCCAAAGAATCCCCCAAATTCTGAAATTCAGCAATTCAGCAATTCAGCAATTCAGCAATTCAGCAATTCAGCAATTCAGCAATTCGCTAGTCTGCCTGAATCTTCTGTTCGGCACGCTGATATTCGCCGGCGCTTACGGAGTCACTCCCTGGCTAGACACAGCGCGAATTCATTCTTTCTTATCGACCTTTCTGCCCCAAACGGTCTTTGACCGGCACTAAGCCAGCACCGATCCTGACGCCTGCGGCACATTTCTAAGCCGCGTTTCCCAAGGGAATCAGCGTAGGAGAGATTGGAGGCGGGGCTATGCAAGGTACGAATGTGCTGTTCGGTCAGATAGCCGTGGTATTCGGCATCGTGATCGCGGGTGTGTGGGGCGCCACACAATGGACGGCAGCAGCCCTTGGCTATCAGGTACGCCTTGGCTCCCCCTGGTTTGATTTCCTCGGCACACCGATCTACCTCCCGTGGAAGCTGTTTGAGTGGTGGTTCTTCTTCGATGCCTACGCGCCACGCGTTTTCGACACGGGCGGTGCCATAGCGGGTGGCAGTGGCTTGCTGGCGGTGGTGGTCGCAGTCTGCATGTCGATCTGGCGCTCTCGTCAATCACGCCTAGTCACGACCTATGGCTCGGCACGCTGGGCAAGTACGGAGGACATTCGCAAAGCCGGCCTTACGCAGCCGATCGGCGTGTTCCTCGGTCAGCACGATGGCAAGTACCTTCGGCATGAAGGCCCGGAACACATCCTCACTTTCGCGCCCACGCGCTCAGGCAAAGGCGTCGGCCTTGTGGTGCCGACGCTGCTTTCTTGGCCTGCATCCGCCGTAGTCCACGACATCAAGGGCGAGAATTGGCAGATCACCGCAGGTTGGCGCTCACGCTACTCACACTGCCTGCTGTTCAATCCGACCGATGCGAAGTCGGCGGCCTACAACCCGCTGCTAGAAGTTCGGCGCGGCGCACATGAAGTGCGTGACGTACAGAACATAGCCGACATTCTGGTCGATCCAGAAGGCGCGCTTGAGAAGCGCAACCATTGGGAGAAGACTTCGCACGCGCTGCTGGTCGGGGCCATCCTGCATGTGCTCTACGCGGGCGAGGACAAGACGCTGCGCGGCGTCGCCAATTTCCTCTCCGATCCGGCCAGCCCCTTCGAGCTGACCTTGCACCGGATGATGACCACACAGCACCTCGTGAACGTGGAAGGTGGTGGCCCGCATCCAGTCGTCGCTTCGGCGGCGCGCGAAGTGCTCAACAAGTCGGACAACGAGCGTTCCGGCGTGTTGAGCACCGCCATGTCGTTCCTGGGCCTCTACCGCGACCCCACGGTGGCCGAAGTCACCTCGCGCTGCGACTGGCGTATCGCCGACCTGATCGCGTCCGAGCATCCGGTGTCGCTTTATCTGGTAGTGCCACCTTCGGATATTTCGCGGACGAAACCGCTCATTCGCCTGATCCTCAACCAGATCGGCCGACGGCTCACCGAATCGCTCGACGGCAGCGACGGCATCGAACGCCGCCACAAGCTGCTGCTGATGCTCGATGAGTTCCCGGCGCTGGGCCGCCTGGACTTCTTCGAGACGGCGCTTGCCTTCATGGCGGGCTACGGAATCCGCAGTTTTCTTATCGCCCAATCGCTCAACCAGATCGACAAAGCCTACGGCCAGAACCATTCGATTCTGGATAACTGCCATGTCCGCGTGACGTTCGCCACCAACGATGAACGCACTGCGAAACGGATCTCCGAAACGCTTGGCACCGCTACCGAACTGCGCGCGCAGCGCAACTATGCCGGGCACAGATTGGCACCGTGGCTGGGGCACCTCATGGTGTCGCGGCAGGAGACGGCCCGCCCGCTACTGACGCCCGGTGAAGTGATGCAGCTTCCGACTGAGGAAGCTGTGGTGATGGTGTCCAGCGTGGCACCGATCAAGGCCAAGAAGCTGCGCTACTACGCCGACGCGAATTTCAAGAACCGCGTTTTACCGCCGCCTGTGCTCGCGGCCGGGCAATACGCGGACGCGCCACCGGCCCGGCCCGACGACTGGAGCGGCCTATCGATCCCAGCCGTGTCAACGGTCCGGGCTGCGGGCCTGTCCGGCGATGGCACAGGCACCGCCGATGACGGCGGCCCACGCCGACAGCCGGAGCTATCCGAAGTCAGCGAATACAGCCCCGAACCGCTGCTCGCCGGCCATGACCTGACTCTGCTCGATGACGACGACGACCTGCCGCTGCCGCTTCCCGGCCAGCTCGACCCGGCCATGCAGCGCACGGCCCGGCTGGCTTCCCTCGACCCCAACGACGGAATCGACTTATGAGCCAATACCGCCTCAATCTGTTCATTCAGCCCGAGCACGCCAAGCGTCTCGAAGAACTGGCCGCCAAGAAAGGCGTGTCCAAGTCGTCCATTGTCGCGGCGGCGCTCGCGTCGTGGCTATCGCCCGATGCTGGCGACCAGCGCGAGGCGGCCATCGCCAAGCGGCTCGATCGCCTGTCGCGGCAGGCCGAGCGCATGGAGCGCGACCAGAACATCCAGATCGAAACACTGGCGCTGTTCATCCGCTACTTCCTGACCGTCAGCACCCCGATTCCCGAAGCCCATCAGGACGCAGCTCGCGCCCAAGGCAAAGCGCGTTTCGAGCAATTCGTGGAGCGGCTCGGCCGCCACCTGCTGCGTGGCCGCAGCCTGGTGCGCGACGTTGTGGAAGAACTGCACCCAGACCCGGCGCGAATGGATGACGCGGAGGCACTGGCTGAAGCGCAGGAGCGTGCCTCATGAGCGCCATTCCGCAAACCCCGCCCGAACTCTCATCCGCCGCAACCTCTCTGGATCGCCGTATCCAGATGCTGCGCACGGCAATGGGGCCAGTCATCGCCGCTGCGCTGGCCGACCCCGACGTGGTGGAAATCATGCTCAACCCCGACCGCACCCTATGGGTGGATCGGTTGTCATCGGGCCGCATGCCGCTGGGCGTGGAGCTGTCCCAAGACGATGGCGAACGCATCATCCGGCTGGTGGCTGCGCACGTCGGCGCAGAGGTGCATCGCGGGCGGCCGCTGCTGACCGCCGAGCTGCCCGAAACCGGCGAGCGGTTCGAGGGCATCTTGCCGCCCGCAGCGCCCGGCCCAGCCTTCGCGCTGCGCAAGCGCGCCGTGAGCATCATCGGGCTGGATCGCTATGTGGCCGACGGCATCTTGACCACAGGCCAGGCCGAGTTCCTGCGCCGCGCCGTGCGTGAGCGCCAGAACATCCTGATCGCCGGGGCGACGAGCAGCGGCAAAACCACACTCGCCAATGCCTTGCTTGCGGAGATCGCCGCCACGGGCGACCGCGTGCTTGTGCTCGAAGACACCATCGAGCTGCAATGCGCAGCCCGCGACCATGTGCCGCTGCGCACCCGCGCTGGCGTCGTGTCTATGACCGAGCTGGTGCGGGCCACGATGCGCCTGCGCCCCGACCGCGTGATCGTCGGCGAGGTACGCGGCGGCGAAGCCCTGGACTTGGTTAAGGTGTGGGGCACCGGCCACCCCGGCGGCATCGCCACCATCCACGCCGGTTCCGCGCTGGGCGCGCTGCTGCGCCTCGAACAGTTGATTCTTGAAGTGGCGGTGAACCCACCGCGTGCGCTGATCGCCGAGGCGGTCAACGTCGTGATCCACATCGCCGGGCGTGGCCGCAAGCGCCGCGTCGAAAGCATCGCCCGTGTCGTCGGTTTCGACGGCACCGGCTATCGCCTGGCGGACGCGCTGGAAACACCGTTTCCCGAGCTGATGCCGGTTCCTCTCGCAGCCGATGCCGCTGCGCCTTCCTCGTCCCTTGACCTACCTGGAGAACTGCCATGACGCAGATGCACGTTCACGCTTTCCGTAATTCCGTAAATCCGGTTTCAACCATCGCACGCCTGCGGCGGCTGGCCGGCCCCGCGCACCACGGCCTGCTGCTGGCCGCAGTCATGCTGATGACGGCGGGCACGGCGAAGGCATCCGGCTCCTCGATGCCGTGGGAAGGCCCGCTGCAATCCATTCTGGAGTCGATTCAGGGGCCGGTGGCACGCATCGTCGCGGTCATCATCATCATCGCCACGGGCCTCGCGCTCGCCTTCGGCGACACGTCGGGCGGCTTTCGCAAGCTGATCCAGATCGTGTTCGGTTTGAGCATCGCGTTCGCCGCGTCCTCGTTCTTCCTGTCGTTCTTCAGCTTCTCCGGCGGGGCTGTCGTATGAGTGGCCCGGATAGCTTCGCGGCCGGCTTCGAGGTGCCGCTACATCGCTCGCTGACCGAGCCGCTCTTGATGGGCGGCGCACCGCGCACGGTGGCGATTGCCAACGGCACGCTAGCCGCTGCCGTCGGGCTGGGCCTGCAACTCTGGATTCCTGGCGTAGTGCTCTGGATCGTCGGTCACTCGCTGGCCGTGTGGGGCGCGAGGGTCGATCCGCAGTTCATGCAGGTCTTCGCCCGGCACATCAAGCACAAGCCGCTGCTGGACGTGTAGGAGACGCCGCCATGCTTAACCTTGCCGAATACCGCCAGCGGCCCGCCTTGCTGGCCGACTGGCTTCCCTGGGCTGGGCTGATCGCGCCGGGCGTGGTGCTGAACAAGGATGGCTCGTTTCAGCGCACGGCGCGCTTTCGCGGGCCTGATCTGGACAGCGCCACGCAGGGCGAATTGATCGCCACGACGGCACGGCTAAACAACGCGTTGCGCCGGCTGGGTTCGGGCTGGGCGCTGTTCGTGGAAGCCGAGCGCCAGTCGGCCGCGGACTATCCGCATTCCGACTTTCCCGAACCGCTGTCCTGGCTGGTGGACGAAGAACGCCGCGCTGCCTTTGAGGAATCGGGGAACCACTACGAAAGCAGCTATCACCTGACGCTAGCCTATCTGCCGCCGGAGGAATCCCGCGCTCGTGCAGCCAAGCTGCTCTACGAGCACGCGCCGGGCGATGGTGTGGACTGGCGCGGTCGGCTTGACGCCTTCCTGGCAGAAACGGATCGGGTTTTCGACCTGCTCGATGGCGTGATGCCAGAAATCGTCTGGTTGGACGATGCCGCGACGCTGACTTATCTTCACGCCACGGTGTCCACGCGGCGCTACCGGCTGGCCGTGCCCGAGGTGCCTTTCCACCTCGACGCACTGCTGGCCGATTCCGCCCTAGTCGGCGGCCTTGCGCCCATGCTGGGTGACCAGCATCTGCGCGTGGTGTCGGTGCGGGGCTTTCCGACCTCGACCTGGCCGGGCCTGCTGGACGACCTCAATCGCCTGGGCTTTGCCTATCGCTGGAGTACCCGGTTTCTCTGCCTCGATAAAGCCGAGGCGGAAAAGGAGCTGGGCCGCCTGCGTCGCCAGTGGTTTGCGAAACGGAAGAATGTCATTGCGCTACTGCGCGAAACCATCTTCCAGCAGGAATCGCCGCTGGTGGACACGGATGCCAGCAACAAGGCGGCCGACGCGGATGCCGCCTTGCAAGAGCTTGGCAGCGATCAAGTCGCCTTCGGCTACCTCACCGCCACGGTGACGGTGTTCGATGACGACCCTGCCGTAGCCGACGAAAAGCTGCGCATGGTGGAACGTGTCATCCAAGGACGTGGCTTCGTCACCATCCCCGAAACCTTAAATGCAGTCGATGCGTGGCTGTCGTCCATACCAGGCAATGCCTATGCCAACGTGCGCCAGCCCATCGTCTCGACGCTGAATCTGGCGCACATGATGCCGGTGTCCGCCGTGTGGGCTGGGCCGGAGAAAAACGCCCATCTCGACGGCCCGCCGCTGATCGTCACGCGCACGGATGGCGCGACGCCGTTCCGGCTGGTGACGCACATCGGCGACGTGGGGCATACGCTGGTCGCGGGGCCGACGGGCATGGGAAAATCTGTCCTGCTGGCGATGCTCGCCTTGCAGTTCCGCCGCTATGGCGGCTCGCGCATCTTCGCCTTCGACATGGGGCGATCCATGCGGGCGACGGTGCTGGGCCTGGGCGGCGAACACTACGACCTCGGCGCGGACGGCGCCATTGCCTTTCAGCCCTTGGCCCGTATCGACAGCGAAGGCTATCGCACCTGGGCCGCCGAGTGGATCGAAGGCCGCCTGCTGCATGAAGGCGTGACCGTCGGCCCCGACGAGAAAGCCGCCATTTGGTCGGCGCTCGGCAGCCTCGCTGGTGCGCCGGTGGAGCAGCGCACGATGACCGGGCTTTCGGTGCTGCTGCAATCGAACGCGCTGCGGCAGGCATTGTCGCCGTATGTGCTGGGCGGCGCGCACGGCAAGCTACTGGATGCCGACCGCGACCGGCTCGGCAGCGGCGACGTGCAGGGCTTTGAGATGGAAGAGCTAATGCACAGCCCCGCCGCCGTGCAAGCGGTGCTGCGCTACTTGTTCGCCCGCTTCGATGCACGTTTCGACGGTGCTCCCACGCTGCTGATTCTCGATGAAGCCTGGCTATTCCTTGATGAACCGTCCTTCGCGGCACGCATCCGGCAATGGTTGAAAACTCTGCGCAAGAAAAACGTGTCGGTGATCTTCGCCACGCAGTCGCTTGCCGACATCAAGGATTCGACCATCGCGCCCGCGATCATCGAAAGCTGCGCGAGCCGGATTTTCTTGCCCAACCCGCAGGCGACCGAGCCGCAGATTCGCACGGTCTACGAGGGCTTTGGCCTCAACAGTCGGCAAATCGAAATCGTCGCCACCGCGCAGCCCAAGCGCGACTACTACTACCAATCGCGCCTGGGCAATCGTCTGTTCGACCTCGACCTGGGGCCAGCCGCGCTCGCCTTCTCGGGCGCATCCACACCGCAAGACCAACGCGACATTGACCGAGTGCTGACGCAGGCCGGCGCTCCCGGCTTCGCCGGTGCGTGGCTACGCCATCGCGGCCTCGATTGGGCCGCCGACCTGCTGCCGTCCTCGCCGTCGGCGGCTTCTTTCCTCGCTACTCAACCCCTGGAGATTTCGCCATGAAGACCCGTGTACTTTCCGTTTCGCTCGCCGCCGCGCTGGCCGGCTCGCTGATGCTCGCTCAGCCAGCGGCGGCGCTCACTTTCGTTGATCCCGTCAACTTGGTGCAGAACACGCTGACTGCCATCCGCACGCTGGAGCAGATCAACAACCAGATCAACCAGCTCCAGAACGAAGCGCAGATGTTGATGAACCAGGCGCGCAACCTGGCGAATCTCGACTTCAACATCGTCAACCGGCTGCGCTCGACGCTCGCCACGACTGAACGCCTGATTGCCGAGGCGCAAGGGCTGGCCTACGACGTGCAGAGCATGGATGCCACGTTCTCGCGCCTGTACCCGGAGCAGTACGCCGCCACCATCAGCGGCGACCGCATGGCACAGGACGCACGCGAACGCTGGAAGAACACGCTCGACGGCCTGCACACCGCGATGCGGATGCAGGCGCAGGTGTCGCAGAACCTGACGCAAGACGAAAGCGCGCTGGCCGACCTCGTGAGCCAAAGCCAATCGGCCACGGGTGCGCTGCAAGCGATGCAGGCAACGAACCAGCTTCTCGCCTTGCAGGCCAAGCAGTCCATCCAGGCCCAGCAGCTCCAGATCACACAAGACAGGGCGGCCTCGCTGGAGCTGGCGCGGCAGGCAGCGGCCACCGAGCGCGCCCGCGAAGTGCGGCGGCGCTTCCTGGGCACCGGCACGCCGTACACACCGCAGTCCGTCAACTTCTACAACAACTGACGGGAGGCGGCCATGCGATGCGTTCCTGTCCTGCTGGCCGTGCTGCTGACCGCATGCGGCCAGCAGCCGGCTGAAGACCTGACCGCCACCTTGGCCGCCGATCCCGTGCGGCTCAAGGCGCTGCGCGCCCAATGCGCAGCCGACCGGCAAACCGCAGGCGAAGACACCTGTCGCGCCGCTGCCGAAGCCTTCCGGCGGCGCTTCTTCACCGGCCAGACTGGGCCGGACGAATACCGGACGCTGGCAGAACTGCCGCCGATTCCGGCGAGTTTCGACACGCCAACCGACGACGCGCCGGAAGGTGATGCGTCGCTCGCCGCTGCGGAGGACACGCCATGAACGACGTAACGATCATCGACAGATTCCTCGATACCTTCTCGCGCTACATCGACTCCGGTTTCGGTCTGCTGCAAGGCGAAGTCGCGTTCCTGACGGCCACTCTCATTGTCATCGACATGACCATTGCCGGTCTGTATTGGGCCATGAGCCATGCGACCGGCCAGGGCGAGGACGTGATCGCCAAGCTGCTGCGCAAGGTGCTTTACGTCGGTGCCTTCGCCTACATCATCGGTAACTTCAATTGGCTGTCGAGCATCGTGTTCCGCTCGTTCGCCGGGCTAGGCATCACCGCCACTGGCTCGGCCATAACGATGGAGAACTTCTTGCAGCCGGGTCGGCTTGCCAAGACCGGCATCGACGCCGCTGCGCCGATCCTCGACCAGATCGGTGACATGGCCGGCTTCCCCGAAGTGTTCGTGAACCTCGACCCCATCGTGGTGCTGTTCATCGCTTGGCTGGTGGTGATCCTCTGTTTCTTCGTGCTCGCGGTTCAGCTTTTCATCACGTTGATCGAGTTCAAGCTGACCACGCTTGCCGGCTTCGTCTTGATCCCGTTTGCGCTCTGGAACAAAACCTCGTTCCTCGCGGAAAAGGTGCTCGGCAATGTGGTTTCGTCAGGCATCAAGGTCTTGGTGCTGGCGGTAATCGTCGGCATCGGCTCGGGCCTGTTCGCGGAGTTCCAGGTTCATCCCGACGAGCCTTCCATCGACCATGCGCTTGTCGTGATGCTGGCTTCGCTTGCCTTGCTGGCGCTGGGCATCTTCGGCCCCGGCATCGCCACGGGCCTTGTGTCCGGTGCGCCGCAGCTCGGCGCGGGTGCGATGGCGGGCGCTGCCGTCGGCGCGGTAGGCACGGGTGTTGCCATCGGTGCCGCCGCGACCGGCGTGGGCGGTGCCGTCATGGCGGGCGCACGCATGGCCCCGGCCGCCGCAAAGCTGGCCGGGAGCGGCGCACGCGCCGCCACGTCGGCGGCCAGCAGCGCCAAGTCCGCATTCCAGGCCGGTTCCGCCGCTGCGGGCGGCGGGGCTAAAGGCGCGGCTGCGGGCCTCGGCAATGTCGCCAAGACCGGCGCGCAAGCGGCAGGCCGCCGAGCTGCATCGGGCGCTTCCGCTGCCGGTCAGAAGGTGGCCGACTCCTTCCGGGCAGGATGGAACGGTGCGGATGTCGGCGCTGCCGGTTCCGGCCAGGCCGCCGCAGGCGAAGGCGCAGCCAGCGCGCCGAAGCAAGAGCAACCCGCCTGGGCAAAGCGGATGCACCGCCGCCAGCAGATCACCCATGCCGCAACCACCGCAGCCCACACGCTGCGCAGTGGCGACGGCGGCGGCTCAGGGCAAGGCCCAAGCCTGCGCCCCGATGCGTGACCCGATACCTGACCACCAAGGAGAACCCTATGCGATTCAAACGCCCGCAGGTGCGCTATGCCGACACGCCGCAGCCTGCCACCCCGTACCAATCCGCCGCGCAGGTGTGGGACGAGCGCATCGGCTCGGCCCGCGTCCAGGCCAAGAACTGGCGTTTTATGGCCTTCGGCTGCCTCACGCTTGCGCTGCTGATGGCCGGTGGCCTGGTGTGGCGCTCGGCGCAGTCCATCGTCACCCCTTACGTCATCGAGGTCGATCAGTCGGGGCAGGTGCGCGCCGTCGGCGAAGCCGCCACGCCGTACCGGCCCGCCGATGCGCAGATCGCGCACCACCTGGCGCGCTTCGTGACGCTGGTGCGCTCGCTGTCTATCGATCCCATCGTGGTGCGGCAAAACTGGCTGGACGCCTACGACTACACCACCGACAAAGGCGCGGCGGTGCTCAACGACTACGCCAGCAAGAACGATCCTTTCGCCCGTGTTGGCCGCGAGTCGGTGACGGTGCAGATCACCAGCGTGGTACGCGCCAGCGATGCCTCGTTCAACGTCCGTTGGACGGAGCAACGGTTCATCAACGGTGCCCCCGCCGGGACCGAGCGATGGAACGCGGTGCTTTCCACCGTCCTGCAAACCCCGCGCACCGAACAGCGCCTGCGCAAGAACCCGCTGGGTATCTACGTCAACGGCCTGTCGTGGAGCCGCGAACTGGATTCTTCTGAAGGAGCCAAGCCATGAACCTGTCTTTCCGCTTATACGCTTTCGCGCTGACCGTGGTGGCCCTGTCGGGCTGCGCTTCGCAGGGCAAGCCGCCTCCGTCCATTTCGCTCGATGAGCCGGTGCAGGCACAGCCGCTGCCGGAGCCGCCTGCTCCAGTGGAAGTCGTCGCCATGCCCGAGCCGCTGGCGCTGCCAGCGCAGTTGAAGCCGCTGCACGAGTTGGACGCGGCCCCGGCTAAGCCGGAGCCGGCCGATGAGAAGGTGCGCGTTTCCCGTGCCAATGCCGAGGCGCGCATCGCGCCCACGCGCGAGGGCTACGTCAATGCGATTCAGGTGTGGCCCTTCACCGATGGTGCGCTCTACCAAGTCTATGCCGCGCCGGGACGCGTGACCGTGGTTTCCTTGCAGCCGGGCGAGGAACTAGTGACGGTCGCAGCCGGCGATACCGTGCGCTGGATCGTCGGTGACACGTCCAGCGGCAGCGGCGACGCGATGCGCATCAATGTGCTGGTCAAGCCCATCCGCTCAGGCCTCAAGACGAATTTGGTCATCACCACCAGTCGCAGAACATACCTGCTGGAACTGACCTCGACGGAAAAGGCATGGATGGCGTCGGTGTCCTGGGACTACCCAAAAGACCGGATGTTGGCCTTGCAGCGCCAGTCGCAGGCGGCTAGCGCCGCCGCACCGGTCGATACCGGACTGTCGCTGGAGAAGATCCGCTTCCGATATTCCGTCTCAGGCAGCAATCCGCCGTGGAAGCCGCTGCGCGCCTTCGACGATGGCGAGAAGGTCTATATCCAGTTCCCGCCGGGAATCGCCCAAGGCGAGCTGCCACCGCTGTTCGTCATCGGCGCGCAGGGCGACGGACAACTGGTGAATTACCGTTTTCGCTCGCCTTACTACATCGTGGATCGGCTGTTCGGCGCGGCCGAACTGCGCCTGGGCGGCGACAAGGGTGACGTGGTGCGTATCGAACGCACGGATGGCTTGGCGCGGAGGAACTGACCATGAGCCAGGACGACACTCCCGACCTCGCCACGCCGCATGCGGGCAAGGTGGCACCCGAGGCAGTTGCGCTGCGCGCCCAACCGCGCCCGGTCACGCGCCTGAACCGGCGCACGCTGGCCATCCTCGTCGGCGGTCTCTCGGTCGCTGTGCTCGGCGCGCTGATGTGGTCGCTGCAACCGCAGCGGCGCGGTGCAGGCGAGCAGACCGAGCTTTACAACGTCGATCGCGTCTCGAAGTCCGAAGGGTTGGACGCGCTGCCGGCGGACTACTCGAAGCTGCCGCCCCCCTTGGCGGCATCCGTGCCGGAGTTGGGGCCGCCGCTGCCAGGCGATCTTGGCCCGGCCATTGTGAAGTCGCAGCAGCCGGTGACGGCCGCCTACGCGGCCCCCGGCAACGACCCCAACGACGCGTTGCGCAAGGAAGCCGAAGCAGCAGCGGCATCGGCGGTGTTCTTCCGCTCTGGTTCGCAGAAGGCCGCGCCGGTGGCGCAGACACAGGTAGCCGCTGCGCCGGGCTTCACCGCCAATGCGGCCTTCGACCCGCTGGCGGCCGGGCCTGCGTCGACGGCGGCCCAGCCCGCCGACCCGACCGCCGTGCAGAACCGGCAAGACCAGAAAGAGGCATTCCAGAAAGCCGGAACCACGGAAGCCCGTGATTCCGGCAACCTGACGCTGCCGGCGTCGCCGTATCAGGTCATGGCCGGAACGGTGGTCGCCGGGGCGCTGGTGACGGGCATCAAGTCGGACTTGCCGGGCGATGTGATCGCCACAGTGACGGAGCCGGTCTATGACACGGCTACCGGCAAGTTCCTGCTGATCCCGCAGGGGTCACGCATCCTGGGCAAATACAACAGCCAGGTCAGCTACGGGCAGAGCCGCGTGCAAGTGGTGTGGAACCGGATCATCCTGCCCGACACGTCTTCGCTCAAGCTCGACAACTTGGCCGGCACCGATCCGGCCGGCTACGCCGGCTTGGAAGATGATGTGGATTGGCATTGGGATCGCGTCTTTGCCGGTGCGGCACTGACGACGCTACTGGGCATCGGTGCCGAACTGGCTGCGCCGGAGAACCGGCAGGACGGTGATCGCGTCATCATCGCCGGCCGCGATAGCGCCCAGGACAGCATCAATCAGGTCGGTCAGGAGATGACCCGGCGCAACCTCAACATCCAGCCCACCTTGACGGAGCGCCCCGGCTTGCCGGTTCGCATCATCGTCAACCGCGATCTGGTGCTGCGGCCGTACCAGCCACTTTTCTTCAACAGGGGGACTTCGCGATGACGACGCGCAAGCTACGGCTCGGGCCGCTGCCGAAAACGGAATCCACGAAGCTGACTTTTGCTTGCCCGGCCAGCCTGAAAGCCGACCTCGACCGCTACGCTACGCTGCACGCGCAGACCTACGGCGAGGCGGTCGATGCCACGGTGCTAATTCCGCACATGCTAGAAGCCTTCATGGTCGGAGATCGGGGATTCAGGAAGGGAGGCGCGGGCAAGGCCGCGCCGCCGAAGCCAAGCTGATGATGCCGGTTTCCGCTGGCGGCCATCCCTCAAACGCGCAGCCCAAGGCTGCGCGTTCTTCATTCTGGAGGACGGCGACCGATTGGGCTATGAAGACCAAACGCGGCTACCGCCTGCAGGCAACCGCCCCCGATGCAGCACGCTCGGGCTTTCTACCGCGAAGCTCCTATGTGGCTCCCAGCCCACAACGCCACAGCCCCGCAAGGCGGCCCGAAGTAGAGCCAAACCCGCACCCCATATAGACTTCCGGCCATCAGGCTGATTTCAACAATCGCTTGACTGCGGACATTTTTTATGGGTATCCGGAAGCTATTGAGGAACCTATCAGGCAAGGCGGCCCTGCACTATGGGTACCGCGGGCATTGCTGCTTGGGAAGCTTGAAGTCGAGCCGCCTTGCCTGATAGATCCCTCTCAAAGAAACGGTGGTTTAGGGCGTGCCGGGCAGCCACGCACGGCCGTTGTAGCTGATACGGGCAACGAGCTTGCCTGACGCATCCTGCACATCGCCGCCGGACCAGTTGCCGCCACCAAGGTCATTGTCTGTGATGAACTTGCGACATGCTTCAGCGGCTTCAGCAATGCTGCCTACCTTCTTCCAGCTATTTGCTTCTGCCCCGTACCTACGGGCGCGGGGATTTTGGCCGTAATCAGGGTTGCCAACCGAGGCAAGGCGGACGCGGAATACACCGGGTTGCTGTGCCTTGTCTTCGGGGTAGATTTCGCCGTAGGGGCTTTTGACTTGATCGCTCATGGATGCTCCGTTGATGGTTGGTGGATATGCAACCATCGTATCGGGCGGCCCATAGGCAATTTGGAATATTTTAGGCTCGCGGTAAGCTCTCGCCGTGGGCCCAGGTGGTGATGGAGTCCTGATCCTTCATGGCAACCCGGCCACCCATCGTTCCGTGCCATTTGAACCACAATCCATTCAGGCGATAAGCCTCGCCGTGATTGGTCACCACCACTTGGCGATCCTCGGGGAACACGACGCCGGGCAAGGAATTACGGACAAACTGCCGAAACTCAGCGTCCGTCAGCTTGTTGTTGTCGAGGTTGGCGGCGAGTGTCCGTAAGAAAATTTCAGCAGGGGTCTCGCGTGGCCTGAGATCGATGGTTTCAAGCACGGCGCCGGCTTGCTTGAGTAGATTGGTGACGCGCTCGATCTGTTCTTGGTTTTTGTTCATGGTATGGCCTTGTGCTCAAGCAGTTGGCTGGACGGTATTCATGGCGTCAATAGCTGGGGAGAGGTGCCCACGGTCGATATCGGAGACCTCGGTAAAACTGACGACCTCCTCCTCGCGGACAAAACGGAAATTGTCGTTGTCGCGCCAGCCGAACCAAACACAGGTCGGACGCATGCCGGTGGGAGGAAGCCCCCAGTTACGGTCGTTGTTCTTCCTGTGATAGCCGTACCGACAGAGCCGGGTTGTGCCGTGCGCCAGGACGCACTGGTAAAGCTTGCCGGCCTCCGGCGCAGTGATGGTCATCATTGCTAACTCCGAGTCAATAAACCGAGTGTATCGAATGCCAATGGGGTTTTCACGCCTTTCCTGGCGATCCTTCAGGGGGACTCAGTAATCGGGTATGCGAGAGCACCGCAGTCGCATTCACCACTCGGCATGGTGCCACCCGGATCGACACGCATAGACAAGCGCTTGACTGGCAAGAGGGTAGATTGGGTATGCACCTTGCCGCAGTCATCGCACCGAGAAAGCTCGTTGTTCGCAAAGG
>Ga0209098_1000797_pt1 | contig 32772 bp, 33 predicted proteins | sample AD_JPNHW1_MetaG_FD_184429 | JGI IMG/M metagenome (GOLD analysis project Ga0209098, IMG submission 184429) | Active sludge microbial communities of municipal wastewater-treating anaerobic digesters from Japan - AD_JPNHW1_MetaG (SPAdes) (version 2) | ecosystem: Engineered > Bioreactor > Anaerobic...
ATCTCCGCCCGGTCAGCAGGCTTCCTGACCACCGCGGCAGCGCCCGATTCCTTCACCATCTCGATGGTACGGGTCTGGATGTCGGCGGTGACGACGACGACGGGAAGGCCGGGAAAGGAGGCCGAGATCTCGCGGAGGGTCTCGATGCCCCCCTTGCCGGGCATGGTGAGGTCGAGGAAGACGATATCCGGTTTCATGCCCTTCCCGAGAAGCTCGAGGGCGGCTTCTCCGCTCGAGGCTTCGGAAAGATCGAGGCCTGTATCCTTCAAGATGCCTTTGAGCGAAATGCGGGCTACGAGCGAGTCATCGACAATCAGCGCGCTTCTTGCCATAGGCCATAAGTATACCGATTTGGTCTCGGGCACTACAATAGAGTGGCGGATGCGCTCCCCCGCCCGGCCTTCCCCGGCCCGGGAGCCCTCCTCTTGACCGCCCCGCCCGGCATCAGCTATATTCCTCAGGCATCTCAGGCACGCCGAGATAGCTCACTTGGCAGAGCGGCGCACTCGTAATGCGCAGGTACCGGGTTCGATTCCCGGTCTCGGCTTAAAAAGGTCCGACTTCAACGAAGTCGGACCTTTTTATTTGTGAGACCGGGAATCGAAGGGAAAGCGCCCCGAGCGTCATCCGATCATTTGAGGATGACACTCGGTGGAGGCGGCATGGAAGCGCGCGAGACGTCGAGCGCGCAATGCCGCCGACGGCGCTTTCCCCGGCCCGCAGGGAGGAGACAGGATGTCTCCGACCGAAGGGCGATTCCCGGTCTCGGCTTTTTTAAGTTTTTACCGGATTGGTGATTAGCGAAGCCTACCGGACAACCGGCAACTTCGCCCCTACGTGCTATGAGAACCGCTATGAGATGCGGTTCTCAGAAAGGGGCAGGTATGCCGAAGAACTTCTCCCTTCACAAGCGCGGTTCTATCTACTACGCGCAGCTTTGGAACCCCATCACACACCGCTACTCTACCGCACGCTCAACGGGGTCGCTTAACCGCGATGACGCGGTTCTCACCGCCAACAAATGGCTCCATGAAGGCCTTCCCGATAGCATTAGTGGAAAGATTCGTAGTGCTCTTGAAACAATGGAAGTCGAATCGCTCATTGCGTCCATCCGTGCGGCCAAGCTGACGGCCGAAGATGGGCAGAGGATCGTACAGGCGCTCAGGTCCCTCGGTTTGATCGATGCAATCTCGGTAAGAACCAAGAAGGGTTCTGAAGGGTTCATCGACTTCCTCAGGCGGTTCTGGAATTATGACGAATCCCTTTACATCAAAGACAAGCTTGCACACGGACAGCGGGTCGGGAAACGTCATGCCCAAGACATGACTAGTAGGGTAAAGACACATTGGGAACCGTTCTTTAGGGACGCACAGTTATGTGATATCGACAAGAAGGCATTGAGGGAATTCTCCCTGGCTATTGCTGAAAAGAATCTTGCTGCAAGCACCATCAACAAGACCTTGATCGCAGGGACGACGGCACTCCGCTGGGCTTTCGAGAACGACATGCTTCAATCTGATCCCTCGATTGGACTCCTCCATTTCTCCGGCAAAGCGGAAAAGCGCGGCATTCTTGAACCGGACGAAGTAGTAGCGCTATTCAAGCAGGAATGGAATGATCGCCGCGCATATGTCGCCAATCTGACAGCATCGACAACTGGATTGCGCATGGGAGAGATACTCGCCCTTCAGGCTAGGGATATTGGCGAGGATCGCCTTTATGTGAGGCATTCATGGGGCGAAAAGGACGGCCTCAAGACAACGAAGAACGGCGACGAGAGGGAAGTTCCCCTTCTGCCGATGGTACGGGATTGTTTGCTTGACCTGGTGGCCACTGGCCCCTATTCGAGCTCTGATTCCAGCTACGTGTTCTATGGGGCAAGTAAAGACCGTCCAATGCCCTATAAGCCGATATTGAAAGGCCTAAAGAACGCCCTCATCAAGATGAGCCTTGGCGAATCTGAACCAACAGACGAACAGCTTGCGGCAAGTGCCGATAGATGGCGGTCAAGGGGAATCGACTTCCATTCATGGCGACACTGGTATGCCAAGATGATGACCGATCAAGCAGAATTCGCGACCGTACAAAAGCTAACCGGACATCGTGACCATGTAATGCTCGAGCATTATGCTGATCACAAGCAAAAAGCGGACTTCGAGAAGATGGGCAGCATTGTAACTGATATCTTCGGTAAGATAACCAAAGACGCTCAGAAGCCAGGGACCTCGGATGTATCGCGGTTCATCGAGCAAGATGAACGTGAAGGCTCAAACGGACGTGATGTGGCGCTGAATTCGCTGCTCGAGAATGATAAGGCGGGACGTGAAATCGGAAGAACTGCATAGGGCCGGGTCGCGCACTAGCTCCAGCAAGGCTGCCGAAAGTTCTTTCAAGAGATCACCAGCTTCCTCGCCGACAGCCTTGCTCGACCCCAGGTTGAAGAGAAGTTGCCCGAACTTGGAAAAAGCCAATAGAAACGCCTGCTTATCTTGGGCTTCCCTTTCCTTTTCCCGGACGAATGCGGACATCCATTCAACGATCATACCGGTCGTGGATTTGTACTCACCCTTGCTGAATTCAAGAAAGCGATCGTAGAGATCACGCGGGATTAAGACATTTACCCGCTTTGTGTCATCATCGTCGGCCATATTTCATTTATACCACTACCCATGGTGAAATGTAAGGACATCTAGGGACACTCTCTGAATACTCGATGCTCATTTTATGAGCATCGGCAGGCTTGTTATTATTCCGTTGAGTCATTCAGATACCTGAGAACCCTTCCACTATTGTCGACCGATGCTAACTTAACGAACCTACAATAACCTCGTCCGCGGGTATTCTCTGACGTTTGCCGCCTGGTGCCCACGGGAGAAACACTACACCTTGTTGCCGGTCGTATCGGCCCGCTTTTGCGGGTCCGGATACTTTTCTTGGTTGCTAAACAATATTACTGAACGGATCATACGGGAGATGCATATTCCGCTCATTCCTGCCGTCTATTCCCCCTATATCTTGACCTTATTGATTCAACTAAAGTATATAAACTGCCCATAAAGATTTAATAGGAGTCCATATGAAACGCTATCTCCCCATCCTTCTCGCGGTACTATTCGTTTTTTCCTGCAAGACAGCAACCAATCCGGGCGATTCGACGGGCGACGCTTCTCATCCTGCTAAGTATGTTGGTTCTTGGAGTTGTGGGCTCGTAACTTGGACCATATCGGCCGATGGTGCGATTAGCTCCTCTGGGGGCGGCACGGGGACATGGGAGGTTTCAGGCTCTCAGCTTATTATCAACTGGTCGGGAAGTAGTAGTGCAACAGTTGTGAATATCAGCTGGACAAGCGAAACGTCATTTACCGCAACCCCAACCTCTGGCGGGATGGTTATGTCCTTTACAAAAGTATAAGGACGCCTTAGCCGATGAGCGCTGTATGTGATGGCTAGCGATTGTGGAAAGATATTGATATCTTTCCCATCATGGTTAGCAGGGGCGGATAAAATCCTGGACATGAAATACGGTCAGGAGGTTGTCCGCACCCCCTGGTCAGCATTCCCATTCTTCATCTGCTAACGGGGCTTGATTCAATTCCGCGCGATACTGAGTCCATAATGGCATGAACTGCGTCATAAGTGACTTGAAACGCGCATTATGGTGGCGTTCAAGCAGATGGACAAGTTCATGGACAACTACGTACTCGATGCAATTAGGGGATTTCTTGGCAAGTTCCAAATTGAGCCAGATTCGCTTTGCTTCTGGAGTACAGGTTCCCCATTTTGTTTTCATGCGCTTCACACCCCAGTCGTTCGCATGAACTCCGATCACAGATTCCCACTTCGCTAAGAGGCCAGGTATCATCGTCTTGAGCTGTTTACGGTACCATTCGTAAAGGATGCCTTCGCGCTGTTCCGCAGACGAATCTCGCTTACAGTAGAGATCAACAAAGCCAATCCGATCTTGAAGGACGTAAAATGATCTCGGACTCTCGACGAGATTAAGCCTATATCTTTGGCCGAGCCAATATATGGACTCTCCATTGACCATATCGCGTTTGCTTTGGCGAGCTTGATTCCGGAAGCGTTCTTGCTGCTTTCGAATCCAGGACAGGCGCAGGATGACCGCATTCCGAATTGCCTCGTTCCCTAGAAATGAGGGGACGCTCATCTTCACTTTCCCATCAGGCGGGTACACCGACAGATGGACGGTCTTCACTGCTTTCCGAGAGACTAAAACTTCTATCTCTTGCACTTGAAGCGTGAAACTCTCTATCTCAGTATTCATTGTTGGCTTCGATGATCGCGAATATCCGTTCAAGCTCTGCCTCATCAGAAAAGACTCCTGCAAGCCACTGCCTTATTTTTCGCTTTCGTATCGGAATCTCTCGCCAACCATGCTGAGCTTCTCGAAGTATTCCTTCATGGACTTCCAGTGCCTTGTCGAGATCGCCGATGTTGTCGTACAAAGCCTTCTGTCCGGGAGTCTGGATACTGGCGGGATAGGCTTTACCGCTGCCGGGTTTGGCCACCTTCTTGGCTAACTCCACGATCTGTGCGAGATATTCCTTGTAGGAGAGCGCATCTTCTCGTCGCTTCTGGATAAGCTCACTCAAGAGTAAGCTCATCTGTTCGTAGTACTTGGGGTTGATCGCCTCTTGATCGACAATCGTCCTGCGGACATTGTTCTCGATGGTTTCTGCAGTCGCCTTCTGATTGCCCCGTAATCCTTCGGGAAGGTCATCAAGAACTTCAGGGCCGCGCTCGATGATAAGCTGGATCAAGGATAAATCGTCAAAAGCCGATATCTTCTGGCTCTCATCGGCTTTGATATAGGTATCGATGAGGTGCCGCATGGCCGGTTCAAACCGCTTAAGATCAACGGCATCATTTGCGGCTATCTTCACTTCATCCCTAACATTCGTGAAATGGAGTACATAGTCTTGAAGCTGCTTGATCTGATCCGGGTTATATCCAGCTACTTTCAACTCGTTGGCGATGTTCGAGAAGGCTCGGATTAGCTTGGCGGTGAGCTTATACAAGGCGAGGCGCTTGCCTTCGTTCGCCTTCATCTCGTCGGCGTTGCCCGACTCTATCGCGACGAAATAGCGCAGATAGGCTGGGGTGTCCTTGGGATTCTCGACTGGCTCGCAGAGGAGCTGGACTTCCTCGAGAGCTTGCTCTAAATCCTCACGCCCCGCTTGAAGCCGGTTCTTGAGGAGCCCTGCCACGTCTTCCTTCTCGTAGCCTGAGAGTGCGCCATTGGTGTAATCCTGAATGGAGGACTCCAAGGCTTTGAACAAGTCCTTATAGTCGACAATGTACCCGTAGTCTTTGTCCTCTCCGGCAACACGGTTTACCCGGCAAATGGCCTGGAACAAGCCATGGTCGCGCATCTGCTTATCGATATATAGGTAGGTGGCGGAGGGGGCGTCGAAGCCTGTCAGCAGCTTGTCCACCACGATCAGGAGCTTCATCTGCCCTGGTTCGTCAATAAATCTCTTCTTCGCCTCTTTCTCAAAGGTCTCGGTGTCCTTGCCGTCGAGCATCTTCCTGTAAATGTCGTACTGGTGCAGGCACTCCGTGACGCCTTCGCCAGTTTCCTCACCCTTGATGTCTGCCGGGTTTGGCTGATAGCTCGTAACGATGGCGCATTTACCCTTGAGGGGGGTCCCTTGAAAGAGTTCATAATACTTGCAAGCCTGATAGATGCTCGATGAGACCAACAGGGCATTCCCGTAGCCGCTCTTGAGCCGATCCTTCGTCTCCATATCGAGCTGAATGTCCGCGACGATCTGCTCCAGGCGGGAGCGGCTCGATAGCAGTGTCTGCATCTTGCCCCAGCGTTCTCGTAGTTGCGCCTTGGCAATGGCCGTGAGTCCCGACGTATTGGCCTCGAACCACTGATCGACCTTTTCAGGGCTGGAAATCCGCTGGTCGATGTCCCGAGCTTCATAGCGCAGGTCGAGGACTACCTTGTCCTTGACCGCCTCGTCGAAGCGGTAGGTATGGATATACGGGCCGAAGACCTCGATGGATTTTTGTTTATCAGCCTTGAGAAGAGGTGTGCCGGTAAAGCCGATGAAGACGGCGTTGGGAAGGATCGCCTTCATGGCCTCATGAAGATCGCCTGACTGGGTGCGATGGCACTCGTCAACGAAGACCACCAAATTACCCTTGGGGGCAAAGTCCGGCGGCAGTGCTTCCTTCAGTTCCTTGATAAAGTCTCGACTCGCTGTATTATCATCCTCCTCCTCGCTCTGACTTTTTACACCGAACTTGTGAATAAGCGAGCATAGGAGCCATGGCGTAGTGCTGTTCAGCTTTTGTATAAGGTCGGCACCGCTCCTGGTGCGGTAAATCTCTTCGTTGACGCCCTTGAAGACTTTCTCAATCTGCTCATCGAGCTCGGTTCGGTCCGTGACAAGGAGGAGCCGGGCATCGTCCATGTTCTCTCGAATCCACTTGGCCAAGAAGACCATGGTGAGGCTTTTTCCGGAGCCCTGAGTATGCCAAATGATACCGCCCTCACGGCGACGCAGGAAGGCATGGGCGGCATTCGCCCCGAAATACTGATTTTGCCTGCAGAGCTTTTTGGTTCCAGCATCGAAGGCAACGAAGTCGTGGACGATCTCTAGGAGGCGCTTCTTGGAACAGAGTTGAATAACTTGTCGGTCAAGGAGAGGCGTAACCGGCGAGTCCTCCCGCCAGTTGAGGTAATACTTCTCCCTGGTCTGAATCGTGCCGTAACGAAGGCCTTCGGTATCGTTACCCGCCATGACAAGCTGCATGGTGGAGAAGAAGTTCTCGATGAACTCAGGTTTCTGGTTGTCGAGGTTCTGCCTGATTCCCTGCTCGACGGATACCGTCGAGCGCTTCAGCTCGATCACCCCGAGGGCGATGCCGTTGACGTAGAGCACAAGGTCAGGCCGCTTGGTATAGCCCTGCCCCGAAGGCGACAGCACTGTGACTTCTTCAGCAATACCAAAGTCGTTGTTCTCGGGATGCTTCCAGTCGATGAGCCAGACCGTTTCGGTAGTCACCCCTGCTTCGGGCCTGATCTTCGCGCCGTAGCGGATCAGGTCGTAGAAGGCCCGGTTCCGGTCGTACAGGTTCTTGGACAAGTCCCCAGCTACTCGGTCAGCTTCTCGAGTGGCACCGGAGACAAGACGCTCAGGGTTGTTTTGTTTTATAAGCCAACTCTTGAGAATATCGAGTTCGATATTTCGATTGTTAACCCGGTCGATCCAGTTCCCGAGATACACATACCCAAGTTGATTCTTAAAGAGGGCAATGAGGCGGTCTTGGGTAGCTCGTTCAATTTGGCCTACATCTGGCATGGTATTGCTCCAATTATCAATAATTCATTATCCCAAATGGCCGAATCCCAACCATTGCATGCTCTTGAGTGTCCGGCCGTTGCAGATTGGAACTTCATTGTTGTTTATCATGCCGAACAGTTCTTTTACGCAGCTCTCGCCAAACTCTTCAAGCTTGTATTCCGGAGTATGGATGGCATCAAATATTCTGTTTTCATAAGCCCCATTACCGAATAGGATATGATTGATACTTTTTTTTATCATTTGTTCACTGTTCTTTTCCAGGAAAACTCGCTTCATCGTCGGATGGCCGCCCTCGAAGAACCTGAACCTGTCGTTGAACGCATGGATATACAGAAGCCCCTCATAAATCTGTTCAGCATTCATCGAATTAATCCTGTTTACTGAAGAGAACAAGAGAGAGACATGTAGGTAGTTCTTCACCACAGAGTCAAGGTAGTCGTTGTGTTCTGATACGTACTGCGGTTTCAATATTCTTAAAATAGCCTCGATGTCGATGTCATTCCGGATAGGTTGTGAAAGGTGAGCGTCTCCTATAAATTGCGATTCCTTTACCCACCAGAGGAATCGGTCAACTTCAATTCGAAGCGGAACTTCCGGATACTTCCTATCGCCACCAACAGATTCGTATATTCCGCCGAGCCGGTTGAAATTTGCAATATAAAGCTGATAGCTTCTCCTGAAGCTGCTTATAAACTCTTGGGATCTCTCCCTTATTTCGCCAGTATCGATGTTTTTGGGTTGGACCTCTCCCAACTCCCTCATTATCAATGATGAAAGGATACACAACTTGCTTTTGTTCGCTTCGTATATTTCGATGTACTTTGTCAGAACCTCTGATGTTAGGACTTCGGCATCATCCCAATAGATCGAGAACTGATCTTTCAGGATTTCGAAAAATGGATGCTCGTCCTCAAACTCGACATTTAGCTCTTGATTTTGACCGACGCCACTATGCGTCATGTTCGAGGAACCAAGTATCGCTGAAACGTTGTCTATTATGTACAGTTTTGGATGAAAGCGACGGCTTGTGTAATATCGTATGGCAATATGGGTGTTTCCCATAATCCTGCTCAGGGCATAGGGGTCAGTCCCGTCATCAAGACGAACAACAAGCCTTACGGTACATCCATGATTGACCGCTTTCAAGACTAGCTCTGCTTCATTGAAAAAGGCGGTTGCAATAGAAACATTAGTGTTTTGGAAAATGCGTTCGAGACGTTTACCAACGAAATCCTTGTTTAAATTTGAATTAGTATAAAGCTGCATGTAGTTCCCTTCTATGTATTTTAGTTTTTTATCAACTTGAAGCTCATCTGATAACGGTAGAATTCTATAAATGGAACAGTAGCCAAGGCTCGGCGAAGCTTAATGTCATCTTCAAGTGCGATGATAATACCTTGAACAGTTTGATTCCCTTCGCACAACTGTTCCTGGACATAACCAATATACCGGAGAACCTGACCGACTACTACATCACTTGCTTTACCTCGTTTCAGTTCGATGACTAAAAGCTTTTTTTTATCTTTACTGACTGCCAAAATATCGATGGGGCCAGTGTCAGATGGATACTGCTGGCCGACCTTTTCACCGTCCTCAGTATAGATTTCCCAGTTATTCCCAAGCTCTGTCTGATCCCAGTTGGCGACTAGAAAATCCTCAAGATGCTTTTCCAATGCAAAGGCATAAGGGTCTTCCACCTCCGGGTTGGTGGACACCAGATGAACGGTTTCGGCACCCCCGATTAGACGCTCTATTTCCTCTGCGTACCCTGTAAGATCACAGGTAGTTCCGATCGAGCCAGCGGAGTTTCGGAGTGCCTCGGACATAACTGCGCGCTCGATCCCGACATCAGACCACTGGACGCTGCGGCGATGAAACAGGATTTCATTGGGGCGGTACTCATAATTGCTAGTGATGCTTCCTACTCGATACACCCCACTGCCGTCAGGGCTCAGCACAACATCGCCAACCTCAAGTCCCTTACAGATGGTCCAAAGCATCCCGCAAGCTAGTCCTGCAGAGATTTTCGACTTGCCAGGATTATTCTGCATCCAGAGGGGGATGAACTTATCATTGAATTGTCGCCAATCGTCCGTGAGTTGACCTGTGAGGTCTTCATGGATGCCGTAGTCTGCGCCTATGAAATTGCCAGCAAAGCACTGTGCGGCGTAAACGCTTTTACGACCTAGCATGACTCGGTTGTAGTGTTTCATTCTGCATCCCCTGAAGATTGGCATAGACTATGGAATCGAAAATTAATATCGAGTTCAACCGCCAGAGAGATGAACTCAATCACAAGGTCAGCTTGCTTCAGCAGGGCGAACACATCCTCAAGCCTTAGCGGAGGGTTATCCTCGTCTTTGCCACGAATATTAAACGGTAGGTAGGCAACTTCGCCTTCATGGTCGGTCGATAAATAGAAAGGCTTGTCGTGAACGACTTGGTTTCGAATGGTGACAAGATTTCTAACTGACTCAGCAATGTCTTCGGGTACTTTCTCTTGATCCGCAAGTATTATCAGCTTTTGAAGAAGTTCCGGAGCATCTTTTAGCTTCGTATGCGTCTTTTCGAGTATGTGTCGGGGGTACTCGATAGCCAAACATGCAAGCGAGACATTGTTGATTTTCTCTGCCAGAGCTTGGTTTGTCAAAGATTCGAGGGCGATGACGGTGAAAGCAATAATTGCCTCGAGAATTGCCTGCTCTCTTTGTCCGAACTCAAAGGTGTCCAACTCAAGATGCGATAGACTTCCCCTAGACTCGGGATCTCGGCGAGCTTCGATATCTTTCTTTTCTCGATGTAGTGATTCCGCAATCCCATACATTAACTTTACCCGAAGAAAGTTCTTTTCAGCAGCACTGTAGATCATGACGCTTTTGCTCCCAACCGTATCTTCCCCGTCAGCAACTGTTGCATCAGCCCTGCCTTCAGGTTGCGGGTCTTGCCTAGCCGGGTTTCCAGTTGGGCCAGCTCGTTGTCTATGTCCGAGAGGACTTGAGCGATGGCGGATTGTTCGAGAAGGGGCGGGAAAAGGATCTCCTGCTCTTCCACACTCCTACGGCCAAGGCCAAGTTGTGCTGAGCCAATAACTTTCTTGCCTAGAGCTATGTTGATAGAGTGCGAGTTAATGAGATAAGCAAAAAACAAAGGATCACCATCAATTGCGCTCAAACGATAAACGTGGTCGCTAAGCACATACCTCTCTGCGTAGTCAATATATCCAACTCTACCAATTATCTTGCCGCCACCAATGTCGTCTTTGGGCATCACAAGATCTCCTTTCTTAAGGAAATCTCCGCGATAATTCGTTCTCTTCGAAGCAACAATTCGTCCTTCAATCGAGACTGAGCCCATGTCACAAACAATAAAGTCACCGCCAAAGGTAATGTAGGCGCTCTTTGACTTTCCAGTAGTGATATAAAAAACATCCACCAACTTCTTCGTCTCCCACGGCCCACTGAAGCCCGGCAGTCTCCGCTTGCCTGTGAGTAGTTCCTGCATGGCGGCTTGCTTGATGTCGCGCATCTTGGCGATGAGGGCTTCCAGCTTCTGGATCAGGGTATCCACATCCCCAAGGACTTGGGCAATGCGTTTTTGTTCGGAGAGAGGGGGGAGAACAACAGGAATCTTCGCACAGGTTTGTTGGTTGATTTTGGGCTGTGCTGTACCAGAGTTGTACTCTTCGTAATTCAGGCTTTCCAAAAACTCACATAAGTAACCAATATTGGCATTCTGACGTGGCCTGAGTACATGAGCATGATTATTAACCCAAGTTTTTCCTCTAACTATAAAGGCCAATCGCAGATTCCGACTTACTATATTCTCACCGTCTTCACCAAGGAGAATCAACTCCTCATCAAAAAGGTGTTTGTTCACATAATCAACGATGCCTGATGCACCGTAGTAAGGAATGTCGCCTTGCATTTTGATGCGGTCTGAATCCTTTACTGGCCTTCTCAGTCCATCAAGGAACTGAACCACATCTGCTAAGGGGAAAGTCTCCCATTCCTCCGGGATCACCCCCACCTCGGTCTGCTTGTAGCCTGCTGGAATCTTGCTCATAGTCTGTCCCTCACCACGCAAAGCCCATGGTCATGAGATGGCCTTCCACCGTGGCGGATAGGTTGGCCAATTCTTTTTCTAAGGCGGGGAGCGGCATCTGGTAACGTTCGGCAAGTAGCTTTATTCGACTCGTCAGGGCCTGCGTTAGGCGGTCGAGCTCGGTCTGTACGTCGGCGCCCAGGGTGGCCAGCCACTTTTCCTCGACAACCAAGTCCTTGAGTGAGGCTTCGTTTAGTTGGGAATATTTCTTCGTTACCTGTTCATCAAGGCGAGCTTGGGCTTCCTTCACCTTCTTCTTGGCGGCAGTCTCCGCTTCGAAGAGCTCCACAAGGGCTTCCAGCAGCTTGCGCTCTTCGGCGGCGTCCCTATCCTTCTTGATGCCGGCCAAGCGGGCCTTCACGCTCACCTTGGTGTAGGTGCCCTTCTCTGTGGCGGCCTCGGCCAACAGCTCTTCATCGCCCCCGTTCTCCTCGCAAAGCTCCTCGATCTTCCGGCTAACCTCGTCCCGCTCAGCTTCCAGTCCTTCGATGGCCTCGGCTTCTGCCTTGAAGAACTTATGGATCACCACCTCCCTCGGGAGGAGGTCGGTGTTGGGGCCGCCATCGACAGTGGACTGCCAGCCGATCTGGCTGATCTGATACACGTCGTCCTGCATGGCGGCTTCCCAGTAGTTCAGGAGGTGCTGGTACACATCGTAGGCATCGATCAACTGGGCCTTGCGGAAGGTGGCGAGGATGTCCTCGCCAAGCTCGTCGATGAGGGCCTTGGGCAGAGTGCCAACCTTGATCGCCTTGAGCTTCTTCTTGTTCAGGCTGCTCCATTCCATAAAGCGCTGGGTGATCGACTCATTGAAGGCGGAGAATTCGGGATTCCCGAATATCGTCTTCTTGAGCTCCGTGTGGGGAATTTTAAGTTCCGAATAGCCTGAGCGATCCCCCTTCTTGAAGAGGGCCTTGCGGATTCCGGGGAAGACATCCCAATAGGCGGAAAGCTCATCGATATCCCGGTTGGGGATGCCTCCCCGCAGATGTGCGTCGATGTCCTGGAGGTCTTCCGGGTCGCTTGAGTCGATATACCGTGGAATGTTGAGGTTGAAGTCATTGGCCTCGATCTCCTTCAAGGGCACGAGGCGGGAGTAGCGGTCGATCTCGAGACCTTCGTTGAAGGTGGTGACGATCTTGTGGATGTCTTGGGCCCGAAGCCTGTTCTTCGGGCCGTCCTTGATGAAGCCCTTGCTGGCATCGATGAGGAAGACGCCCTTGCGCCCCACCGAACCTTCCTTGTCAAGGACGATGATGCAGGCAGGAATGCTCGTGCCGTAGAAGAGGTTGACGGGTAGTCCGATGATCCCCTTGATGTAGCCTTGTTTTAGGATTGCGGTACGGATATCGGCCTCGGCTCCGCCCCTGAAGAGCACTCCATGGGGAAGAATGATGGCACCCTTGCCCGTGGGCTTGAGGCTTGCGAGTACATGGAGGAGGAAGGCGTAGTCGCCGTTCTTCTCCGGGGGAATACCGTACTCGAAGCGATGGTATTGATCGTTCAGGGGATCGATGCCGTTCGACCAAGCTTTGGTGCTAAAGGGAGGATTTGCCACCACGAAGTCATGCGTTAAAAGGCTTCCGTTCTTCCCCTTCCAGTGGGGCGAGGAAAGGGTGTTGTCCTTCCAGATCTCCGCCTCGGGGGCGTCATGGAGGATCATGTTCATCTTAGCCAGGGCGGCGGTGGCGTTATCCATCTCCTGCCCGTAAAGGCTCAAGGAAAGGCGGGTGAGGTGCCGGGCCTCGTCGAAGGCATTGAGGAGGAGGGAACCCGATCCGCAGGTGGGGTCGTAGATGCTCTGGTCAGCGCGCCTGGCATTCCCCACCCCGATGACCTTGGCCATGATTCGGCTAACTTCCGCGGGGGTGTAAAACTGCCCCTTGGACTTGCCGCTCTCAGTGGCGAAATTCTTCATGAGGTACTCGTAGGCGTCGCCCAGGAGGTCGTCGCCCCCGGCCCGGTTGTTGCGGAAATCGAGGTTCGGGTTATTGAAGAGGGCTACGAGGTTGGACAGGCGGTCGACCATGTCCTTGCCCTTCCCTAGCTTATCAGAATCGTTGAAGTCCGCGACGTCGATGACGCCCTTGAGGCCATTGGCATCGGCGAGCTTGGCGATGATGACGTTGATCTTGTCGCCGATGTCCGCCTTGCCCTGCAAGGCAACCAAATCTGCAAAGCTGCCGCCCTTGGGCACCACGATGAGGGCCTTGGAATCGCCTGCATAACGGTCGGAAACATACTTTATGAAAAGCAGGATGAGGACGTAATCCTTGTACTGGGAAGCATCCATCCCCCCCCTTAGTTCGTCGCAGGACTTCCAGATAGTGCTATAGAGTTCGGATTTCTTAAGAGCCACAGTGCAACCTCGATGCGTGTAAAGTCCCCCCATTGTACGGCGTTCGAAAGGAACTGACAACGGAAACGATCCGAATTTCGCATCAGTAGGCATCCGATAAATACTTTCAGGTTATGGTATTGCACTGTTTTGACTACCGAAATTGGTAGCAAAGCTAGCAAGAGCAGTGACAGAAGAATAGTCACTCCCCCATCGGTTGTAGAGACGCCTCTCCAGGCATTCATCCCGTTCAGGCGGCCGACAGCCAATGCCTAGAAAGCAGCAAATACAATATAGAAAGCCACCGATAAGTTCCGAAACTCAATGCTCCCACGAAGCATTATTTATCGTTAGGTCCATTTTCTTATGCACATTAGGCAAGTTGCTGTCAAACTCGATGTTAAGCTTCACGCAATCGGCAATAAAAGCAGCCCTAGCCTTAAACTCTTCAGACCCGATAAGGTGCAACCTGGGGCCGTACTTGAGAACCGCGAGCCGCAAGCATGCCTCGATCGCCTCGTCATCCATGCCAATGGCCCATACCGCCTTTCCCGAGTCGCGAATTAATTCCCTGTCCTCGGAATGGTAAACTACGTCTCCATTTGTGCGAACTTCTGGCCTATACTGACCAAATCGTACTACTCCCTTAATAGCCGGACGATTCCCAATAGGCACAACTCCTGCGTCCGAGGCGCTTATTTCTCTCCGCAACAACACTTTTTCGGTCGCGGTCTTCACTTCCCTCTCAGCAGACTCGAACTCGACCTCACGAACATCGGAATAGAGGCTTAGTATGCTGGCGCTGTTCGATTTTCGGACCCTTGCGTAATCGTTGCCCGCCTCCTGGCGAAGCATTTCCTGTGCCGCGAGATACTCTACCTGTAGAAGAGACATTAAAGCCTTGCGCTGACTCGCTGATAGATCCTTATTGCCGAGTATGGCTTTCTTCTTGGCAAAGTACTCGCTTCTCCGAGAAGCGAATCTTGCCCGAATTGTTGAAGTGACCGCATCCTGTTCCTCCTTCCTGAACTGCCCTAGAATCCAGGCAAACCTGGCATAGCGCTCCCAATTCTCGCGCTCGGGGTATTTCATCGGATCGGCAGACTCGTACACTTGGTGCATATAGACATCGCATAACAAGTCCGACGCTTGGGACCACCGAAGATGAAGTTCCTTGGTTAGGAAATCGCTCGCAGAAAGATTCCTGTCACCGCATCGGAATCGAGGACTTCCATCCGGAGCATCTCCGATTTCGTAGTTATGCGTTCGACTGAGTTTGTCATGCAATCGCTCAAAAAGAAGCCTGGGATCAATATTCTTGTTTGCCTCACGAAGCATCCGTTTCGCTTCTTCCTTGGCTTTCCTGCATGCTTCTTCCCGATCATCTACCAATTGCCGAACGGTGCTTGAGGACGTAGCTTCCAGTTCCGAGGCAGTAACCCGTTGCAGGGGAGTATGGCGTAGTTCTAGCTTGGTTGGAGAAGCCGCGATTTCTTCGCCGGATTGCTCAACGAGCTTCTCATGGTCCCGGTGCTTCCGAGCGAGATATTCGAACTGGTCGCTTCTCGACATACCAGAATAGGCCTTGTATTCACTCCTCCTTCCACTCGAGATGTATTTCGTTTCCTTTGATCTGAAGTCTTTCCATTCCTTCAAGGCGGTTTCGTATTCAGGATTGGGCGATAATGGCAGACCTGCGCATATATAGCTGGCCTCCGGTCGCTCAAGGCGAGCCTTCTTTTCGGCCTGAGACAAGGAGAGAAATTCCGCAGTGAAGACATATTCCTTGAGATTGATTCCCTTTTCCTCACCGTCGAGCTTGAGATTAAGATACTCCTTTGAGGTGCCAGCGTTTCGGATGCGCACGACGCCGTAGGTTTCCAGAATTGCCTGAAGATCCTGTATCGTCGAAGCATTTTTCGAGATCAGTTCTTCGAGTATCTCACGTTTTAGCTCTTGCCGAACTCCAGGAAAGAGGTCGCCCGAGTGACGACCGATCACCTCTGATTGCCCGCAAAGATCCGTTCGCCTATTGTCTTTCGGGCTGGCCAACCCGTACTTCAGGTTCTCGCTTTCCTGGAACGCTTCAAGAAATGCCACCTGTCGACGAACAAGCCCGAATGGATCAAGCCCCTTCCAGGTTGCGAGATTGACCTTTGGGATAACAACGTGGATATGAGGCTTTCTATCTATGCCCATCCCAGTCCGCTTGTCTGGCAGGCTTTTCACGCGAGGAAGGTGTGCCTCCGCATAAAGCGCATACTCCTTTGGAGCGTACGCTGCAAAAGCGAAGTCCTCGAAATCCTTGACGATTTGTTCCAGGAATTCTCGCTCGACATGATCTTCCTTGAACGAAAGGGTGACATGCAGATACCGTTCGCCCCTGGAATCCATGTTATGGATGAGTGAATCGACGAGGGCTAGATTTCCCGCAAGGATCACGCGCTCGTCAAGTTCCTCTCGGGATTGGGCGCGCCCGCGCTTCCGCCCTGTCTCGAGGTACTCCCGAATGCCTTCTTTTCCGCCGCTGACCCTAACAAGCATGGATGAGCACTCCGGCAAGGTATGCCTCAACGGCCACGAGAGACGCCAGTAATTGGTCACATTCCTCGCTCGATGCGGTCTTTTGCTTCTCCAGCCGTTCGGCAATCCGCGCGAGTTCCTCGAGGCGGCGATCAGCCCAGCACAATGCCGAAAGGATGGTCTTTTGGTCCTTGTCGATCTTGGGGAGTCGAATTACCTCAGTTCGGTTCTCCATAACGCACGAGCGGAAAAAATCGGCTTCCGTCATCCCGCTTGCGACCGCTTTTTCCGCGAAGCACCTATAGTCTGCATCCGCAAGGCGAAAACTGACCGTCTTCGAAAGCGCGTGCGCCTCCCTTGCCCTGTTCTTCATTTCGCTTCACTCCTCGGTTCGAGATGAATTGGCCTTGCGAGGTTTCCAAGGGGGCACCCCTTGGGCGCGTGAAGCGTTGATGGGACGTCAGTCCCGTCAACGCTTCTGACGTGCCTATCTCTCGATATTCCCCTGGGCCTCGCATCGCTAGCTCAAGCCATGCTTACGCTACGGCTTCCATTTCAGTATACACATTTTTTACTCATTTTTTGTGCTTTTTATGTTGCTTCTTTGATTATGCCTCGCTATGCTAACAGTATCAGTACGGGGGACAACAGAGAGACAACAGATGAATGACAACGTGCGAACAAAAGTCGACATTCCCTCTACATCGAGAGAGAAAGACGACGGAAGGACGAGTGCAGTATGGGAAGCGATCGAGGAATTGGCTCATACCCAGTCAGCAAGGTCGAAAACGGGGCAGGTCAGAGAGCTGTTTGGCGTCATCGAACAGGCTCACAAGGCAGGCGTTAGCAACAAGCGGATTCTTGAGGCACTGAATACTCAGGGTCTTTCAATGAGCCCAAAGACGTTTTCGACAATCCTTCACCGCGTCCGGAAGGAAAAAGATAAGACAGGTAAGGCGACTCCGGGCACATTGCCATCGTCTCAAGCCCGCAATGATCCTACCCCAAGTTCCCACCCTTGTCAGAAAGCAAAGCCAAGGGACCGCACTGAACTAGCTCAAGCAAGAAATCGGGACGTTGATCTCGATAAATACACGAATTAGGGAGGATGAACATGAAAGTAGTGCTAATCAATTATTCCGGCACGGTCGGAAAGACGACCGTAGCGGCCCATCTCCTTGCGCCGCGCATGGGCAATGCGCGCATCTTCGCCATCGAAACCATTAACGAAACGGCCGAAGGGCTCGGAATGGACGTGGAGAAGATCAAGGGCGAGCGGTTCAAGGATCTCTTTCGCCAAATAATGCTTCTCGACGACGCCATCATCGACGTGGGAGCGTCCAATGTCGAGGCAATGCTGGATGGCATCCTCCGTTATGAAGGATCCCAGGTCGAGTTCGACTATTTCGTGGTCCCCGTACTGTCAGGAATGAAAGAGCAGAAGGAAAGCATTTCCATGATCATGACGCTGCGCGAGATGGGAATCCAGGCAGATAGAATCAGGATCCTTTTCAACCGCGTAAATGAAAACGTACAGGAAGAGTTTATCCCGATCCTCAATTTCGCCGCGCGGGAGAATGCCTGCATCGCCAACATCGATGCCAAGCTCTTCGGAACGGAGCTCTTCGATATGCTGCATACGAAAAAGATGTCCATCGCCGAACTACTCGCCGACGAGAAGGACTATCGAACGCTTGCTCGTGCACTCCCCCTCGATGCCGATGACAAGCTTCGGATGCACTATACCCAAATGCACCTAATGAAATCTCTCGCTCGCGGGATAATGCCCCAGCTCGATTCCGCCTACCAGGCGCTGTTTGCATAAGGACAAATGTGATGGAAAACCCCACGTTGACGAAACTCGAGATTCTTTACAATGAGTCCCTTAAAGATGTCCGCGAACTCACCGATCGGCTCGAGCGCCTATCCACGGTAATTCCAGGGAACTCTCTCGATTTCTCAAACAACGTAACGCTGCAGGCACGTAGCATATATGACGCGATAGATCATTTCGAAAGGGGCTGTAGTAGATAAGATTCCTAGATATGACACCAAGAACGAAGTGTTTTAAGTTGTTGCTTTGGTGTCCCATAGTTAAACCTAAACTCGCATTCCTTTAAAAACAAGGGAAACGAGTTTCGTTCAATCCCATTGTACTTTCGCAAGACCCGTTTTGCCTGGTTCCAAAAGTTTTCGATGCCGTTGATATGGTTCTTTTTCTCAGCGAATGACTCTGAATGATTGATACGATGATGATGAAAGCCGCTCACATCGAGTGCGTTATAACTCCGATAGTTGTCGGTATAGACGATGCTATGAAGCCTGATTTTCTTGGCTATTTCATTCATCAGGGTGTTTGACGACGTGTTCGGTACGATTATCGTGTAGACCTTTCCCTTTCGTTTTAGCATGCCGAAAACGGCCACCTTGCCGGCAGCCCCACGTCCGCGCTTCCCTTTCCTTGTGCCTCCGAAGTAGCTTTCGTCAATCTCTATCTGGCCATTGAATATCTCTTTCGATTCTTCCGCGATATGCTCACTGATAACAATACGAACCTTCCTGTAGAACAAAGCAGCTGTATTTGGTTGTATTTCCAGTAGGTTCGCAGCAGATCTGGCGGTAACTTCCAACACGAAGTACTTTAGGAGCTCGAGTTGAGTCTTATTGCTTAACTTGCAACGACTTAAGCCCATAGCCTAAGCATAATGCCTTTCCTTATCTACTACAGCCCCTTTCGAAAATACAATGCGCGATCTCGTAGCGCATGCCGTGATGGACTTTGACGACGCGATACGGACATCCACGCCCAAGGCCGTATCGTTCATCGTAAAAGCGGCATCACAGAACGCAACGCCAATGCTCGAGCAATCGATTAAAAATTCCGTCAATCAACAAATTCAAAGTCTCGATGATCCGATTAAGCGAATTACGGCAAGCAGTAATGTTGTTTGCGAAAAACTCGACCACTTGCAGAAAAACATATTGTTGGAATTGTCAAATCGTATTGCCATTTTCTTGGGATCCATATTGCTTGCTGCAGCGCTCGGCGTCTACGTTGGCCATTGCCTGGAGGTTCGATTCCCGATTTATTCGGAAGAAGACAAGCAGCTTATAAATGAAGCGCGGTTATTCGAATCCGCATGGCCTCGACTTTCACAAGTCGAACGAGATCACTTGAACCAATTGTTCAAAAGCCAATTATCGCGGAAATAGTAGGTTCGCTCGATCGAAAAATGTTTATAGTAGTTTATTTTTAGGGAGCACAAGATGAACATAGATTCATTCCTGCATACGGACAATATTCCGCCATGTGATTCTCAGCTCTCAGTAATAACAGAATGTATTATAAGCCAACTAAGGCAGAAGGAAGGCTTCCGATCTTCGCCAAGTGGAGGAAGCCTAGACTTCTGGTCCGATTTCTGTGATCAAGTCCAAATCGGAGAAACCTGGTACTTCGACTCCCTAATTGATGAAATCGTCGACATTACGTGCGCGATAATAATGAATCTTTCGCATACCGATAAATCATTGCTTTGGCTGCATACAAGCAAAGGATGGGATTGGATGATGGATCGATCAGAAACGCATCCTACCGGTGTGCTTTTTCTCGAAGTTGTCGTGCCATATATCCCAGATATTGCTTACATGATACTCGACAGAATCAAAGCACACGCGTCAAATGAGCGAACTGAGCTTCTTGAGGATCTAACAGCCGAATCAAGCGAAAGTGACTCGTTTTTTTAATCAACCTAGTTGTTTTAGTTCGTGGCATAAGCTTGCCTGCTTTTTGAGGAGACTCGAATGAAAGAACCGAATTTCTGGAAACGACATCCGCTATTAGATACTATTTCGCTTTTTGCATTTATAGTGCTGAGTTACTGGATTGCTGGCTGTGTTTATTCAAGAACTATTGCGGCTATCTCACGCTTTATTATCGACCACTTTTAGCGAATTAACGTGTAGCCGTACCAAATCCATTGCCTCACCAGTTTCTATTTCGCGAGTTACTGCCAGATACTCGTCCACGGCGGGCCGGGACAAGCCGGTGGCCACGGTGATCTGGCAGTTACTTACCCCCTGTGAGCTCATAGAGCTCGATCACCTATCTCAATGCCGTCATATCGATCCTTCTGCGTTCCATCAATAGCCTTTCCTTGCCATTGCGGTTTGGCGAAGATTTTGCTTTCGATTTTGCCATGTTGAAAGCTCGGGGAAAATGGGATGGGGGTAATGACTATGTGCTATTGGCAAAGTGAAACAATAGATAACATATAAGAGACTACTTCCAATGCCTTAAGCTATTGAGCAACTGCCATTCCCGATTCCGACGACACAACCGTCTCGACTTCCTCCAATACCTATGACCTGATAGAGCTTTCAGCGAGTATGGCTTCGTACTTTAGCGGATCATTGGGCACGAAAGAACCGGCCAAGCTCTTCGATACGAAGGTGCTTGAAGACTTAAAGACGACGCCAGGAACCGAAGATGCATTGTCGGACCATTACCCTGTGTGGATTAACTTGATAATTGACCGATATATAGACTAAGATTGGTTTCATGTTGCATCCAGTTTTAAATAAGGAGAGAATATGGATTTTTCGAGAAAGAACTATGATGAAATCGTTAGCTCCGTTTCCGCTACACTGAAAGAGAATAGCGAATGGTTATCCAGATACTCTAAATACGGTACCGCCATTATCAAAAATACGGAAACGATTCAGACAATAAAAAAGAATTTCCGCCAGTGGGCTCCCCTGTATCTATACATGAATATTACCGAAGCAAAAAGCTCTATGAAATTCCAGCTACGATATAGGGGCCAGCGTGTGGCCGAAATATTTAGGCGAGGCGAAAAGATTCTAATCTCAACAAGCGGGCTTGACGAGAAAAACAAACGTGATTTCGGCTGTACTATAACACTGAGTAACGTTGAATGGACTTCTAGCGAGGCCACTGGTTTTAGAAAGCATTTTCGTTCAAATCCGGTAAGGTCAGGCAAATCGCCAAAGAACAACGAAGAGCATCGAGTCGAATCCATGTTGCTATCTGAGTTCGAAAAGAAAGCTTCATCAGGCAAATCGGTCATAAGTATCCAGCCCGTGAAGGTTGCCCAAATTGCACGATTCCAAATGCCTACGCCATTCCGTGGAAGCGATGCAAAGAATATCAAGTATGCCAATAGTAACGGCGGCGGAATCGATATTCTTTGCCGAATAGGGAAAGGAAAAGGGACTCGACTGTGCGTGATTGAAGTAAAAGACGAAAATGTCGCCAGCGAACCACCTACCGCGGCGATAAAACAAGCGTTGATCTATGGTACTTTCATTATTGAGCTATTGCGTAGTAAGTCGGGGCAAGTCTGGTGGGAAATTTTTGGTTTTAGCGGGAAGCTACCCAAAGCAATAACTCTTGCGATTGCCTGTGCAATGCCATACTCAAAGACGGCGGATGCCTCTTTCGAAGGGCATATTGTAAATTTGGGCAATGACCGCATAGAACTTCACAGCCTGTTCTTTGATGAGCATGACAATATGATTAGCAAGATCAGGACCTCAATCCCACAGTGCATTGCTTCCAGCGAAAAGGGATGAGTGGCTTTCATCATCAGTGATTGCATCAAGTCAATCGGCGGCCGTCGCTGATCTACCCAGCGACGGCCACTTATTTACTTATCTTATTTATCCCATCCGACATAATCGAGAAGCTTGTCTTAAGTAGTAAAACTTTCGGTTTTTTCTGTTTGTTTTCTCTCTATTAACTATTATACGATATAATAATACTTCAGATCGTATTGCCAAAGCCATATCGCAACGAGAGGTATTGGCGCAACTCAGAACAATCAGCATCCTCTAGCATCGGGACAAGAAATAACTCAGGCGACAGTGAATGGAATGTCTCAGGCTCCTTTAAGAACCGCTTCCAGATATCCACCTGCCCTCTAGTAGATATTCCTGGGAATCGGATTCCATACAGATAGCCTGTATTTTTCGGATCGCACACCTGAATAACTTTATACTTCGTGCAACCGTAGTCGTGATGACTGGCCATTTGATGCGCAAGCATGGTCTTCTTCATCAACGAGAAAAACGACCCAAAGCACAGCAACCCGGATTCCGAATCTATAAACGGGGTGGAATCTGATCGAATAAATGGATGGTATCGTTGAATGACGTTGTCGGGAATGGCGATGTTGTAGAACCCCCTCGCGTACACCCAGTCCACCACAAACAGCGTTCTCTCCCCTTCCTCACCAACTCCGATCATTATTGCGTCGAAGAATGTACACCTTGCGCCTCTGCCATAATCGTTTTCCATCAGGTAGTTCGATGTACTGCAGAAAGAGAATTCGATAAAGCCTGTATCAACCAAAGCGGCATACCTTATCGACGAATCAATGGCCTGGAGCATTTTAGAAACCACATCTTGCCTATCGCGGATTTTAAACAGATGGTTTAGGCAAGAGGCTTGTGCAGAGAGAACCTGGTCGTCAATGATTGCGTGGACACCTCTCGACCACCTGATATTGTTGTCGCGGAAATAGGCGGCACACGGATCGCGTATTCCTTCCCATAAGTTTTCCATCGGATCACCGAGCAATAGCTCCTTTACATGCCCATCGTAGCTCTTGAAATATGAGCTCTTGAAAAGCCGTTCCCTGTTACAGATCATGTTTTCGCTTTGGTCGGATCGATATGACATATTGAATTCCTCAACCTGAGCACAAATGAATTGGTTCCTACTGCTTCGCCTCTACGTAATCGACGCTCAAAGTTGGAAACCCAAGGCTGTCCTTGCAGACCGTTCCATACCATGAATAATCCTCGAGCGAGTTCAGCGAACTGATCTGATCAGCAAGTTTTTTGTCGAATCTGACATCCATTCCGATTTCGGCCAGGTATAGTGTCCCGTCGTTGTTGATACTGACCAATGTCTCTGTGACTTTGACTTTCTTTCCCATATAGGCCGCAGGGCTGACCTTCACCGGATTCCAGCTTGCCAATGGGACATATGAGGAAGACATCGATGAAAACCACTGTTCCTCCATCTGCGCTTTCGCCTTCCCCACGAAGGAGAGGGCGGTGAGGAGGTCACCCTTAGCGTAGGATTCGTTTGCCATTTGCAGGAGGGACGGAATACCTTGTGCGAGTCCAGCGGTTGCGAAGATAACAGCGGCAACGAATGATACGAGCAGACGCTTCCTTGCTTTCATGAAGGCCTCCGTATGAGTTGATTGCTCATCGTAGGAGCGAAATCCCATAGTGTCCATTTTGGGTAGTTATTGTTAGAGGCGGATAACATATTACGCCAAAGCTGGCATAAAACGGAAACTAATGCTTAGCTAGTATGTGTTTCGACCCAAAATTTTCCTGGCAACATGCGCCGCAGATTCGAGAACTGAAACTATAAAAATAATCCTTTCGATTATACTCAGGAGTGAATCATGACCCTCACAATCCATCGCGGCACCCACGAGATTGGTGGCAGTTGCATAGAGATTGTTACTTCTACCACTCGCATATTCCTTGACTTTGGCCTTCCTTTGGTTGACCGCGACGGAAAGCCGCTCAAGCTCGAGAAGGATGCTATCTTCACCTATCCCGAGCTTATTGCAAAAGGGATCGCGCCGACCGTCCCCTACTTCCAAGAGCGGGACGACAAACCGACTTCGCTATTCCTCACCCACAGCCACCTCGATCATTACGGACTTGCGCCATGGCTCCCGACCGACATGCCAGTCTATTCCAGTCAAGGGACGAAGATAATTCTTGACCGAGCTCGTTTCTTCGGCCAGTCAACCTTCGATCCGTCTGGAATTGAGGTCATCGAGCCTTGGAAGCAGGTGAGGATTGGCGACATTACCATTACACCTTTCCTCGCGGATCACTCCGCTATCGATGCCTTCAGCTACCTCATCGAAGGCGATGGCAAGAGGGTCTTCTATTCTGGGGACATTCGGGCGCATGGCAGGAAGCATGTCCTGTTCGACAACCTGATAGCCAATCCTCCACCAAGCATCGACTACCTCATCCTCGAAGGATCGACGCTCGGTCGAGAAGCGTCGGAATACCAGACTGAGATTGATGTCGAGAAGAAGCTTGTCGAGGAGCTCGAAGACGAAGGAATCGTCTACGCCTCATTTTCGTCGCAAAACATTGACCGATTCGTTTCCTTCTTCAAGGCTTGCCGGGTCACCAAGAGGACGCTTGTTGTTGACCCCTACACTGCATCAATTCTCGACTCACTGAAGGAGCTGTCATCCAACATCCCCCAGCACAACTGGGAAAAAAGCTTCAAGGTCTTCAATGTACCGAACTCACATACGCAGAAGATGGCGAAGGACCAGAGCCTCTTCAAGTTTGTGGACGCTAAGATCACCCTGCCCGAAATAATCGCTTCCCCCTCAAGGCTCGTGATTAAGGAGGACTCGGCAATTCGGAAGATACTTAAGGGCAAGGGGATGATGACGGACGCGAAGTGCATCTACTCGATGTGGGACGGGTATCTTGCCGAGAACAACTTCTGGAAAACGAACCATGTGCCGCTTAAAATAATCCATTGTAGCGGGCATGCCTACCTTGAAGACCTGATCCGACTCGTCCAAGCATTCAATCCAAAGACCGTCATCCCAAATCACACCTTCTGCCCCGACGAGTTTATTGATCTCTTCGAGGAGAGGGCAATGCTATTGGATGATGGGCAGACTATTGAGTGTTGATATCCATTACTCGTCTTGATCCGCCCCCTGGACACATCCAGCCTGTATTGTGAAATCCGCTATTATCTTTAAGGCGAATTGCTTAGGCGTCAAGCCTCCTAGTGAGCCATGAGGGCGTTCTTCGTTGTATTCATTCTGCCATTTTTCGATGATGATCCGTTTCTGGATACCATTACACTTTTCGTATTTATAGTGCTGAGCTACCAGATTGCTGGCCGTATTTAATCAAGAGCCATTGCGGCTATCTCACGCCATATAGTAGACATTTTTTCTTAATCTATTATGTCATTCCTAATCGACTATTCAACCATTCGCCATTTCGCGAATTACTACGCCTCATATCGGAAGCAGTGGCGCGCGAACCTGGCTGCCCTTGACGAGAACAAAACGAAATCGACCTTGCATGGCTATCGCTAATACTGCCGATGTTCGCTACTAGCACATTAGCCTAATAATGAACTTCTATTTCAAAAAGCATAATGAAAGTGCTGAAAGTAATGAAATTGATTTAGGTTTCCTGCTGAGATACTCAAGTTTCAGCAGTTTCACTAGTTTCAGTACCATTTTCTTTATTGCCACGCTCTAGCAACTTCCAATGGCCGTATCTGGTATGCTCAACTATTTCCTTGCGCTCGAGTGTATGAAGAATATTGCCAGTAGACTGCTCGCTCTTTCCGAGTGCTACGGCTATATCCGTACTACAAACATCCTCTGGTAACTTGGTTCGCATATACCGTACTGCTTTCTCTTGCTCAGGAGCATAGGTTTTTGTACTTCGTCTTGACTGCTCTTGTGAAAATACCTTTCGCACGTCTAGATCTACGGCATTCCCCCAACAAATCCTCGGTGCTCCGTTTTCTCCCGAACTAATTTTGTATTCGAGACCAAATGTATCTTTAGCTAGGTTATTCTTCAAACTCAGCATCAAATATCTATTTCGATCCTCCGGATCTTTTCCAAATATCCAGACAGCTCGGGCGAGGGCCGAAAATGCGATACTACCGGATACCTTATAAACGACAGGGCCAGTTCCTTTGTTTAGGTGCTGTACGCCTAATACTGCAAAGCGTAACTTCCGCGCCAGAGAAATTATCGGCATTAAAGCCGAACGTACTTCGGCGTTTTTATGTGTATCAACGCCTTCTAAATAACTTTCTAAAGGGTCAACTATAAGAAGTCGTAGTTTGCCACCTTTCGCGGAAATTTGATCAATCGCATCCTTGAAGACATCGATTTCTCCAAGCGAAGGAAATCCTTCAATATTGGCTGCTGTCATTTTGCACTTAAAGAAATGAATTCTAGATAGATCAGCGTCCAATGCGTCGAGACGCGGCCGAATCGTATCGCCTGGATCGTCTTCCGAGGTAAGTATCAATGTGTCGCCTAATTCGCTTTTTGCACCATCCGGAAAAGGAATTCCCTTGGAAAGCCTGGCAGCTACATCAAGTGTTGCTTGAGATTTTCCAACGCCAGGGTCTCCCGCAAAAATCGTAAGTTTGCCGCTCGCGATACGTTTTGGCCAAACCCAACTGATTTCCTCAGGCGGAATAGCATCGAACGAAGAAATAGATGCAGTGGCCTTGCGTCTATCGACTCGACTCTCATGTTGAATTTGGCCCTTTGCGATAGTCAGTTCAGAATCCGACATTTCGTATATTGGCACTGCTTCTTTCTTCAAAGCTCCTCCCGCATTGACTCAAGCTTTTTCGTATTCGCATATTCTTGCCAATGTCGAATGGCATCATCATTGTTTCCACCAAATTCGATACTGAAAACTTGCCACATGCCGTCAGAAGAAACGGAATCTGGGAAATACCAAATTTCCTTCTCAGTCGAACGTGGCGCGAGCAAACACCTACGTTTATTCTTCAAACAGAAAAAGAACGTATTTTCTTCTGCCATCCTTTCAATACCATCACTACTGATGTTGAGTGCTCGCTTATTCATTTTCCACCATCGCCAACAAGCGGCTTCATCAATTCTCCATCGATGTACCTGCTCTCTGAAACCGATATAACATATCTTTGTATATTCCCAGACCTAATTATTAATTTGAGATCAACCTCTCCGTATTCCACACATTTAGCCTTATCCTCGACCAGTCGAGATATTTGAGCGACTTCGTTCATAAACGATCCTCACGTGTAATGCGAATATTCACCGGTGAACGTATTTTTTTAGATATTCATCAATGGCGTCATCAGTTATCAGTATTCTTCTCCGGCTATTGATCCAATTCAATCTACCTGCCTCGCGCTCGCGATCAACTGTCCTTAATGACACTCCAAGGATCTTTGCCGCTTCCATCCGAGAGTTAACCTTGTTCATATTGACTCCTCTAGGCAGCATGTATACTTCTACCTAAAATCATTTTCAACACATATTTTTGCTATAATTGTCATATTAACAATGCTTTCCTTTTACAATATAAAGCAGCTGCTTTACATTTTAAGAAATCAAGCAAAATTAGTGCTGATTCCATCAACAATTGGCGACGACCGGAATTTGCATGTTAGAACTATATAACTTTTTTTAGCTACTTCGGTCGATTACAACAAAGAAGCCCTAAAGCACTGCATTTTGCGAGTACAAGTGGTGCTTCTTTGTCGAAAAGCTTGAGATCAACTAACAAATGTACAAAGCTCAATATTCGTTGCGACAATATCGGAACGCCACAAACCAGCCGAACGGCCCGCTCCTTCACCTCTGGAGAAAGCCTGCTTCCACTGCCCATAGCCAATCCTCCCACAGGATAAGGTCTCCGCTAAAGCCGGGGCGGTTCAGAATATGGCTCGAGGCCTTCACTGTCGAAGTAAAAGACTACACAGAGAGGTGGATTTCGGGCGACCGGCAACGGTTAGCTTGGTTCTGCCACTGCCACTGTCGTTGAGAAATAGCGCATCTTGTGACCGAATATGTCACTACGGCGTAGTACTTATTGGGCATGGAGGCATCATATGACAGCGCCAAGCTCTTTTGATCCTAGCCTCGCAAGGCTACTACTTGATTGGATAACAAATGCTCTTTGGACCGAAGAGTTATTCAACCTGATAGAGGAGTTTCTGGAAAGCATCCGGCTACGACCTGTGCCGAGGCCTTCTTTTGCGGATAAAGGCGAAGAAGCGACGGCACAAAAGAAAGAGTTGCGAGAAGAGCTTGAGCTGACAGCTGCCACCTTTCGGGAGAATGCGGCTTTCGATGCACTTGCCTCACGCTTCTCGCTTTCTGTTTCTGAAATCGAACTGCTACGGTTCTTCAATCTCTATCTGGTTTTCCAGCCACTTGAAGATTATATGGACAAGCTGCCCGAATGGGAAATCATCAAGCGTATCGCCCGATTTATCTCGACCGGGCAGCCCGAAGCTCTTGATGCCATTCGTTCTACATCCCGCCTTGTTATCTCAGGTATAGGCTCTACCGACGGGCATGCTCTCAGGCTGAAAAAGCTCGGCATCACTTTTGGCGTCCCTAAGCAGGTTCTAGATTTCATAGCCGCAGAGGATACCCGCTCCCTTTCCTCGTTCATGCTTGAAACCCCACAAACTCAGTGCCTGCCCTTGTCCGCTCATGACCTTCCCGAGCCCACTATTGCTGCCGCGCGAGCGACGTTGCGTTCTTCGCGAGGCAAGGCGCTTTTGCTTATTTACGGCAATCCTGGAACGGGCAAGTCCGAGTTCGCTCGAAGCATTTCTGCATCTTGTGGCTATATACCATGTTTCCTTACTCACGATCGTACGACCGGGAAGCGGAGTTATTCCGATCTGTTGCTAGCGGCAAGGCTTATTGACCCCGAGCACGAAGTGCTTGTAGTGGATGAGGCTGACGAGTTACTGAATCTTGAGCCGCGTCCCTATGGGGGCGAATCTGATAACGTCGGAATAAAGAAAAGCATGATCAACGATTTTCTCGATTCTACCACTGCCCGGATCATATTTATCACAAATGCTACTAGGCGAATACCTGATTCCATCCTTCGTCGATTCAGCTTTCATCTCAGATTTAGGGACTTCAACTATGTTCAACGTGCTCGGGTTTGGAATAGCCTGGATGATGCACCCGGCATCTTTTCGGTCAGTGATCGAAGCTCTCTTGCAGCGCGCTATAGAGCAAATCCTTCACGTATCAAGCAAGTGCTCGATGTCTGCGCCTCGCTCAGGACGACAGAAGGGCTTAAGGACGGTGAAGCGATTTATATTGCCGAGGAGATGCTCGCTCGTGGTGATGAGATCATGTATGGTATTCCCCGTAGGGAAAAGCGGACAAACGTTGCTTATAATCTTGCCTTTCTCAACCTCGCTGTTCCTGCCGAAGTATTGCTGGCTAGCCTTGATCACTGGAAGATCGGTTTTGTGGCAAAAAAGCAGGGCCTCAATCTCCTTTTCTTCGGTGCGCCGGGCACTGGAAAGACAGCCTTCGCGTTGCACCTTGCGGACCATCTAGGGTTCCAGCCAATAGTAAAAAGGGCAAGCGACCTCTTGAGCTCTTGGGTTGGCGAGACCGAAATAAAGATACGGGAGGCTTTCCGAGAGGCAGAAGGATCGGTTCTCATATTTGACGAAGCCGATAGCCTTATTGCATCTAGGGAGGACGCCCGGGCAGGGTGGGAGCGTACCATGACAAACGAGGTTCTCACGTGCATGGAGGATTTCAAGGGTGTTTTCATTGCCTCAACTAATTTCATGAAGATCCTCGACTCTGCCAGCTTGCGTCGCTTCACATACAAGATAGAGTTCAGGCCTACCGCGGCAGCGCGACGTAAGGATCTTGTCGAATCGTATTTTCCTGATATTTCCCTATCTTCGAAGGACGCGGCCGAACTTGTCGCCCTTGACTCCCTTACGCCGGGAGACGTGTCAGTCGTCGCAAGACGCCTCGAATTCGCCTCGACGTGCGACGCCTCGAGGATTCTCGCCGCTCTTCGTGAAGAGGTCGAGTCGCACGGCCAACGACAGGCACGTGTGGGATTCACGGTATAACCGGTAGGGAACCACTGCTTGCGCGGAAAGCTAGCATGGGCGACACTCATGGAAGTTTCAAAAAGGAGTCTTCAGTGTACCACTCTTTAATCCAGATCCTTGCCGCCGCTCGCTTGCTCGACCGTGCGCAAGGTGCAACCATCGGCGAGCTCGCGGAACAGTTGGGTATCGACAAGCGAAGTGTCTATCGTGTCTTGGATGCCTTGGATGAGCTCAACTATCCCTATGTTAAGGATGATTCCCGTGAAGCGCGCTACCGCCTCATGGACGGCCAACGCGCGTCGAAGTGGTGGATGCCTTTGCCTTCTGTCGCTTTCGAGCTTGAAGACCGCATAATCCTCGATTGGCTTTTCGACTCTGTCACCCGATCGAGCGCCCTCGCAGAGAAAGTGCGTGTCCTACGCAAGAAGCTCGCCTTTGTCGGTGCGGCGACCGGAATGGCCCTTGAGCCCAAGGAAGGCGGGGCAGGCTCGCAGAAACATGCCAGGCTTCTTGTCGAGACGCCGGTACTAGCGAAGTCCTTGCCCGATGGGGCTAACGCCATCCTGGAAACCCTCCTCTCAGCAACAGCAAGGAACCGAGTCTGCGAAGTGTCTTACGAGGCCCGTGAGACAGGCGTTGTGAAGACTTACGACATCCACCCTCTGGCGGTATTCGAGAACGAGGGCGGTATTTATACTTTCGTGCTCATTCCCCGCTACTGTTCGATCCGCATCCTCGCCCTCGAACGGATCAGGGAACTTGTGCAAAAGGCTGAGACCTTCGTCGCTCCAAAGGGCTTCGATGCGGATGCGAGACTCGCCGATCCCTTCGGTATAGTGCAGGGCGAATCGGTGAAGGTCCGTCTCCGTTTTTCCGAGGATCAAGCGCCGTATGTCCGCGACCGGGCATGGCCCGAGTCATATCATTTCGAGGAAGATGACAAGGGACGCCTCCTTATGTCCTTTGAGACCGGCGGTATTTTTGGACTCAAGCGTTGGATCTTGTCATGGGGAGCCGACGCCGAGGTGCTTGAGCCTATCTGGTTCCGCGAGAAAGTGAAGACGGAGCTTACCGCAATGTCTGCCATTTACGTATGAAGGCATGGCATAGAGACTTCAGTAAAAGAATTTATAGCAAAAAAGGAACCTAGCTGATGACCGAAACTGTCACACTCGTATCCCATCCTTGGTGGAGGAGGATACCTAAATGCTGAAAAGTACCAAGAAAAGAGTCACCCTTCTGCTTGCGATTGCTGTCCTGATTTTTCCCGCTGCTATGCTTTTCGGGCAAGAAACAAATCCCGTCGTATACGAAATCGGGAATAGTATGATCGAACTAATACTAAAACAGGAAGCATTCAATGGAGCAAGCCCTGCCGAGATCGAAGGATTGCGACAAGGAATCGCACAGCAACTGGAGGATTCTAGTTTGTCCATTACCTTGAGGCAGGATGGGGTAATGCTTCTAGAAATAAACGGAGATAGCCAGGAGCTGCAGTATAGGAAGAATGGGTCGAAGCTTATGGTGATGAATCTACAAACGGGCGAATACGTTCAATTTGGTTTCTTTAGTAAAGATATGAAAACACTAACGCTATCGAATGGAACGATACTCGATAAAGTGAACTAGCCCCAGAATTGCTAAAGTAGATACGAGATTGATCAGTAATTCTATCTGCGAATTCTAGCTTGTCTAGAACGAAAGCTAGGCACTGTATTACTCAGCCAGTTTAAATATCCAAAACATCCAAGCAGTATTAAGACATCAAGAGCCCTCAGGAGGAGGGCTCTTTTCGAGATATAACGAAGAAATCGTTATCAATTATTAGTGTTTACAGGTAACTTTCTATTTCCCCGTTCCGGCGCACGTTGGGCAAACAACCTTTTTATTGCCGCCACAATTATGGCATACAGTATTGCCAACTTTTCCTGATCCACTGCATACCGGACAGGTTATAGTCTTGTTGCCAAAACAAGTTCTGCATGACATGGAAATGCTCCTGCGAAGCAAATTTAGTGCTGCTGCGGCAACGCCGCAATGACTAAAGTATACAGCCTTTATACAACCTGTCAATTGTTTCTTTGTATAACAACCAATGATCCGCGATCCACGGCTCGGGAAACGGAGGCCTCGTTTGGGATTCGCAATACGAACAGAAAGCGTTCACATCCCGCAGAGCATAGTTGCATGAGCAAAACTCAGGGAGATATATTAACAAGTGGTTTTATACCGAAATGCAGGCAGAGCTAGTCCAGCTAACTTCTATTGCCTATTGATGGTTATGGGGAAAAGCAATGCGCGACCGAATCTGTCACCTTGCCATGCCAGAATAGTGGAACTCCTACAGAGCAGCCTACCTAAAGGAGCCGGCAATGCCTTGCAGAAGTGCTTCCGCAAACAACGCGCAAGTTTCCTATTGAAGGATTGAGCCTGAGTTCTTCGTTTTGCCTTTCCAACAGCTTTCACCGCTGGAGAGTTCTTGGCGAGATTGGCTAGATGGCATACCTCTGTAAAGATTGCAGCTCCAAGGTGACTTTAGCAAATCACCGAATACGCCTGACTGTCCATCTTCGTCTTCTCATCGCTGGGCGAGACTTTGAAATATGGGACTAAATGGCCTAGCTATATGACAGCATTGCCATAAAGCTTGAACGAAAAGGGGAAGGCATGGATTTTTGCGCAATCGACTTCGAGACAGCCAATCAGAACCGGGCCAGTGCATGCTCGATTGGGCTAGTAAAGGTCCAGGACAGCCAAATTGTGGATGAGTTTCATTCCCTTATCAATCAGGGGGA